>OHAC01001158.1_pt1 | contig 25209 bp, 24 predicted proteins | sample 1577051 | NCBI WGS metagenome assembly OHAC01 (sample SAMEA3541499, study PRJEB24748) | human gut metagenome | biome: human gut; feature: human-associated habitat; material: faeces | place: China | collected 2012 | reverse complement strand
TTTCGGTCTTGAGACCGTCACCGCCATCGCCGATGCCTGCCACGGAAAAGCTCATCTTTTCTTCGCTCTGTCTCATGACGATCAAAAACGGGAGGAGGAGGCAATTCTCAGCATGAGCTCCGCTCCTGTGGACGGCCTCATTGTTTTTCCCGGAACCTCCCAGTTTCTGAATCCCCGGCTGCTCCAGATGGTCATCGACAAATATCCGCTGGTCCTCATCGACCAGAACATCCAGATCATCCAGCAGACCTCCGTTGGCACAGACAACGCGCTGGCTGTCTCCCAGGGACTTTCCTATATCAGTTCCCAGGGGCACAAAAATGTGGGAATCCTTCTTCCGACCATCGATAACAGTGTGCTCCAGGAGCGGTGCGATGCCGTTTTCCAGTACAGCGCCATCACCGGCTTCCCGTTAAAGCAGGAGCTATGGCTGAAAGATCTGGGCCATTCTTCAGAGATCGTCTCCGAGGAAAGCATCGACCGGATCGCCCTTCACCTCACGGAGCACCCGCTGATCACCGCTCTGTTCGCCTTCCAGTACCCTCTGGCTGTGGCAGCGGATCAGGCAGCCCGGCGGATCGGCCGCACCACAGGAAAGGATCTCTCCATCCTCTGCTTTGACTCTCCTCTGCCTCTTTTTGGCAGACCGCAGTTCACCCATCTTCACCAGGATGAGGCTGCGATCGGTGAGAAGGCTGTGGAGCTTCTTCTGGAGCTGATCTCTCATCCCGTCCAGGCGCCCCAGAATATCAAAATTCCGGCAAAGCTGGTGGAAGGTGATTCCTTCTTCACCTTATAATTTAATTTCAAAAGTGGCTGGCGCTTTCGATAAGCTGTGCCAGCCACTTTTCTTTCTATTTATGAATTACTGCAAACAACTGGGCGATCGCCGCGGAACAGCCCCAGGGCATATAAAAGGTATCCTGCGTTTTTTCACCCCAAAGGGTCCACATCAGACCTTTCGCATTCTGATTCTTCCAGGCGGTTTCTGCATTCAGCTCCATCCATTCCCGATACTGTTCCTGGCCGCCTTCGTTTACCAGCTTTCCAAGCCATCTTGCCAGAATTCCCTTGAAGCCTGGCAGATCATTTCCTTCTGCTTCTGTGTTTATCACCCCATCGTGAAACATCTCATGCATCGTATAATCTGCTGCAAGAATCGCCTCGTCCAGATACTTCTGTTCCCCGGTCAGTTCCCACAAAAGTTGTGACGCTCCGATAAAGGTTCCCTGATTATAGGTAGAGCACCAGGTATTGATCTTCCCATCACTCTCGATGTTATCAAAAACTGCTCCATTCCCCTGGCAGAGCGTATCTAACTGCCACTGATAAATCTGCTTCGCCTTTTCCAGATAGTCCTCTTCCTTCGTTATCCGATACAGAAGGCAGCCGGCGATCGCTGCCGGACCGTTGATGCAGGCGTTTTTGCAGGTCTGGTCCGTTTTCCACAAAAGGCCGCCTCCCAGATCATCATTCCAGGCTCGGTCAAACACCAGCTTAAAATGATGTTCTGCCTGTTCCTTATAAAAAGTTTCGCCTGTCAGCTCATAAGCCCGGGCACAGCCGATCGTCATCCACATAATGTCATCATTGAAATCATTATCCGACCATTCTTCTCCGTAGCTTTTTACAAAGCCGCGGTACATCTGCGCCATCAGATCCTTATATTTTTCTTCCCCGGTTTTCTCATAGGCATCCACCACAACCTCAAACATTTCTGCCCTGGTCCAGAAAAATTCACCGACAATCTCACCTCTGTCGTTATCCTCATCGACTACATAAAATCGATCCAGAAAATTCTGCATTGCTTTTTCTGCCTGTTCTACACGCATGTCTGCTTCCTGACCTCCTTCCGTCTCTTTTCCAAATACTGGCATTGCTGTCATTCCTGTGCCGCTCACCGCGATCACTGCCGCTGCTGCCGCACACAGGATTCGTTTTCTTATTTTAGTCGAAAAGATCCGCATCCGCGATCACCCCTTCCTTTTCATCCAGGTGTAAGGTTTTCAGTTCAAAAGGCTTGAGAGAAATCTTTTTCGTTATCCCAAGTGCAGGAATGGAAAGCATTCCTTCGCTTTCTTCATTCGCCGCCTCAAACACACGAATCGTGTAGCCCTCGCCGCTTTCCGCCCTCTTGCAGGCAGAAACGAGAATCGCCGGATTATCGATGGTCATAAACGAACCTGCTTTTTTTCCGGTTCCCGGCGCGCTGAAGGCAAATGCATAGGGTTCCTCGTTATAGACCTGTGCCTTTTGATCCAGAACTGCTTCCAGTTCTTCCGTCTTTCCGGCTTCTACTTTGAATGAGAAAAGACGCTCTCCCTGTTCCATTCGTACCGTATGGCGTTTCTCCCTCAGAGTCCGTTCAAAATTACCATCTGCTGCGGAATAACCGGCAGAATGTAAAAGTGTCAGACCAATGGTGCCGTCCTTTTCGCTGCTTCCATGACTGCCTTTGTTCAGTACGCTGAACATCCGGCCGTCCTCTGTCAATGCATTCCATTTCTGTGCAACCACTTCCGCTCCATTCTGCCGGAGGGTGTCATGACCGAACATCACCTGGCCCTGATACTGGCCTTTTTCCAGCAGTGTCGGGATCTCCATTTTCAGAACGGTATCATTTTCGTTCCAGTATACGCCGACTTCCACTTCAAAGGAGGTTCCCACTTTCGGCAGCACATAGCGCTGATAAGCCTTACTATTGTGCCAGCCAGACAAAACTTCCACCACTGTCCGGACTGCTCCGTCCTCAATCACCCGGACAGAGGGTACTACCTGATCCATCAGGCCGGAAAATTCACTGCCCTCATGAGGCGTCAGAAGCGCAAATTTTCTCCTGCAATGAGTTTCATCGGTCCAGAGGCCCCAGGAATTATAGGTTCCGTCCATGGCTGTCAGCTGAAAGCTTCCCGGTTTTAAGTATTCTTTTCCATCTACCTGATAGGAATCCATCAGTCCTGTGGAAGTATTGATCACCACGCGCATTCTCTCGTTCTCAAACACAAAGTTTTTCTTTGCTATGATCGGCTCAAAAACCGGTCTCTTCTCAATGGCTTCAAAGAACACATCCACGCGGTTGATGCAGGAAGGCTGAAGCTCCACCTCGATCACGACTTTCTTTCTCCAGTCTATGCAGAAATGGCTGGACTCCATCTCACCCTGGGTCGGTACTTCTTTCCCATTGCAGTAGGCCTTCGGATAGTAAAATACATTTTCCCAGTTCTGTTTTGGCAGACCCACCTCAAAGGCAAACTGTCCCTTGATCGGATAGGGATGAGGATTATAGATAAAGGCGCAGGAGCTTCCGTCCAGGATTTTCTCTTCTCCGGCCGTCAGCGCAATTGCCGCTTTCAGTTTTTCTCTTGAAAGAATTTCCAATCCATGATCCAGCAGGCGTAAAGTATCTTCCTCTACCAGCTGGGTGCCTGAACCCGGAAGCGCATCGTGAAACTCTGCAAAGAGCAGGGCTTTTTCCGCTTCCTCAAAAGCCTGTTTCGGATAATTCTTTCCCTGTAAAAGGGCTGCCGCACTGGCCATTTTCTCGGAAGAATAGAGCTCGTTTTCCAGAAGTCTGTGTTTCTGTTTTATGCGGATCTGAGAGGTATAGCAGCCTTCCGCCACCGGATTGAGACTCCGCTCCACAACCGGAAGCTTTGGCGCAGCTTCCTTTAGCTCCTTAAAAAAGGTTTCCGTATCGGAATGCAGGATCACATAGTCCTCTTTCTTTTCCTCAATCAGCGCTGTCAGATCCTTCAGATCATCCCTGGACGGGCCGCCGCCGTGATCGCCCACACCCCAGAGGAAAAGAGAAACCGGCTCTTCTTTCGTCTCTTCCAGGAATTTATTCAGTTCCTCTGCCGCATGGCCGTAAACGGAATTGTAGTTTTCATCCGAGCGGTGAACGATGACCTCCGATCCATTAAAGCCTTTCCATAAATAGTTCTGCTCCGGGAAGTCAAAATTGTCCTTTGCCGGTCTGCATACCACATAAGAATCATAGCCTGCCTGATTTAAAATCTGCACCAGACCGCGGGAATGGCCGAAGGAATCAAAATTGATGGCCGTATGCGGCTGCACGCCAAATTCTTCCAGAAAGAACTTTCTTCCTTCTGCCATATTGCGGATCATGGATTCGCCGGAGGGCATATTACAGTCGGGCTGAAGGTACCAGCCTCCCATGATATGCCATTTTCCTTCCTTTACCTTCTGCTGAATTCGTTCAAACAGATCCGGTTCATTTTCTTTTACCCACTGATACAGAATCGCTTCATTATGGTTAAATGCAAAGCCCGGAAACTCATCGGTAAAGCCTTCCGCCACCCGGAAAGTAGACAGTGCCTCCGTACAGCCCTCCTGCCATCTCCAAAGCCATACCGGGTCCAGATGGGCATTGCAGATCAAGTGAATTTTTCTCATTTTTGCTCCGTTCCTTTCAGTCCTCTTTCACTAACTTTGCTGCCATTTCCAATACCATCACACCGCTCAAATGCTGTGCCAGATCAATCTCTCCCGCAGAGACACTTCTCCAGTCTCCGCCGACCAGTCCATCCTCGCGCATCGCTTTGGAAACCGCATCCGCATTCTTAAGGATGATCTTTTTCAGATCGTCACAGTCGTCAGCTGCCATAACCAGCTCGTATAAATAGCGGAAATAGATTCCCCGGAAAAGACCGCAGTCATCCTTGCCTTCATAATTGAAGATTCCATCCTCGCCGGCAAGCTCCACTACCGCCCTGCGTGCGATCTTTTTGGCCAGCTCCAGCTGTTCCTTCTCCCCGGTAATCCGGTAATACTCCAGGGCCGCGCCGAGCATCACACCCTGACAATAGGTAAATTTCCATTCCTTATCGATCTTTCCGTCGCCTTCCCGGTTCATGCCGTCCCAGACAAAGCAGGTTTCAGGATCCATCAGCTGATCTCTGTTCCAGGTGAAAATTTTCTCTCCCCATTCCAGGTCTTCTTTCTTTCCAAAACGCTGATAGAGACGGAAGGCAATGATCGCTGCCGGAGCATTGGCCGGTGTATTTTTGTAATCGAGCTGATCTTTTTTCCAGGCCATTCCACCGCCGCAGGCGTCATTCCATGCGGTCTTGATGTCTTCCCAGACAAAAAGCGCCTGTTTCTTGTATTCTTCGTCCTTTGTCGCATCCCAGGCCCGAAGAAGCGCCAGTGTCATCCACTCCATGTCATCGTACCAGTTATGCAGAAGCGTATTGCCATTTTCCCGATAAGTACCTGCATATTCTTTGCGGAAGCGCTCCAGATATTCCCCTTCCGGTTTTCTCAAATATCCGTCCAGCAGTGCATCCAGCGCATGGGCATGCCACCAGTAGATCCAGTTTTCCTCTTCCCGGACGGGCATGTGATTTACCATTACTCCCGTTTTTTCATCAAAAAAACAATTCCATAAGCCTTCCTGTGCCTTCTCGCAGGCTGATTCATAGATATTCATGTTTTCTGTCCTTTCCTGGTTTTAAAAAAAGCCTGCTGACTTCTGTCAGCAGACTTTTTCCACCATTGCATGTTTACTGCTGTGCAGCCTCTGCTAAAATGCTGTCGCCCTGTGACTGTGCGTTTGCCAAAGCTTCTTCTGCGCTGATCTCGCCTGCTACATATTTCTGCAGCTGAGGAATCAGTGCCAGACCTTCTACGTCAGAATAACCCAGTACTTTGGAACGGATTCCGGCATAGGTATAAGCCTCTGTAAATACTTCAAAAACGTCATCTTCTGCGAAGTAAGGATCTTCTGCTGCAGCCTTGTTTGCCGGCATATTTCCGCTGATCTTGCAGAACTCTACACCGTTCTCCGGCTGTGTGGTCCACCATTTGATGAACTCCCAGGCTTCGTCTGCATGTTTTGCTTTGTTCGGGATTGCCAGACCAAAACCACCCATCATTGCGTGCATATCGCCAGAGGGGCCTTTCGGCTGTCCGATTACACCAAAGTTCAGGCCAGCTTCTTTGTACTGCTCCAGAACCCAGGGACCATTGAAGGTCATTGCCACTTTACCTGCTTTGAAGCCATCTCCGCCCAGGCCATCCTCGAAACCGAGCTGGTATACTTTATCCTCATTGAGCAATTTGTTCCAGTACTCTAATACGGTAAGACCTGCCTCAGAATTGAAGGCGGTTGTCGGCGGGTTTGTGGTATCGTCGATCATCTGGCCGCCTGCCTGTGCGATCCAGTTATTGAACAAGCCTACGTCTTTCATGGAAAAACCGGACTGCTCCAGAACATTGCCATCCCATTTTGTCAGCTTCACAGCTGCCTCTTCCAGGCTGTTCCAGTCGGTGATGGAAGCCGGATCTACGCCTGCCTCTTCCAGGAGATCCTTGTTGTAGAAAATGATTCGAGTATCAACTGTCAGCGGAATACCGTATAAGTTGTCGCCGGATCTGAGCTCGTCCACTGCCGGCTCATAAAACTGATCCAGATCCACGCTGTCTTTTTCTACATAATCATCCAGTGCCATCAGTGCTCCCTTGGGGGCATATACGCTTGTATTGAAACGGTCCCAAAGCACGATATCCGGTACCTCATCGGAAGCGATGGCGGTCAGAAGCTTCTGCTCCATGGAATCCTGTGCCATGTAAGTAACATGGATCTTATCCTGGGAATTATTAAATCCTTCCAGCTGTTTTTCCAGCTGTCCGATCTGGTCACCAGCCCAGCCTCCCCACATGGTAAGTTCCACAGTTTCCTCATCTGCCAGTGCAGATACGCCGCTGCCTGCCATCAGGCTCAATGCCGTTGCAGCTGCCATAACTAATGCTACGCTCTTTCTTCTCATAATCTGTTTCCTCCTTTTTTATAAGTATGACTGTACTATCATCAGGCCTTCGCCGAACGATCAGTGATAAAATAACTGCCAGGGTATCCGGTTATCAATCCTTGCTTCCGGAAAAAGCAATACCCTGAATGTAATATTTCTGTGCAAACAGGAAAAGTAATAAGGTCGGTAAAACGGAAATCACGGTGCCGGCCATCAGCGGACCGTACTGTGTGTTGTACTGATACTGGAAGGTAGAAAGTCCCACCTGAATCGTCATCATATCCCTTGAGTTCAGGACGATCATCGGCCACATAAAGCTGTTCCATCCGCTCTGGAAGGTCATGATTCCAAGGGTGACTGCTGCGGGAAGAATCAGCGGCAGATAAATGTTCCAGAAGATCCTAAACTCGCTGCATCCATCCACTCTGGCCGCCTCTGCCAGTTCATCCGGAAGCGTTTCAAAAAACTGTTTCATAAAGAAAACTGCATAGGCTCCTACTGCACCCGGCAGAATAATGGCCGCATAGTGGTTAATCAGTCCCTGACCGCCCTGGCCGAAGATATTGTTTCCGCCTACCAGCGGGAAGTTTTTCAGAACCAGGAACTGCGGGATCATCGTGATCACTCCGGGAATCATCATGGAGGACAGAAGCAGGCTGAAGGTAACCTTTCTGCCTCTGAATTTTAATTTGGCGAAGGAATAACCGGCCAGAGCTCCCAGAAATACATTGGTCAGCACGCCCATTCCTGCCAGATAAAAGGAGTTCAGGAAATATCTTCCAAAGGGGATAACATCAAAGGCTTTCTTATAGTTCTGCAGGGAAAAATTCTCCGAGAACAAAGCCAGGGATTTGGAGTAAATTTCCATCTCCGGTTTAAACGAGGTTGCGATCATCCACAAGAACGGATAGACCGTGATCAGAGAAATGAAGATCGCTCCTATGTACCAGAATACGCTTCTTACTTTTTTTGCTTTTTTCATTCCCATAATGCTCTGCCTCCTGTCAGATATCCGCTTTGTTGATCTTGGTATTTATGACTGTCATCAGTAAAATAATCGCAAACAGAACCAGTGAAATACTGGACGCATATCCCATATTCAGATTCTTGAAGCCGTTGTTGTAAATGTAGTAAACCAGGGTAATCGTCGCATTTCCGGGACCACCCTTCGTCAAAACAAAGGCCTGGTCGAATACCTGGAAGGTACCGATGATAAGCATCGTAGATACCAGGAAGGTGGTTTTCGTGATGGAAGGCATCGTGATGCGGGTGAACATCTGCCAGCGGCTCGCACCCTCGATCTTCGCCGCCTCGTAATAAACCGGAGAAATTCCCTTAAGTCCTGCGAGGAAGATCATCATGTTTCCGCCAAAACCGGCCCAGAGGCTCATCATAACAATGGAGATCATCGCCAGTCTGGAATTGTAAAGCCATGCCTGGTTCGGAATGCCGAAGATTCTCAAGATACCGTTCAGAAGACCAAGCTGCGGATTCAGGATCCAGAACCACAGGGTTGCCGTCGCAACCGTGGAAGAAAGCACCGGCAGATAAAACAAGGTCCGGAATAATCCGACAAACTTCTGATCCGCATTCAGGAACAGGGCCGCTCCCAAGGAAATCAGAAGTCCCAGCGGTACATATAAGATGGTATAAACACAGGTGTTTTTCAGTGCAATCCAGAAAAATTCATCATGGATCAGCTTCTTGAAGTTCGCCATTCCCACGAAGGAAGGAGGATTGATGACATCGTACTTTGTGAAGCTCATTCCGATGGCCATGATCATCGGGATCAACGTGAACATCAAAAACAAAATTACCGGTGGTGCCACAAACAGCCGTCCCATCCGATCCTGCTTGCCAATTACCTGTTCCGCTTCTTTTCTCTTTTTTCCCTTTCTCATACTTCTTCCCCTTTCCGGTTTGTTTATGTTGTATATATTATTTATATCATTTATTTTTTATTCTTGATTTTTTTGAAGTTTTTAGGTTCTTTCTCTCGTTTTCTTCGTCCTATCTTGTTAATATGCCCATATATTATCAGCCTTTTCATGATATGTCAAGCATTTTTTTACATAAACATATATATTATATCAGTTATATCATTTTATTCATTGCTGTTTCGCTATCTCTGAGAAGCAGAAGCTGTCATATACCATTTATTGTTCAGGCAGATTGTTTCCTTGTATAAAAAAAGAAGACCGGAAATCCTGTCTATAGGATTCCAGTCTTTTGTCTTACTTTTCTCTATTTTCCCCTGACAATATCGTATGGGATGTAGGTTCTCTCCGGTACTTCTCTTCCTCTTATCCGATCGATCAGATACCTGACAGCCGTTCTCCCAATCTCTCCTTCTCCCTGCATAACATGGGTAAAAATCGGGCTGGCGTCATTTTTCTCATCAACGCCGTCAAAAAATACCAGTTCTTTTTCCTGATCTAAATTTAGTTTTTTCAATATCTTATAAGTCATAACAGCGGTCGTATGATCCACTGCCAGGAAGGCAGTTACCTGGGGATTCTCCAGAATATAGTTCTCGATTCTGTGCTGATCCGCCTCTTCCTGCTCCTGTTTCCTGTCATGCTGTGGAACCATAGAACCGATATCCGTGATCCAGAGGCCTTCGTTCGTCACAAGGTTATGCTCCAGATAGCTATCCTTATAGCCCTCAAACCGTGCCTCCACCGTGGAGGTCCTAAGGAAGGGATGTGATAGGAAACAGATATTTTTATGACCATTCTTAAACAGAATGTTCATCAGTTCCTTCACTGCATTGTAGTTATCCGTTCCCACGCAGGGAATGGGGACTCCCTTCAATTCCCGGTCCACCAGAACAACCGGATATTTTTCCACAGAAAGCTTCAGCACTGCTGCATTATAGGTTTCACCCTGCACGCACATCAGAATGATGCCGCACACCCCGAAGCTCCTGAGATCCTCGATGGCTTTCGCCTCCTCCTCCACGCTTCCGTAGGTACACCGCAGCATCATATAATAGCCCTGCTCCCGGCATTCCCATTCGATACCGCAGACCAGCTGGCTTCCAAAGGCAACACCAAAGGAATCAATGATCACTCCGATTACTTTTTTTCCTTCTGGCTGCCGTTCAATCAGGATTCCATCCACAATTTCATCTACTCTTTCACCGGAGTAGGACACATAAGAACCTTTTCCCGGCATTCTCGTTATCATATTCTGCTCTGCCAGCATCTCCAGTGCTTTCTTGCTGGTGATACGGCTCACATCATAGTTACTGGACAGTTCCTTCTCCGATGGGAGCCTGCTTCCCAAAGCATAAGTACCGTTCTTGATTCCGGCCAGCAGATCATTATAAATTTTCAGATATAACGGGTCTCTTTTCACCTTTTCACCTCTGATACAAACATTTTCAAAGAAATGATTGCTTTTCATTATCTTTTTAAATGTATTATATATATCATTGAATGACATGTCAATATAACATTAAGTGGATGAAACCAGACATTTTTTCCTGTTTACAGTGCTTTTCGCACATAAATCGCCTTTTTCGGGCACATTTCCTGGCAGCAGAAGCAGGAGATACAGCCCTTTTTCCGGAATTTCGCCTTTTTATTCTCAATGCGGATGATGCCCGCAGGACAGCTTTCCGCGCATTTTCCGCAGCCCACGCAGAGCTTTGGATTCACCTGAGGGTAGGATTTCAGGAGGCGGGAAGCCACGAAGACGAAGGGTTTCCGCAAAAAGCCCGGCACGTTTCCGGTAAAATCCAGGCTGATGGAATCCGGCTTTTTAAAGGGTGTGAGACTTCCCGGAATCGGATCGCCCACAAGCTTAAGCTCATCCGGTTTCGCGAGGCCTTTTTCCACGGCCTGGCGGATCATGACGATCTCCATGGGATCAAGGCCCATAAGGCCTGCTGCAAAATAGTCCTGGGTCCAGATATCCCGGGAAGCCAGAAGAAGATTCAGCGGATGGGAGGTGCCGCCGGGGGGGCCGGTTCCTTCCATGGCGTCAATGGCGTCAATGATCGTAAGATTCGGATTTACGGTCTCAGCGAGCTCCACCAGCATCCGGGAGAAATCCTCGATCTCAGGCCAGCGGTAGTGCATCTGCGGTTTCTCAAGGCCCGGTATCGTTCCGAAAAGGTTCTTGATGCCGCCGGAATAGCCGGTCATGGCATGGGTCTTAAGCTTGCAGATGTTGATGATATAGTCTGCCTTCACAATCGGCGTGATGAGGTGAAAACTGTGGTTGGCAAAGCCTTCCTTACAGTTCACCGTCTCCGCAGAACAGTCCTCGTTCAGATGGATGCTGTCACCGATCGCGTCCATGCCGCAGACGTGGTAAATCCGTTTCATATGCTCCGGCGTGTAGGGGCCGCCGGAGCTCTCCGCCAGCGTGATATCCTCGATCCCCTGCTCCCGGAGCCATTCCGCCACGGCCTTCACCACCAGCGGGTGGGTTGTCACCGGCGCGTCCGGCTTTTTCGCCATGACGAGGTTTGGCTTGATGACCACCTTCATGCCGGGCCTTAAATCTTTGGCGATATCCAGGGCCTCCAGCATTTCACGGATCGCCGGGGCGATGAGGGATTCTTTGTATTCTTTTACGGTTTTCAGTGTCTGAATCATAAAATAGTGTCTCCTGTCGTGCCTTTTAAACAGGCGTTTGTCCTATTTTAACACGATCAGAGCCTGGCGTACAGGGAGTAAATCGGTGGAGTTTTTCTGTCAGCTGTCTTCAGCAGCATTCCGAAGAGCCGCTTCAACACGGTCCACACATTCCTGCGCCCCGTCATAATCTTGGTCTGCAGCCAGCTGATACCACTTCAGTGCTTCTTCCAGATTGATTTCTGTATCATACCAGCCATTTTCATAGATCATGCCTAAGCGTAGCATTGCAAGCCCATATTCATTGTTCGCAGCTTGTTTATAAAGCCCGATTGCCTTACTATAGTCCGGCTCCCCCAGCTGCCCATTTACATACATATCTCCCAAAAGAACAGCTGCATAATTTGCGACTATATCGCTTTTCGAAGCAGCTTTTTCAAGCCAGGATGCTGCCTCGGTATCGACTGCTGTAGTTTCCTTTTCCGTCCAGATACACCACGCTGAGTTTAAGCTGTGTACGCTCATATGCATAAAAATGTTCCACCGTATCTTTAATGTAGATCCAGTCAGAATTACATTTTTTATTGGTTTCGACGGTAAAGATCAGCTGAACTCCCATTATTCATCCTCCTCACCTGAACCAAATACGCTGATAAAGTCAATAGAATCCACGTTAAACGGCGAACCTTCAATCATGCCATTTCGGTAGAGTCTCGAAGGTGAATAATTACCGCTCTTTGTCCACGGATAAATTTTATGATCCTCCGACAAAAAATCGATGGATTTCTTTCGCTGTTTTAAGACATCCATGGGGCCTACATTGTGAGTCGTAAAACACAGCTGTCCTTTTCCATATTCCATCAGATATTCCAGTAAGGCACAGAGATAAACGTCATGAAGGTTCGAGTCGAACTCATCAATAAACACGATCCCACCGCGAACCATTTCGTTTAAATAGGCAAACAGGCGGACTAATTTCTTAATACCTGTGCTTTCATATTCTGCATGAATCTTATAAGAATCATAGACCATAACCAGATCACAGACAAAAAAGTCCTGATTTTCTTTTCTGTCGATTTCTATAGCCTGTAAATCCGATTTGAAAATATGGAGAAACTCATATAAGCGATGGATCGTTTTTTCAAATTGCGCGTATTTTTCTTTTAAAACAAGGTTCCTCGTAACGGATATTACACTAAGGATATCGTTATCCATTCTCAAATAACTTTTAAGTACGGAAACATATTTGTTTTCATAACTTTCCATTGAATTTATCGCTGCAAATTCTCTGTAATCATCAGACTGATCCAGATAAATATGCAACTTGTGTCCCAAAATATAAAGGTTACTGATGGTATTAACAAAAACAATCTGGTTTTCCTGAATTTTCTTCCTGTTTTCATATAAAAACTTTCCACAAAGTAACGCACACATGGAAGTCGTCGACAATAAATTCATCGTTCTATTTATGACAGCAGTAGAAAAGGAATCCTCTTTTTTCTCTCCATAAAGAAAGTCCACTTTACCGGCAATTACCTTAAAAATCATTCCCAGCTCATCACTTTTCGATGTGGCTTTCCGAACAGCCAACGATTCCTGTGAAATTACATATTTTCCAGATACATCCTTTGCTAAAGTCACACAATATCGAAAACAAAACAAATCTTTTTTCAAGTCAACCAGATAATCAGCTTCCATAAACAGTTCTTTTGTTTTCTTATTTATAATTCCATCCAGATTTTTCTGAGTGATCGGATTATTTAAGTAGTCCGGATCAATCAAAAGATTTTTGAGAATCGCAACGGAGGTAATAATTCCTGACTTACCGGAACCATTCATACCATAAATTCCTTTGATGTTATATTCCTGCGTATCCATATCTCTGGAAATTGTCTTTTTATAAAAGGATAGCGAAACCAACTGATCTAAGGTCTTTATTCCCCTGACCGAATAATTAAGTAAATAAATATCATTCATGATGTTTTCCCCCATTCTTAATTCCACTATATCATATAGTTTCAGTAAAATAAATACAAAATGTATTTTTTATTGTATCTAAATTTACTATTTTCATTCCAATAAAAAAACAGAAACCTCTTTTTTGAGATTCCTGCTTTTTGTTCTTATTATTTATTTACGCCACCCCAATCATCCTTCTGGCCTCGGTCAGGCGGCGGTCAAATTCTTCGTAGAAATCGCCGCTCCAGGGCTGGAGGAAGAAGTTCTGGAGGATGTAGAGGTTGATCTTTTTGGCGGTGGCTTCGTTGGAGAGATCGCTGAGGATGTGTTCCACGGCATCCAAGAAGTAGTGCCAGTCGTTGACAAATTTCTCGTAACGAGAAAGTTCCGGGGTGTCGAGCCATTTTTTCAGTTTCACTTTGGTTTTTGGCTCTTTCTGGCACTCGCCGGCCTGAAGAAAATACCGGAAGCTGCCACCTTCGTAGTAGCGTCCCATGGGGAAGAGGCGACAGACGCCGGGACGGATGCTGTGAATGCTGCAGCGGCCTTCCTTATTTAAAAAGGTGCAGACTTCTTCGGCGCCTGCCTCCAGAAGGTTGGGGAGAATCACGCCATCCACCACGTTGAGCTCCAGATGGCTGCCGATGAGCTGCTGGAAATCCGTATGGAGGCCTTCTGTCAACCGGTATATGTCCAGCGGGTCCAGAATGATCGTTTTTCCCATACCTCTGCAGCAGTCAGAGCAGCCGCTGCACTCGCCGCAGCCGGCCTTTACCATATCTCCGGGGCCGTAGAAGCGGCCGTCCCAGATTTCTTCAATACTTACCTGTCGTTTCATTCCTGTTTCCTCTCTTTGTTCTATCTTTGGTTGACGTTCTGACGTCCTGAGCTTATACTTTAGATATGATCCAAGCTTTGAAGGAGTTATTTTATGTCATATAAAGAAACCATTGAATCTTTTATCTATGATTATCCGATCCTGGAGTTTCATTATCTGGACCGGAAGGACCTGATTTTTTCGGAAAAGGTCCGCTTTCTGTGTGAACACGAATGTGAGCATTACGGCCATTCCTGGGCCTGTCCGCCAGCCATTGGTTCCATTGAAAGCTGTATCAAAAAATGCGAAAAATTTTCCAGGGCTTTTCTTTTTGCCACCATTGCCCAGGTGGAGGACAGCCTGAATTTTGAGGCCTGTCTCAAGGCCCGGAAGGAGCATGAGGACCTGACTCTGGAGCTTCGCGACCGTTTCCGCCAGGAGTTCGGCGAAGTTCTGGCTCTCTCTACCGGCTGCATGCAGTGTGAAACCTGTGCCTATCCGAACGCTCCCTGCCGTCATCCGGACAAACGGGTGGCCACCGTGGAAAGCCACGGAATCCTGCTTATGCAGACCGTGGAAGCCATGAACATCTGCTTCAATTATGGAAATGACACGGTCACTTATTTCACTCTGCTGCTCTTTAACGCCTGACAAAGCAAACAGCCCTTCCGCATTATTGGGGGCTGTTTTTCATTGCTGTCATACTCTCATGTTCTTTTTTCAGTTCTTCGTAAAGCATTCTGGAGGACCACTGGATGTTGTAGGGAGTCACCACCGCTTTTAAGGGAATCCGAAGCTTTCGCTCCCTTAGGGCTGCCAGAAGTGCATCCATGGCCTCACTGTCCAATCCGCAGAAAATCAGCATTTCGCTGCCTATTTTTTCTCCTGTGTCTTTGGCGTTGGTCTTTTTAAAGCCTGTGATCCCGGCCACATAGCCAAGAGGTTCGCCATAATTGGAGCTGCTCACCATTTTCACCTGATGGCCCAGGGCCGCCGCCAGGCTTTTCAGCTCCCGTTCCGTTCCTTTTTCCAGTTCATATGCCAGTAACATTCCCATTGCACTCCCGCCTTCCTATTCTGTTTCTGCCTCTTCCCAGGCCTCTCCGGAACCGGCAGGAGCTGTCTCCTGGGTTTCATCCGTTTCTGTGGCTTTCACCGTCACCTCCACCACGCAGTTGGTGGCTTCGCCGTCGTACAGCACCGGAACCATATAGACGCCCGGCGTGTTGACGTCCAGTGCCGAGGTATCGTAGGTCACTTTTTCGTAGTCAAAATGATTGTTTGGGAAGAAAATCTCTGTCCGGAACTCCGGCATCTGCCCCTCGTATACCTCCCGGTACAGAGTGATGGAGTTGTTCTTTTTCAGAAGGGGATTCTCGTCCCTGTGCCACACCTGAAAGGCCAGCACCAGAAGGATCAGAAGAGCCATCGCGCTGAAACAGGTGGGTTTCAGCTTTAAAATTTTTCGGATTCCTGCTGTCTGCTTTTTCTTTTGCTGCTTTTTCATAGATCGTCTCCTCTGCCTTTTCTGTCATTTTTCCCTCACACTTTACTTTAATTTTCCCACGTTGCCCCCTTACTGTCAACCAAAAAAACCGCTTATCCCGGGTTTTTCCAGAATAGCGGTTTGATTTTACAGCATAAAACTCAATGCTCCCAGAACACCATTGCTGATCAGTGCCATGATCACGCCTGCCAGGAAAACGCCGCACATAACAGCCACGACGCTGGACTTGAAATCCATATCCAGAAGGCTGGCTGCCAGGGTACCTGTCCAAGCTCCGGTTCCGGGAAGGGGGATTCCCACGAAAAGGAGCAGGGCAACGAAGAGGCCTCTGCCCGCTTTTGCCTGGAGTTTTTTGCCACCTTTTTCGCCTTTTTCCAGGCAGAAGGTGAAAAATTTTCCGATGACGGGTTTATCGGAGCCCCATATCAGCACTTTCCGTGCGAAAAAATAGATGAAGGGTACCGGGAGCATATTTCCGATGATGCAAATGATGTACGATGGGATCAGGGGCAGTCCCATTCCCACAGCTACGGGAATGGCCCCTCTCAGTTCAATGATGGGCACCATGGAAATCAGAAATACCCATAAATATTTTCCAATCAAAATGTTTCCTCCTTGTTTTCTATGCTGTTACTATTGTATACGAAATGTGATTCTTGTACAACCATTTTCTATCGTCTGATTTATCTCAGAAACAGAAGGATGATGACGAGAAGGACGGCAACGGCAATAAGGATTTTTCCGGAAAGATTTCTGGATTTCTCCGTAGTTTCTTTTCCAGAGCACCAGGCATTGATGGCGGCCCTGGCCTGTGCTTCCTTCTCTTCTTCCACCTGGATCTCTCTTCCGTAAGCGCCGTTTCCACCGTAAATATCATGATAAACATGCTCTCCCAGGCTTTTCTCCTCCGCCTCGATCCCGTTGGCCTGAAGCACCGCCTGGATGCGGGCAGCCTCGTCGGCGTCTTTGGCGTAATAAACGGTTATTTTTTTATTCATTGGTTCCTCCGATCTACACCCCAATCTTCGGGCAGATGTCTTTCAGGCAGCAGCGGTCGCAGTAGGGTTTGGTACGGGCGGTACAGACTTCGCGGCCGTGCATGACCAGGCGGTGGCAGAAATCGCTTCCTTCTTCCGGGGGAATGATTTTCCAAAGGGCCATCTCGACTTTTTTCGGCTCTTTGATGCCATCCACAAGTCCCATGCGGTTTGTCAGACGAATGCAATGGGTGTCTGTGACAATAGCAGGCTTGCCAAAAACGTCACCCATGATGAGGTTGGCGCTTTTTCTTCCCACACCGGGCAGTTTTAAGAGAGTGTTAAAATCATCGGGTACTTTTCCACCATACTCATCCCGCAGCATACGCATGCAGGCGCTGATGTCCCGGGCTTTGCTTTTTCCGAGACCACAGGGTCTTACGATGGCTTCGATCTCCTCGGGCTCGGCCTCTGCCAGGGCCTCGACTGTCGGGTATTTCGCATAGAGATCCTGCACCACCACATTGACTCTGGCGTCGGTACACTGGGCTGCCAGGCGCACGCTCACCAGAAGTTTCCAGGCTTCGTTATAATCCAGTGTGCAGCCCGCATCCGGATATTCTTCCTTCAGACACCGGATAATCTCCAGTGCCAGTTCTTCCTTTGTCATTTGATTTCTCCTATCTAAAAACGATTCTTCCTCGATTTTATCACACCCCACCGCTTCTCTCAACCGTCCTTTTTCGACCAGGCAAAAAAATACCCCGGCAAGGCATGCTTACCAGGATATTTTCTCACATTTTCTTATTCGTAATCTTCGATGCGCCACTCGTCCAGCCAGTCGATGTAGACTTTGTCGCCGTCGAAGCGGAGGGGCAGCCATACATAGTCGGCAATGGAGGTATTGTGCATGTCAGGCATATTCAGGCGGTCGTCGGTCTGCTCTTCTTCTCTCCAGTCACCGCTGAAAATGCGCTCAAAGGTTTTCGCGTACTCTTCGTATTTCAGGTCCATGAGCTTCGGGAGCCAACGATCAGCGCAGGCAATGTAGAGATCCTTTTTGCCAGGTACTTTAAATACGGAAGAGATCTGTGAATGGAAGGAAGTATGGCTCGGATCGTCCACATGGGGATCGCCCTGAACCGTGTAAGGGCCATGCCAGGTATCTGCGATGGCTGCCTCAGAGGGGTTCGGAAGATAGCCGGTGGTTCCGGAGGTCAGGAGGTAATGTTTGCCTTTTCTCTTAAAATGAGCGGTAGCTTCCCGTACGAAGGGCGGCTGGGTGTGGGGGAAATGCGTGCTGTAATAGCCCGTCACATCGGTGTAATCCGGTGTCAGATCCGCGCAGATCGTCTCACTGTGAACCCGCTCGAAGTAATAGTAGGCCTTTCCGTCCTCGGCTACTGCCAGGTCAAAATCGCCGGCACTCATATTCAGAGGCTTTAAGCCTTCCCTCACTTTCGTGTAGGGGCCAAGGATGTTGTCTGCGGTGAGAACCGTCTCGGTCTGGGTATTATCCTTATTCATGATCTTCAGCCAGGCCACATATTTCTTCGTCGAAGCATTGTAGATGATGTGGGGACGGTCCATGCAGGCTTCCGGATTCAGGGAAGAATCGGGATCGCCGGGTTCCGGCGGGATGATGAGGCCTTTGTCCTCCCAGTTATAGAGGTCCGTGGATGCATAGCAGCGGACGCCCCAGTGCCAGATCTTGTTTTCGCCGGTGGTTTTCTCTTTGTTCTCTCCATACCAGTAGTAAACGCCGTCTACATAGATGATGGAGCCGCCGTGGGCCTGGATTCGGTTGCCGTTTGTGTCCAGCCAGACCTGGCCCGGACGGATACTATTATATTTCATAAGTTATTTTCCTCCTTATATAAATCACTCTTTTACGCCGCCCAGCGTAATACCTTTGACAAAGTATTTCTGGAAAAACGGATAAATCAGAAGAATGGGCAGGATGCCTACAGTTGCGATCGCCATGCGGACGGTGGTACTGGGCATCTGGATGTTCATGTTTCCGGTGGCAGAAGCACTCTGCCGCAAGGCGTTGATATTCTCGTTGATGTTATTCAGAACGATCTGAATCGTGTAATACTGACCGCCGCCGCGCTCTGTCAGATAGTACATACCGTTCTGCCAATCGTTCCAGTAACCCAGGGCTGTCATCAAGCCGATGGTGGCGATGATGGGCAGGCTTAAGGGCATGACAATCCGAAAGAAAATCCCGAACTCGCTGGCTCCGTCCAGTCTGGCTGCCTCAATGAGACTGGCCGGAATGCTGTTGGTAAAATAATTGCGAACCAGAATGACGTTAAAAGCGTTCATCAGAAGATTCGGGACAACCAGCGCCCAGATCGTATTACGAACGTGGAAATAGTTCACATAGCTGTAGTAGGTTGCTACCAGACCGCCATTAAAGAGCATGGTAAAAACCATCATAAAGCTCAAAAGCTTCATGCCCGGCACTTCCTGCTGGCAGATGGCATAGGCGAAAAGAGTCGTCACCATGATGCTGGCTGCCGTACCGATAATTGTCACGACAATCGTCATAAGGTAAGCCCGACCGATGGTCGCCCACTGAACCGCAATGTAACGGTAAGCATCCAGACTCCAGGAGCCCGGGAAAAAGCTGAAGCCGTTGGCTGTGGCCCAGGTGTTATCCGTAAGAGAGGCTACGATCAGCAGGATGAAAGGAAGCAGGGCCAGAAGAGCCAGAATCCCACAGACAAGGTTTGCCAGAATTTGGGTATTTCGATATTCCTTTGATTTCATCATTTTCCCAACCTCCTAGAACAGTGCGCTGTTGGATTCATAGCGCTTCACCAGTTTGTTTGCTGCAATGATCAGTACAAAGCCAACCACAGATTGAAAGACGCTGGCCGCACTGGACATGCTGTAATCGTTGTTTTTCATCAGAGCCTGATATACATAGACATCCAGGGTTCTCGTCACGGAGTAAAGGGCTCCGCTGTTTCTCGGCATCTGATAGAACAGACCGAAATCAGAACGGAAGATCTGACCCACGCTCAGGATAAACAGCGTGATGAGGGTCGGTTTCAGAAGGGGCAGGGTGATATATTTGATCTGCTGCCACTTGCTGGCTCCGTCAATCTTCGCCGCCTCAAAGTAATCCATGCTGATGCCGACAACGCTGGAAAGGTAGATGATCATGCTGTAACCCACGCTCTTCCAGACAGAGACGAAAATCAGAATAAAAGGCCAGTATTTTTTCTCCTGATACCAGTTGACTGCCTCAAGTCCCAACGGTTCCAGGATGCTCTTGTTGAACATACCAGTCTCTGCAGAAAGAAATGTATATGCAAGATAGCTTACGATAACCCAGCTCATCAGATAAGGAAGCAGGATCAGGCTCTGATAAGCCTTCTTCGCCACACGGTTCTGAATCTCATTGATCAGGATGGCAATGGTAATCGCGAGGGCATTTCCCACGATGAAAAAGGCCACATTGTAAAGGATCGTGTTCCGGGTGATGATCCAGGCATCCGCGGATGCAAAAAGGAATTTGAAGTTTTTAAAGCCTACCCAGGGACTTCCCAAGATTCCCTCGCGGAAATTCAGCTTTTTGAAAGCAATAGAAATTCCGAACATAGGAATGTAGTTATTGATCAGCATATACAGAAATCCCGGCAGCGCCATCAGATAAAAAGGCCAGATCCGTTTCCAGGAAATTTTCTTTTTTGCCCTTTTTTTACTCATTGCTCTTCCTCCCGTTTTCATAAAGCCGGAGAAAATTCTCCGGCTTTATGAATTTCTATCTTTTCCTTCTTTATTCAGCTGCCTGGCTTGCTGCCCATTCATCCAGCTGTTTCTGATTCTCTTCAATGACAGTATCGATACCTGCTGCCTTCAGAGCACTCTGAAACTCTGCCAGATTGGTTGTCGGGTCAAGAGTACCGCAGTTGATGCTCGGAATGTATTGCTGAATGACTGCGGATACTGCGGAATACTCAGCAGATACGTTGTCGTTGATAAAGCAGTAGCCCAGTGCCGGAGATTTTCTGGAATCCGGAATATTGTCGCTGAACTCTTTGATCTTCTGGTTCATGTCGATCGGGGTCGGGTCCATTACCGGCCATGCCAGTCTGTCACCGTATACGCCGAAGAGCTGGTAGTACGGAAGTGTCTGGGGATTATCAGACAGATATTTGATCTTGGTTCCCTCATCTGTTTTCTCGATTACTTCGTAATCCTGACCCTCAATACCGTACTGAAGGAGCCATGCTGCCTCGTTATGAGCATAGATATAGTTCAAAGTTTCCACAGCCTTTGCCGGGTTTGCGGAGGTGATGGGCACACTCCAGAGAATACTCTGGAAACGGTCACCTGCAGTGTAACCATCCAGAACCGGGATAACTGTAAGATCTGTACCTACATTCGCCTCTGTTGACTCTTCACTTCCCGGTGTACTCCAGGTAAAATATCCCAGGTAATTTCCGCTCTGAAGCAGGACGTTTCTGTCTTCCGTGCTGGTAGCTGCATCTTTGGAGATAAATCCTGCCTGCGCCCAATCATACATCTGCTGTGCATATGCTGCATACTCATCTGTTTCATACATATTGGAAATCGTCATGTTGGTAAAATCTTTATCCAGCATCAGAACACCGGAAGCAGTGGTAGACCCCAGTTTGTCATACTCAAACGTATTTCTGCTTAAAGGCTCTTCATTGGTTGCTTCTGGAAGCAGGCAGAAAAAGTTTTCTCCTTCTCCATCTTTTACCTTCTGGAAAATTTCTGTGAATTCATCCATGGTATAGAGTTTGTTCTCATCGATCGTAATTCCATATTTCTCCAGAAGATCTGTTCTTGCAAGATAGCCATAAGATTCACCCTGAACGTAAGCATTGGGCAGTCCGTAAAGTGTTCCTCCGTAATAGCCTCCACTTAATGCAGAACCACATTTCTCTTTAATATCTTTTCCTTCGTTATCAATATAGTCATCCAGAGGCTCAATCAGGCCGCTGCTTACCAGATTACCGACACCGGTTCCTACAGAGAGGCAAAGGTCGAGCTGCTCTCCGCTGGATACGGTCAGAACCGTCTCATTTGCCAGTTCGGAGAAAGTTACCGGTTCCAGAGTGATATGTACGCCGATATCCGGCTCGGTCATGGCATTCAGGGCATCTTCAACTGCCTGAAAACCAGAACCGGTACTTCCAAGAGAGGGCCACTGCCATACGATCTCAGTGATTTCGCCATCCTCTGCTGCGCTTACCGGAAGAACGCCGCTCATACCGGAAACTGCTGTTGCTGCACTCAAAAGAATTGCTGCATATTTCTTTTTCATTCTGTTACCTCCTGTTTTTTGTGGTATACGTTTTTTGGATGTTTTTATTTTATCTGCTTTTCTGTTGTTTTTCCATCACGAAACATAACCTGAGGTTTACGATTCCGAACATATCCATAGAAAAATCCCGGAACATTTCTGCTCCGGGACCTGAGCGTTCAGCTTTGCTTTTTTGTTCTCAGGAAATCTTCCTGATATTTTGCAGGGGATATCCCATAGTATTTTTTGAACATGTTATAAAAATTCGTGTAATGGGCATACCCCACCTTTTCTGCCGTCTCATTGGCATTATACTGACCGGTTTCCAGGATAGCTCCCGCCAGTTTCATCCGCTCATTGATGAGAAACTGTCCCACCGATACCCCCTTTTCTTTTTTAAAAAGGCGGTTTAAGTAGGCCGGATGAAAATGGAAGGCTTCTGCAATGCGCTCCACATTCAGCTCACTGCTTTTCAGCTCTTTTAAGATGTAGCGGCAGACCTCTTCAGCCGTTTCTTCTGGCTGAACCCTTCTGGGAAGATCCTCTGACGATTCCCCTTCATGGATTTTTTCCTGGAAAAGATGTCTTCCATATTCCTCATAGCGGGCAGTATTTCTTTTTTCCCGGATCCGTTCCACTACTTTCCGGACTTTTTCCCCGATATCCTCGTATCTCGCCGGAATCAGGATATAATCCTGGCAGCCCAGACTGATGGCCTCCTGAGCGTAGGCAAATTTTGCATGACAGGTAAGAAAAATGCATTCGATCTCTTTTTTCTGTTCCCGCACCCAGCGCAGAAGTTTCAGTCCATTTTCTCCCGGCATCTCAATATCGCAAAGAAGGATATCCACCGGATGCTCCGCAATACATGCTCTGGCTGCCTCCGTATCGTAGGCGGTATAGACTTCGCTGATGCCGTAGGAGGCCCAGTCCATATCTTTTTTCATGGTCTCCGCTGTCAGCTGTTCATCATTCACTATCAAAAGGTTCATTTTCTTCCTCCAGATCATAAGGGAAGGTGACGGTCACGCAGACGCCCTCTCCCGGTTCTGAGCTGATCTCAATATCTGCTTTTTCTCCATAGGAATACCGCAGGCGTTTCAGGGAATTGGCATAACCGATATGGAGCCCGTCTTTCCGCGGCTCCCGCATGGACCGATCCAGCTCCTCCACCTGTTCCTCCGTCATTCCGTCTCCGTCATCCATGATCATAAAGCTGACCATCCCATCTTCATACTGTCCTACAATGGAAAGATGTGTCACTTTGCCCGGACTTATGGCATGTTTCACGATATTCTCCACGAAATTGTGGAGAAGCAGCGGTGGAACCCGGACAAAAGAAATCTCCGGATCATACTCATAATCAGCCTCAATGGCTCCGGGATAACGAACCTTCGCCGTTTCGATATAAGCCTCGATCAGATGCTGTTCCTTCTCGAAAATTTCCAGATTCCGGCCGCTCCGGAAGAGATAGCGGAAATAGTCGGAAAGGTAAAGGATCACCTGCTGCACATCTTTTTCCTGTCCCCTCTGAGCCAGCGTGTAAATCAGATTGAATGTATTCAGGAGAAAATGGGGGCGGATCTGCAGCTGGAGATTGGAAAGCTCCATCTGTTTCCGGTCCAGCTCCTTCTCATAGACTTCAATCTTCAGATCCTGTATTCGATCTGCCATCTTATTGAAGGACTGGAAGGAATGTTCATACTCGATCGAGTTGGCCTTCTCTGTGATACGGCAATCCAGATCGCCGTTTCTGAGGCGTTTCTGGGCCTGATTCAAAACCCGTAAAGGATGGAGAAGCAGACGCTGGATCAGCGCATAGAGAATCGGAATCAGGAGAAAGGCCACAATACTGAAGGCATGCATGATTCCGTAGACTGCCTCAATTTTTCCAGTTACCTCATTCTGGGAAAGAACGGCATTGAGGAAAAAGCGGCCTCTCTTACAATAGGAAGAGACCAGCAGCTCATCCTTTGCCGCCTCTTTTTTCTCCGCATCCGAAAAACTCAGCTCGATGGATTCGTAATCCAGGTCTTTCTTCAGATCATCCAGCAGCGTATCCAGGTAGATCCAGCCGCCGTAAGTGACCGTTCCGGAATCGATAAAAAGCCTTGCAGCCTCCCGGTCTTTGATCGTGACTAAAGTCCAGCCGCCAGCGACCTCCCCCTCTTCCTGTTCCCGGATGTAAACCTCATCGTCTTTCCTGGAGTGAAAGGCACCGTCCCAGGTAATGACATCGTCCAGTTTCTTCAGATAAATAAACCAGACATCTGTTACATCGGTGGTATCATAATAATTCTTCTGAGAATAATAAAATTTTACCTTTTCCCCTGCATATTTCTCATCTCCGGCCTGCTTGATTACCGTTAATCCATAAATATCATTATAGCGAAGATTGTAGAGAAGTTTTACCGTTGTTTCCATCTTATAATCCAGGTTGGTGAGATAGGTATTCATCGAGTTCTGCACAGACACCCGCGCCTGCTCAATCAGAGTGCTCATCGTCCGCTCGCTGAGCCAGATTGCCAGAAAATTAAAGGGCAGAATGAATAGCAGCATCAGAAGAAGGACCTTCGTGGAGATGGACTGGATGAAATGAGAACAGAAGCCTTTCACCTTTGCCCAGATTTCCAGGGCTTTCTTCTCCTCCGTCATGGCTCAAAGCAGAGACACACCGGTGTCGGCACCTCAAAAGTCCCGGTCAGAGTCAGTTTTCCGGTCTCCGGATCGACGGCATGGACGGCCACCGTGTCACTGTTCTGCCCTCCGGCCAGCAGCCATTTGCCGCTGGGGTCAATGACAAAGTTCCGCGGAGTCTTCACCCCGGCAGGGACAATCTCCACCAGGGAGAGCAGGCCGTCCTCCTGTACCTGATAAACGGCGATTGTATCCTCGCCCCGGCTGGAGACATAGAGGAATTTTTCATCCTTGGAAAGGTGGATATCCGCGGCGGTATTCTCCGGGGACCAGCCATTTTTCAGTGTGGAGAGAGTCTGAAGAAGCGTAAAGTTTCCATTTTCATAAGATAAAACCAGCACCTCGCAGCTGAGCTCGCAGGCTACATAGCAGCGGTCTCCCTTCTGATTAAAAAGGGTAAGCCTCGGCCCCGTCTCCTCTCCCGTAGGGAAGATGATTTTTTCTGCTTCTTTCAAGCGGCCCTGCTTCTTGTCCACAGGATAGAGCACGAGCTCATCTAGGCCAAGATCCGCCGTCACTGCAAATTTTTCATCCCGCGTGAGGGTGATCGAATGAACATGAGGGCCTTCCTGGCGAACAGGATTTTTGCCTTTTCCCGTATGCTGG
>OHAC01001142.1_pt1 | contig 25383 bp, 20 predicted proteins | sample 1577051 | NCBI WGS metagenome assembly OHAC01 (sample SAMEA3541499, study PRJEB24748) | human gut metagenome | biome: human gut; feature: human-associated habitat; material: faeces | place: China | collected 2012 | reverse complement strand
GACCGTCTGCTGAGATCATCAACCGTATGGGAAATAAGTCAGAAGCAAGAAATACCATGATGCAGGCGGGAGTTCCCGTTGTTCCAGGAAGTAAGGAACCTGTATACACAGCGGAAGACGGACTTGCCATGGCAAAAGAAATTGGTTTTCCTGTTATGATCAAGGCTTCTTCTGGCGGCGGTGGAAAAGGAATGCGTATTTCCAGAAGTGAAGAAGACTTTACAGAGCATTTTAATGCGGCTCAGCTGGAGTCTGTAAAAGGTTTTTCCGATGATACCATGTATATTGAAAAATATATTGAAAAACCACGCCACGTGGAATTTCAGATCATGGGTGACAAATTTGGACATGTTGTTCACTTGGGAGAACGTGACTGTTCCATCCAGCGTCGTCACCAGAAGGTAATGGAAGAGTCCCCATGTGAAGTTATCTCTCCTGAGCTTCGTAAGAAAATGGGTGAGGTTGCTGTAAAAGCAGCCAAAGCCGTAAACTATGAGAATGCAGGAACTATAGAGTTTTTATTAGATAAAGACAAAAATTTCTATTTTATGGAAATGAACACCCGTATCCAGGTAGAGCATCCTGTAACAGAGCTGGTTTCCGGCATCGATCTGATCAAAGAGCAGATCCGTGTTGCTGCAGGAGAGCCATTAAGTGTGTCACAGGAAGACATCCAGATCAAGGGACATGCCATTGAATGCCGTATTAATGCGGAAAACCCGAAGAAGCGCTTTATGCCATGTCCGGGCTGCATTACCAACGTGCATATCCCGGGAGGAAATGGCGTCCGTGTGGATACACACATTTACAACGGTTATAAAGTACCAGCCAACTATGATTCCATGCTGATGAAGCTGATCGTTTATGATAAAGACCGCGCATCTGCTATTGCGAAAATGCGCAGTGCGTTAGGCGAAGTTATCATAGAAGGTATTGAAACAAATATAGATTTTCAGTATGAGATCCTGGAAAATGAAGCTTTTCAGAAAGGCGATACCGATACCGGCTTTATTGAGAAGTATTTTCCGGACTATGTAAAATGAAAGATGCAAGGCTGAACTGAAATAAAATTAAAAATATCCCTGGTCAAAGCCGCAGGGAAGAATGTCTGGTCCTGAATAAGAATAAATGCAGAAAGGAAGTTGTCGTATGCTGCGCAATATGTTCAGAAAAACGTATACAAAAATAGATACCAAATACAGACCGGTAAGCCAGGAAGGGGAAGAACCATCTATTCCGGAAGGTTTATGGCGCAAATGCAATAAATGCGGACAGCCGATCTATGTGGAAGACGTAAAGAACAATTACTATGTATGCCCCAAATGCGGCGGCTACTTCCGTGTTCATGCTTACCGCAGGATCGAAATGCTTACAGATGTGGGAACCTTTGAGGAATGGAACAAAGAAATGCCTCTTTCCAATCCACTAAATTTTCCAAATTATGAGAAAAAAGTAGAAGCAGCCAGAGAAAAATCAAAGCTGAACGAGGCAATCGTGATCGGCAAGGCAAAGATCGACGGAAATCCTGCTGTTGTAGGTGTGTGCGATGCCCGCTTTATTATGAGCAGTATGGGGCATGTAGTGGGAGAGAAGATCACAGAGGCAGTAGAACGTGCTACAAAGGAAAAGCTTCCGGTGATCCTGTTTGCCTGCTCCGGCGGTGCCAGAATGCAGGAAGGAATTGTTTCCCTGATGCAGATGGCAAAGACTTCTGCAGCCTTAAAACGCCACCATGAAGCAGGACAGCTGTTTATCAGCGTCCTTACGGATCCGACTACAGGAGGCGTGACCGCAAGCTTTGCAATGTTAGGTGATATTATCATTGCAGAGCCGGGAGCTCTGATCGGTTTTGCAGGTCCAAGAGTCATTGAGCAGACCATTGGACAGAAATTGCCGGAAGGTTTCCAGAGAGCAGAATTTCTGTTAGACCATGGATTTGTAGATATGATCGTTCCGCGCCATGACCAGAAAAAAGTGATCGGCCAGATCCTTTATATGCACAGAAAACATGATATGGTTGTGGAAGCAGATGCAGAAAAGGCAGAACCATTGGCAAATGGATTTTCTGGCCGTGACCATGTTAAGGCCCATGGAGAAAAAAGCGCCTGGGATACAGTCCTTCTTTCAAGAAAAGCGGACAGACCTACTGCTCTTGACTATATTAATGCTGTTTTTGATGAATTTATAGAATTTCATGGCGACCGCTGCTTTAAAGACGATGGTGCTATTGTAGGCGGTATTGCCATGTTCCATGGCATGCCGGTTACTGTGATCGGACAGCAGAAGGGAAAGAACACCAAGGATAATATCCGCCGTAATTTTGGTATGCCATCCCCTGATGGTTATCGCAAGGCCCTGCGTTTAATGAAGCAGGCGGAAACCTTTGGACGCCCCATCATCTGTTTTGTAGACACGCCAGGAGCTTTCTGCGGACTGGAGGCAGAGGAAAGAGGTCAGGGCGAAGCCATTGCAAAGAACCTGTTTGAAATGTCTTCCTTAAAGGTTCCGGTGCTTTCCATTGTCATCGGCGAAGGAGGAAGCGGAGGTGCATTAGCTATGGCAGTAGCAAATGAAGTATGGATGATGGAAAATGCCATTTATTCCATTTTATCACCGGAAGGTTTTGCTTCTATCCTTTATAAAGACAGCAAAAAAGCCCCGGAGGCAGCCAGAGTGATGAAGGTAACAGCAGCTGACTTAAAGGAACTGGGGCTGATCGAGGGGATCATTCCAGAGGAAGAACCGGCAAATACAGATACTTTGTACCGCATTGCAGGCTATATGGACCGGTCTATAATCGGATTTTTTGAAAAGTATTTGAAACTGTCCGGAGAAGAGCTGGCAGAACACAGATACGAAAGATTTAGGAGAATGTGAGAAATGAGAGGGATCAAAGCATTAACAATAGGAGATCTGGTCCTTAAAAGACCGGTGATCCAGGGCGGTATGGGTGTAGGCATCAGCCTTCATAAGCTGGCAGGAGCTGTAGCAGCCTGTGGCGGCATGGGACTTATCTCCACAGCACAGATCGGATTCAGGGAACCTGATTTTAAGACCAATTTTGTAGAAGCTAATCTGCGTGCTATCAGACGGGAAATGCAAAAAGCCCGGGAGATCGCACCAAATGGTGCTATTGGATTTAACATTATGGTAGCTACCAGGCATTATGACCTGTGGGTCAAGGAAGCCATTAAATGCGGTGCAGATGCCATTGTATCCGGCGCAGGTCTTCCTGTGCGCCTTCCAGAGTATGCACAGGCTGCATATGAGGAAATGAAAGCAGGGATCGCAGATGCAAAGGAAACCTGCGGAGAGATCTGCAAACAGGCAGTAAAGAAAGTAAAGCTGGCTCCTATTGTGTCTTCTGCCAAATCTGCACAGGTCATATGCAGACTTTGGGACAGAAAGTATAAGCAGGTTCCGGACTTTGTGGTAGTGGAAGGACCGTTAGCTGGTGGTCATCTGGGATTTTCCAGGGAAGAGCTGACAGAGTACGGTGCAGATACAAAAGATGTGCCAAATACCTACAACCAGAAAGCTTATGATAAAGAAGTCCGCTCCATTATGGAAGTAATAAAGACTTACGAAGAAAAGTACCAGAAGCATATCCCGGTAGTAACTGCCGGGGGCATTTATACCCATGAAGATGTAATGCATCAGTTTGAACTTGGGGCAGAAGGAGTGCAGGTAGGCACCCGTTTCGTTACTACTGAAGAATGTGATGCTCCGGATGCTTACAAGCAGGCCTATATCAACGCAAAAAAAGAAGATATCATCATTACCCAGAGCCCGGTAGGAATGCCGGGACGGGCTATTTTAAATCCATTTTTGCAGCAGATTAAAGAGGGAGTCCGCCCGGCTATCAAAAGCTGCTTCCAGTGTCTGGAACACTGCGATATCAGGACTATTCCTTACTGCATTACACAGGCATTGGTAAATGCAGCGGAAGGGGATGAAAATAATGCCCTTCTTTTCTGTGGCAGCAATGCTTACAGGGCAGAAAAAATCGAAAAAGTAGATGATGTGATGAAAGAACTGGTAGGGGAATAATAAGCAGTGCGATCATCAAAAAAACCGGTCATACCTTTTAAATTTTTAAAGGGTATTGCCGGTATTTTTTTTGCCGGAACCTGCAGCTTTGGATATGCCAAGCTCTGCCTTTTTCCTGCAAAGAGAACTGAAACTGATACCAAGGACGTCTGCTGCTTCCTTAAGCGTTCCGGTCTGGTCCAAAGCCCGTTGTATATAAGCAGTCTCAAATTGGCGAAGAGCTTCTTTTAGCGGCATTAAATCTCCATGCAGCAAAAGCACCGGATTTTTGGGATCAGCCGGCTGTGTCCCATAAGCGGCAGCATTACTTATAGGGCGAAAAACGGACGAGGATTTTGGTGTATGCAGAGGTGTGCAGCGGGCATGGATAAATGAGTCGATCAGTTCTTTCCTGTTTTCCGACAGACAGATCTGCTGGGACAGATTGGAGATCTCTCTGATATTTCCTTTCCACTCAAGCCCGCTTAATGCAGTCATCTGGTTTTCAGAAATTGGCTGGTTTTCCAAAGGACAATCATATTCTTTCGAATAGTGTTCTATAAAAAAGCGTAGAAATAAAGGAATTTCATCTTTTCGCTTTCTTAAAGGAGGTATATGGATATTGGCTACCCGGACCCTGTAGTAGAGATCTGAACGGAAGGTTCCGGCTTTGATCATTTCCTGCAGATCCTGTCCGGAAGTGCAGATAATGCGGGTGTGGATCTCTTTGGCAGAAAGGGAACCAATGGGGGTTATAGTTTTATTCTGTAAAAAATGTAAAAGAAGAGTCTGACAATGGGGAGAAAGCTCATTGATCTCATCAAAAAGGACGGTTCCATGGTCTGCTGCTTCTAAAAGTCCGGTTTTTCCACTAGCAGAAGCACCGGTAAAGGCGTTGGGAGAATAGCCGAAAAGCTCAGAGGCAAAAAGCTCCTCTGAAATAGCACTGCAGCTGATCTTTACAAAGGGTTTACCAGATAAAGCACCACTTTTCTGGATATATTCTGCCAGAAAGCTTTTTCCAACGCCGCTTTCCCCGTAAATAAGCACAGAAGCCTGATTGTAGGCAAGAAGATTTGCCTTCTGGAAGATCTGTACCATAGACGGGGAATGAAGGATGATCTTTTTTTCAATACCCGAAGTATTATATGCCATATCGTTTCCTCTTCTTACAAAGAGTAGAAGCATCGATCCCCAGTGTTTTTGCTGCCTTTGCAGCAGAGTCGGTGTTATTTAATGCTTTTTGGATCAACTGGATCTCAAATTGTTCTACACATTCCTTTAATGTCATTTCTTTTTTGTCCCGGGTATCTCCGGAAGAAAGATCTGTGGTATCCTTCAGTTCATCTGGAAGCTGATATGCAGTAATGGTATCACTCTGGCAGAGGACTACCATACTTTCTATCAGGTGCTGCAGCTCCCGGACATTTCCGGGCCAGGAATATTTCTGCATCAGCTGTACCGCATCAGCAGATAATATTTTATTAGTATGGTTCTGTTCGTTATACCGGTTTAAAAAGAAGGTAGACAGCAGAGGAATGTCCTCAGGGCGTTCCCGCAGAGGCGGAAGCGTCAGTTCTACTGCATTTAAACGGTAATAGAGATCCAGACGGAATTCATGGTCATCCACCATCTGCTTTAAATTACGGTTGGTAGCACATATGATGCGGAAATCTACAGGAACCGGTTCCACAGCGCCAATGGCCCGTACTTCCTTATTTTGGATCACCTGGAGAAGTTTTGCCTGGATATCTAAAGGAAGTTCTCCGATCTCATCTAAGAAAATGGTACCTTTATCAGCTAGCTGGATCAGGCCTTCTTTTCCCTGACGGGCGGCACCTGTAAAAGAACCGGGAGTGTATCCAAATAGCTCAGATTCAAATAATGGCTTTGGGATAGTTGCCATATTTACATGGATAAAGTTTTCATGCTTGCGAAGACTGCTCTGGTGGATAAAACGGGCAAGCACATCTTTACCGGTTCCGGATTCACCTGTAAGCATCACAGAAGCAGAGGTGGGAGCTAACCGGAGCGCTTTTCCGTAAATGTTATACATGGCTTTATTAGCAATGATAATGTCTTTTCCAATGCTGGAGTCTACCTGTATATTGCGCAGATGAGATTCCAGGGCCATGGCGCGCATGGTGGATTGGGATGCTTTTTCCTGAAGGCGCATCAGATCGCTGTAATTGCTCACTGAATAGATGATGTAATCGATCTCACCGGCTTTATTTAAAATAGGAGTGGCAGTAGTAAGTACATAATCCTGGGTGGGATAGCGTACAATCTGGGTCTGCTGCTGTCTGGTTTCTAGTACAGTATCGATCATGTACCGTTCTGTAGGCAGTATAACATCTTCACGCTGGGAGATCTTTCGCACATTCTGACCGAAATAATCCCTGATATCAAATTGGGCGAGACTGCTGTAATACCGGTTTCCCCAGATGATTGTCCCGTTTCCGTCAGCGATAATGATCCCAAGTTCCAAAGCATCATAGACACGGGAAACATCCCGCATCCGTATATGAGGTGATCTGGCAGCCATATAAATGTCCTTTCGGTTTGTTATTGTATGGTTTGTATGTTCCAAACATGATTTTTCTTAAGATAATAATTGAATTATTTCAATTTATATCTTAAATCTAGTATAGTTATTGAAAAAAGTCAATAAAAGAAATTAGAAACAAGCATAAAAAATATGCAGAACAGTTAAAAAAGAAAAAATAAAATTTTTATAAAAACGATAAAAAAATAACAAAAACGTAGATAAACCAAAGGTTTCTAAGAACAAAGATCAAAAGTAAACAATACATAAAGATTAGAAAATACAAAAGATGGCACGATAATTGCTTTTAATATTTAGTGATAATGTAGTTGACGGTTACAGAAAGACCAGGCGTCTGGAACATTTGATTGACAAAAAAATGACGAAATGTTTTAGATCATGTGTTCTTTCGTACAACAAAATTTATAGGAGGGGTTATTTTATGCATTATGAACATCATCGCTACGTAGGTAAAGTTTGTGTGGTAACAGGGGCTGCCAACGGCTTGGGGTTAAATCTGGTAAACAGATTAGTAGAAGAAGGTGCTTTAGTAGGTGCTCTGGATCTGGAGCAGGATACACTGGACAAGGAATTTGGGGATAAGAAAGACAAAGTGTTTACAGTTCCATGTGATGTATCATCCAAGGCAAATGTTGACGCAGCTATCGCAGCTGTGATCGAGCATTTTGGGCACATTGACGCTCTGTTTAATATTGCAGGTGTGATCGGACGCCAGTCTCTGTTAGACAGCACCGAAGAGCAGTGGCGCAAAGTCATTGATATCAACTTAAATGGTACATTCTTTGTATCTCAGGCAGTATTAAGACACATGGTAGATAAGGGAATTAAGGGAGTTGTGGTAAATACCAGTTCCGTAGCATCCCTGATCGTTTCTCCAAATACAGGTGCTTACTCCGCAAGTAAAGGCGGCGTTACCATGTTCACTAAATTCGCAGCTTTGGAAATGGCAAAATATGGAATCCGCGTTTGTGCATTCGGACCTGGAACCCATGCAACCAGACTGACAGAGGGAACCAGATTAAATCCTGAAAGATGTGAAATGTTCTTAAGAAACATTCCTATGGGACGTTTTGGTGAGCCGGATGAGGCAACTTCCGTAGCATTATTCTTAGGTTCTGATGAAGCTTCCTACTGTACAGGTCAGACCTGGATCGAAGACGGCGGAAACAGCTTATTCTAATTTGAGATCAAAAATAGAAAAACAGGAGTTGAAATAATGGATTGGCGCGAAAAATATAAAGATAAAATGACCACTGCAGCAGAAGCAGTCAGCCATGTTAAATCCGGAGAAAAAATCATATTTGCTGACTGGATCGGAGAACCGCCTGCATTGGTAGATGCACTGGTTGCACGTTATAAAGAACTGGAAAATGTGATCATTATCCACGGTATGAGCCCGGGACCAAATGAATATCTGGAAGAGAAATACGAAGGACATTTCCACCATATTTCCCTTTTCATCGGACCAAAATCAAGACCGGCTTATCATGCAGGAAGAGTAGATTATCTGGGAGGAACCAATTTCCACAACTGGCCAGATATGTTTGCAAAAAATCCTGATTTAAATCCACACTGGGCATTTATCCAGGTAACACCTCCAAATGAAGATGGTATGTGCAGCTTTGGAAATACCTGCTGCTTTACAGAACCGGCAGCAAGAACCGCAGACCGCATCATTGCCCAGGTCAATCCGGATCTGCCTTTTGTAGAAGGAAGAATGTTTGAACTGGCAAAGGCAGATTACATTGTAGAGCAGACAGCGCCTTTATACATCATTGGCAGGGCAGAGCCAAATGAAAAGATCCAGAAGATCGCAGATTACTGCGCAAGTCTGGTTGAAGACGGCGCAACCATCCAGTTAGGTATCGGAATGCTTCCAGATGCTATTGCCCGCAACCTGATGGACAAAAAGGATCTGGGTGTCCATTCTGAGACATTGACAGAAGCCATGATGGAGCTGGTAAAAGCAGGAGTTATCACCAACAAGAGAAAGACCTTAAATCCTGGTATCTGTATTGGAGCACAGGCAGCAGGAAGCGAAGAATTTTATAAATTCATTGATCATAACCCAATGTTCCAGATGCAGCCGGTTGATTATGTAAATGATCCATATGTCATCGGTCAGAACTACAAGCAGACATCTATTAACGGCTGTCTGGAAGTAGATCTTCAGGGACAGGTCAATTCCGAAACAGTAAATGGAAGACAGTACAGCGGCATCGGCGGCCAGTTAGACCATGTGCGTGGTGCACAGATCAGTGAAGGCGGAAAATCCATTATCGCACTGAATTCTACAGCAAAGAATGACACCATTTCCAAGATCGTACCATATTTCCAGCCTGGAAATATTACAACGGTTCCAAGATATGATGTAGACTATATTGTAACAGAATATGGTATTGCTCCCCTGCGTTATAAGACCGTAAGACAGAGAGCAGAAAATCTGATCGCGATTGCTCATCCGAAATTCAGGGATGAACTTCTTGCAAAAGCAAAAGAAATGGGTCTGATCCCTCTGAAAGGTTAAAGATTTATGGAAATGAAAAAGCAAAAAAATCGCTGGATCATGCTTTTTTGCATTTGCTGCAACACCTTTTGTTTCGGAGGCGTATATGCATGGAGTGCATTTTCCGGTGAACTGGCAAATTACATGGGCTGGGATTACAGCAAGGTAACAGTAGCTTATTCCATTATGCTTATGTGTGTGGCTTTAATGGGACTGGTAGGGGGAATGTTGCTGCAGCGTTTCGGAGCCAGAAAGCTGATGATCGCAGCCGGTATTATGTGGGGACTTGGCTGGTTTGCAACAGGAATGGCAGGAAGTATTATTATGCTGTATGCAAGCTTCGGTATCCTTGCAGGCTGTGCCTCCGGATTTGGCTATAATCCAGGTGTCGTAACAGCTGTCAGCTGGTTTCCGGACAAAAAGGGATTTGCTTCCGGAATGGCAGTGGGAACCTGTGGAATGGCATCCCTGATCGTTGCGCCGTTAGCTAATTTCTTACTGACCCGGTTTAATGTAATGACAGCGTTTCGCCTGGTAGGCGGAATGTTCTTAGTTGTTTCACTGGCAACATCCTGGTACATAGACGGTCCGCCGGCCGGCTGGAAACCGGAAGGATATACACCGGCAGCAGCCCAGGCTGCAAGGGAAGGAAAAACATGGCGGGAAATGTTAAAGGATCCAAGATGTTATCTTTTATGGGCAACACTTTTATGTGCTTCTGTAGCAGGTCTGATGCTCATCGGACATGCCTCCAGGATCGGCCAGGAAGTGGCAGGCATCACAGCGGCGCAGGCAGCACTTTTAGTGGGTATCATGGCAGTTGCCAACTTTGTGGGCAGACTGGCTCTTGGTTCCCTTTCCGATGTTCTTGGGCGTCATAAAGTAGTAATAGGGGTTATGCTTTTATGTGCTCTGGACATGGTATTTTTATCCAGTGTATCTACATTCCCGGCTTTTGTGGCAGCGATCGTTATCACAGGCGTATGCTTTGGCGGAACATTAGCTACATTCTCAGCCTTAAGCTCTGATACATTTGGGGCAAAATACAATGGTATCAATTACAGCATTATTTTTACCGGATACGGCATTGCTTCTATTGTAGGACCAAATGTGGCAACAGCCATCAAGTCATCTACAGGAAATTATTCCGGTGCATTTATTTTTGCTGCAGTATGCAGTATTCTGGCAGCGGCATTATGTTTTGGAGCAAAACAGTTAAACAAAAAAATGGGGTAAATATTTCTCTTATAGGAGGAAATACGTATGTTAAGTGTATTGGCAATTATCGTTCCATTGATCGTGCTGGTTATCATGATCTGGAAAAAGGTTAATATCGCAGTTTCAGCGATCGTTTGTACCGGTTTAATGGCACTGATGTCAGGCTTAAATATTTATGACTGTCTTACAAATGATTACATGGAAGCATTTGTGGGCTATATCAAGAATTACTGGCCACTGATCTTCTTAGGTGCAAGCTTTGGTAAGGCTATGCAGTTAGGCGGCGGTGCAGAAGACCTGGCAAATCTTTTAACTTCCAAGCTGGGTACAAAATTCACCATTGCAGTTTTATGTGTTACCACACTGATCTTAAGCTACGGCGGTGTATCCTGCTACGTTATCGTATTCGTTATGTATCCGATCGCATTAAATATGTTTAAGAAGGCTGACCTTCCAAGACATCTGATCCCGGCGATCGTAGCAGCAGGTTCCTTTACAGCTGTAAACTTAGGACCTGGTTCTCCATCTGTTGTAAACAATATCCCTGTAAAATATCTGGGAACATCTGCAACAGTCCTTCCTGTATATTCCGCGATCATCGCAGGTTCCTTCTTCCTGCTGGCACTGTTCTACTGCTTATGGCAGGAAAAAGTTGCACGTAAAAAAGGCGAGCACTTCAGCGCAGACGCAGCAACCCTTAAAATGATGGCAGAATATGAGCAGAAAGAGCATGGAAACGGCGCCATCGCATTTATCCCGCTGGCACTGGTAGTTATTCCGTTATTCTTTGGCGTAAACGTACTGTACACTCTGTTAATGGGATGGATCTCCATCGCTATCCTTTACTGGAATAAGATCGATAATAAGATCGAGATCCTTAACTGTGGCGTCAGTGACGCTATGGGTGCTATTGTAGCAACTTCTGCAGTTGTTGGTTTCGGCGGTGTTGCAAAACTGACAGCAGGTTATACCACTCTTGTAAACGTAGCAACCAGCATGGGAGGTTCTCCACTGATCTCCTTCTCACTTGGTACTGCACTGCTGTCCGGCGCATGCGGTTCCGGTTCCGGCGGTCTGACACTGGCTCTGGAAACACTGGCTCCAAGATACCTGGAAATGGGTATAAATCCTGGTGTCCTTCACAAGATCGCATCAGCAGCCTGCATCACACTGGATTCCCTGCCACACAACGGCGTTATGGTTACTGTACTTGCATGCTGCGGTTTGACCCATAAGGAAGGCTATAAGCATCTGTTTGCTATTACAGTAGTAGGTTCTATTATCATCCTGATAGAGGCAATTGTTCTGGCAAGTATCATGTATCCTATTGGGTGATAGAAAACAGACAGGAGATAGATATGAAAGGATACAGGGATGACCGGATCAGAGAGCTTGAAGCGCTATATCCTTTCTGGCAGGAAAAAACCATATGGGGCTTTTTTGAGGAGACAGCAGAGCGTTTCCCGGATCAGGACTTTATTGTAAGTCCCGGAGAGCGGTTCACCTATAAAGAAACAAAGGAAAAAGTCCTTCAGGTGGCAAAAGGGCTGGCAGCCATAGGTGTAAAGCCTGGTGAACATGTGGCTATGCAGATTGAAAACTGCCCGGAACAGGTATTTGTAGCTCTGGCAGTCAATGCCATAGGCGCGGTAAAGGTACCTGTAAACATTTCCCTTTCTGCCAGAGAACTGGGGTTTGTACTGGAACAGTCCCAGTCTCAGTATCTGATCACAGGTTGTCATATTGATCTTGAAAAAAACGAGACAGCTTTAAAATTAGTTGTCACATTGCCTCAGGCAGACTGTCATATGAGTGTATCTACGAAAGAATGGGCTGATTTCCTTGCAGCAGGAAAAGGAGAGATCCTTTCCCTGCGAAGGGGATCTGAATACGCTCATGATCCGTCAGATATCATTTATACATCAGGAAGCACGAAGGCACCAAAAGGTGTGGTACTTACCCATGATATGCTGATGAGAAGTGCCTATGCCAGCTGTTTAAACAGAGGATTTGAGAAGGGGCGGCGTATTTTCATCCCCCTTCCCATGTTTCATGTTTATGGATATGTAGAAGGGATGCTGGCAGCCATACTGGTGGGAGGAGCTGTGTTATTCCGCCGTGGTAAATTTGCAGCGGAGCCTGTTTTACAGTTTATGAAAGCTGAAGGTGCAAATGACATCTTAAGCGTTCCGGCACAGATGATGTCACTGATCAGTTATCTGAAAGAAAATTTTGTAGAGCTTCCGGAGCTTCATGCAGTGTACTGTTCTGCAGCTGTATGTCCTTCCTGGGTATGGCCGTCCATCAGAAAATACCTTGGTGTATCTGATGTGATCACCGGATATGGGATGACAGAAGTATGCGGGGCATCCATGCAGACTGCCCCTGATGACGGGGATGAGATCCTTGAAAGCAGAGTTGGGAAACTGCTTCCTGGCGGCTGCAGCGGGGAAAAGGCTTATGGCGGACATCAGATCGCTTACCGTGTAGCAGACCAGAAAACGGGAGAAGACTGCAGACCAGGGGAAGTTGGGGAACTCTGGTGTAAGGGAAGCGTAGTAATGAAATGCTACTTTAACCGGGAGGAAGCAAACAGGCGGGTCTTTACTGAAGATGGCTGGTTCAAGACCGGAGACTGCGGCTACTTTGATGAAAATGGATATCTTGTTTTAGCCGGCCGTGTAGACGATATGTATAAGATAAACGGGGAAAATGTATCTCCTAAGTTTTTGGAAGATGTGTTTGGAAACTGTCCCCAGATCAGCAGTGCTGCTGTTGTGGGAGTTCCGGATGAGAAACATGGTTATGTGGGAGCTGCATTTATCCAGTTACATGAGGACACAAAGGAAAACAGGGAAAAGGTAGAAAACTATAGCAAAGAGCACCTGGCAAAATTCCAGGTACCTAAATATTTCTTTTATTTAAAAAATGGGGACTGGCCCCGTACATCTACGGGAAAAGTACAGAAATTCCGGTTAAAGGAAATGGCTGGAAAATTAACAGAAACAATCAAATAACAGAATTTTGGAGGAGGTTTATTTTATGAGCAACAAATATGGATTAACAGAGGACCAGTTAAGTATTCAGGAGATGGCGAAAAAATTCGCAGATGAAGTAGTTGCTGAAACAGTTACAGATTTAGATGCACGTCACGCATTTCCGGAGGAAGAGGTAAAACAGTGTGCGGAAATGGGATTTTTAGGAATCTGCGCACCAGAAGAATACGGCGGTGCAGGAATGGATCACTTAAGCAATGTTCTTGTTATTGAGCAGATCGCAAGACATTCTGCATCTTTAGCTTCTATTATCGATGCTCATGCATCTTTAGGAAGCACTCCTATTGCTATTGCAGGTACCGATGAGCAGAAACGTAAATTCCTTACTCCTGCAGCTATGGGTGAAGGCTTATGTGCATTTGCACTGACAGAGCCTCAGTCCGGTTCTGATGCAGGACAGATCCGTACCAAGGCTGTTTTAGAAGGCGATGAGTGGGTCATCAACGGAAGCAAGGCTTTTATCACAAACAGCCCATATGCAGCTACCTTCTTAGTAGCAGCAAAGACTGATATGGAAGCAAAAGGAAGCAGAGGTATTTCCGTATTTATCGTGCCAGCAGGAACTCCTGGTCTGGAGGTTGGAAAGCCAGAGCAGAAGATGAGCAACAGAAGCTCCTATTCATGCCCACTGACCTTTACAGATGTCCGTATTCCAAAAGAGAATCTGTTAGGTGAATTAAACAGAGGCTTCCCACTGTTTATGAAGTGCGTAGATGATGGCCGTGTAGCAATTTCCGCAGTAGCAGTTGGTATGGCACAGGGCGTTTTAGAGCGTGCAGCTAAATACTCCAAGGAAAGAGTTACTTTTGGAAAGCCAATCTGCGAAAACCAGGCGATCGCATTCAAATTAGCAGAAATGGCAACAGAGATCGATGTAGCCCGTGCAATGCTTTATAATACAGCACGTATGAGCGACAACGGACTTCCATTCAGCAAAGAAGCAACCATGACAAAGATGTTCTGTTCTGAAATGTGTGTACGTGTATGTGATATGGGTCTTCAGATCATGGGCGGATATGGCCTTTGTGACGAATATCAGGTAGAGCGTATGTACCGCGACGCAAAGCTTTTAACCATCGGTGAAGGAACTTCTGAGATCTGCCGTATGGTAGTTGGAAGATTTGTATTAAAAGAGTATTAATAAAAAGCATTAATAATAAACATTAATACGGAAATACAAAAGATTGCAGGAAAAATAGATCCATTTTAGAAAACAGGAGGTTTTGAACATGAAGCGTTCTTATTTATATTTAAGTGAATTTCATGTGGGAGATAAATTTACCACTCTTTCCCGTACTGTTACAGAAACAGACGTAGTTTTGTTTGCAGGTATTACCGGCGATAACAACCCGATCCATACAGATAAGATCTATGCAGAAAGCCTTCCATTTAAGAGCCGTATTGCCCATGGACTCTTAGGTGCAGGCATTGCTACCGGTTTATGGGGACGTATGGGACTGGTTGACGGTTCTGCTATTGCAGCTTTAAGCACAGAGTGGAAATTCGTAGGAGCCATCAAGATCGGTGATACCATTCACTGTGAGGTGGAAGTTCTGGAGGCTAAGCGTTCTAAATCAAAACCAGACAGAGGTATTTTAAATATCCAGTATTCTATTATTAACCAGGATGGGGCTGTATGCCAGGTAGGAAGCATGGCAACCATGTTATACTGGGAAGAGCCAAAGGAGGAAAATGCATGAACATCTTAGTTTGTATTAAGCAGGTTCCGGATACTACAGAGATCAAGATCGATCCGGTAACAAATACACTGATCCGTGCAGGTGTTCCAAGTATTGTCAATCCTTTTGACGCATATGCATTAGAGATTGCAGCACGTATTAAAGATGTAACACCGGAAACGAAGATCATCCTTCTTTCCATGGGGCCAAAACAGGCAGAAGCAGCTTTAAAAGAGTGTCTGGCAGTAGGCGGAGATAAGGCATATCTGGTAAGTGACAGAGCTTTCGGCGGTGCAGATACATTGGCTACCAGCTATACATTAAAAACAGCTATCGACAAGATCGAGACACTGGAAGGCAAATTTGATATCATCTTCTGCGGTAAGCAGGCAATTGACGGTGATACCGCACAGGTAGGACCAGAAATCGCAGAGCATATGGATTGTCCACAGATCACATATGCTATTGAAGCAAAGGTAGAAAATGATGAAGTTCTGGTAAAACGTGAGACTGGGGAAGGATATGAGGTTCTGGCAGCAAAGATGCCTTGTGTGATCACAGTGACAAAGCCAAGCTTCAGCCCACGTTATCCAACTATTAAGTCAAAAATGGCAGCAAACAGAGCGACGATCAATACTTTAACTGCAGCAGATATTCCTGTAGACGCAGAGCGTATTGGTTTAAAGGGATCTCCTACAAAGGTTAAGAAGAGCTTTACTCCTCCTCAGAAGCAGGGCGGCGTTGTTGTAAAAGAAGATAGTCCGGAAGCTTCTGCACAGAAACTGTTTGAATTATTAAATTCTGAACATATCGTATAAGGAGGGAGGAAGAACATGGAGGCTTTAAGCAAAGATTTATGGGTATTTATTGAAACCGATGAAGAAGGAAAGGCCAGAAATGTAGGACTGGAGCTGTTAAATCCGGGACGCAGACTGGCAGATGTCCAGGGCGGTGCTCTTGTGGCAGTTGTGATCGGTTATAAGACAGAGGCAGCTGTGAAAGAAGCAGCAGCTTATGGAGCAGATAAGATTATTGTAGTTGACGGGGAAGAATACCAGCATTATACCACAGACGCTTATGCAGATGCTATGTATGCCCTGGTAACAAAATACGGACCAACCACCATGATGATCGGTGCTACCAATGAGGGCCGTGACATGGGACCAAGACTTTCCTGCCGTTTAAGAACCGGTCTGACAGCTGACTGTACAGCTGTAGATTATGATGAAGAAACAGGAAATATCGCATGGACCCGTCCTACCTTCGGTGGAAACCTTCTGGCTACGATCATGTGTCCGGATCATCGTCCGCAGATCGGAACTGTACGTCCGGGCGTATTTAAGAAGGGTGAGAGAAACGAGGATAACAAGCCTGAGATCATTACAGAAGATATCCACATTGCAGCAGAACGTATCCGTACCCGTCTGGTAGAGGTATTAAAAGACTTAGATGCCGGTGATGTAAATCTGGAGAGTGCAGAAGTGATCGTGTCCGGCGGACGAGGCGTTGGCGGACCTGAAGGTTTTGAACCGTTAAAGGAACTTGCAGATCTGTTAGGCGGCGTTGTAGGTGCATCCCGTGCAGCTGTTGATGCAGGCTGGATCGGACATGTTCATCAGGTTGGACAGACCGGAAAGACAGTTGGTCCAAAACTGTACATTGCATGTGGAATTTCAGGAGCAATCCAGCATGCAGCAGGTATGAGTGGTTCTGATGTGATCGTAGCTATTAATAAAGATCCAGATGCACCTATCTTTAATATGGCAGATTATGGTGTAGTAGGCGATCTGAAATTGGTGATCCCGGAACTGATCAAACAGATCAAAGAAAGCAGAAAGTAAAAGAATTTGTAAAACATAATGCAGATGTCCGCCCGCCGAAGATAACTTCAGGTGAGCGGATATTTGTGTTCCTGATAACGTGTTTAAGGGAGACCGGAAGTGTATGGGACATTCAGTGCAGGTGGCAGGAAATACAGGTTGTCTTTATTTGATGGGAAACTGTATTCCTTATTATGAGATAAGAGAAAGAGAATGGATATTAATGGATTGTGGTTCCTGTCTGGCAAGAACACAACTGGCAGAATATCTCAGTAAAAACAAGATCAGTGTAAGAGCGGTACTATGCAGTCACGGGCATTATGACCATACAGAAAATAACCGCTTTCTTCAGGAGAAATATGGGGCAGAACTGGTCATGTCCTGTCTGGATGCAGGCATATTGCAGGATACATTGTCTTTAAAAACCGTTTTCTATTCGAATACGTTACAGGATAATGAAAGAGAATGTAGTGATATGCTGTGTAAAGCAGACCAGGTGATCCTGCCAGGCCAGGAACAGGTTCAGGTCTGCGGCGTACAGTTCCGGATCCTTTCCCTTCCTGGGCATGCAGCCAGTCATATGGGTTTTGTTACGCCGGATGGGGTGGCTTATCTGGCAGACAGCATGTTTGACCGGGAAAGCCTGAAAAAAGGACGGCTGTTTTACATGCTCTGCTGGTCACAGACACTGAAAACACTGGAAAAAATCAAAAACCTTGGGTATAAAAAATATATTCTTGCCCATTACGGGGTTTTTGATGAAGTAAGGGAACTGGCAGAGGAGAATATACAGCGTTTTAAGGAAATCCTGAGAGATATGAAGCCACTGATCTCTGAGGACATTACTCTGGAACAGCTGACTGCAAAAGTGATCAATGATATGGGACATCCGGTAAAACGTCTGGAAAAAGCCAGATTATATGAACGGATCGTCCGTTCTATGTTGGAATATCTGCTGGAACAGGGGGATGTAAGCTGTTATGTAAGAGATAACAGCGTATGCTATTGCCTGGTAAAATAAAGGAGGACATTATGTACGAAGCATTATTTCAGCCTATGAAAATAGGAGAACTGGAAATAAAAAACCGGTTTGTGATGCCGGCTATGAACAGCCATTATGCAGATGCAAAGCATCATATGACGGAACAGGCCTGCAATTATTATGGCGAGCGGGCACTGGGGGGATTTGGGCTGCTGATCACGGAATTTTTATGTGTCAGTGAAGAAGGACTGGCTTATCCCATGCAGGCAGCTATTTATGATGATGAATTTATTCCTTCATTTTCCAGATTAACAGGACGGGTACATGAAAATGGCGGCCGTATTTTCGCCCAGCTGCAGCATTCTGGAAGAATGCAGGGAAAAGGAAGTACAGATAAAATGGCAGTGGGAGCCAGCAATATCCCAGATAAAGCCAATCTGATCCCGGTACATGAGCTGACAGAAGCAGAAGTAAAGGAAGTAGTAAAAAAATTTGTGGCTGCAGCTGTAAGGGCGCAGAAAGCCGGCTTTGATGGCGTAGAGGTCCATGGTGCCCATGGCTATCTGCTGGCCCAGTTTTTATCCCGGGGTGTAAATAAAAGGGTGGACCGGTACGGCGGAAGTGTTTCTAACCGGGCGAGGATCGTCTGTGAGATCGTAGAAGGGATCAAAGAAGCCTGTGGAAAGGCATTCCCGGTCTGCGTAAGGACCAGCGGTGATGAAGGATATGACGGTGGAAACCGCATTGAAGATGCAGCGGCACAGGCTATTCTTTTTGAGGCAGCCGGTGCAGATGCTATCCATATTTCACATGGGATTGCCATCCATTCTTATTACTCAGAAAGTGGATTTAACATCCAGAACGTGAAAATAGTAAAAGATGTAGTTTCTGTTCCTGTGATCGGAGTAGGAAGAATGAATGATCCGGCGCTGATGTTATCTGCTCTCAGGACAGGTGCAATGGATTTTGTGGCTTTAGGCAGAGAATCTGTCTGCGATCCTCATTTACCGGAAAAGATCAAAGAAGGAAGACTGGATGAGATCCTTACCTGTACCGGATGTATGCAGAGATGTCTGTATCCGAATTCCTTTGAAGAGGGCTTTGGCATTTCCTGTATGATCAATCCATTTAGTGGAAAAGAGCATATATGGGAGATCACACCGGCAGAAAAGAAAAAGAAGATCGCCGTTGTAGGAGCAGGTCCTGTGGGGCTGCAGGCAGCATGGATCTTGGCAAAACGGGGTCATGAAGTAAAGGTATATGAAAAAGAAATTACAGCAGGGGGGCAGTACCGCCTGGCAGCAGTTCCGGCTATGAAACAGGAGCTGGCCAAGACTATCAGTACTTACCTTACTTTCTGTAAGAAATATGGGGCAGAGGTCATTTACGGGGTAAAAGCCACAAAAGAAATGTTAGAACAGGAAGGCTTTGATGAGATCATCCTTGCCTGTGGTGCACAGCCTTTAGTTCCACGTATTCCGGGAATTGACGGTGAAAATGTATATCTGGCAAATCAGGTGCTTTCTTTTGATATGCGCTTAAGCGGTCAGAAGATCCTGGTACTGGGAGCAGGATTAGTAGGCGCAGAAGCAGCAGAGGTCTTAAGTACCTACGGCAATAAAGTCACTGTTGTAGATATGCTGGATAAAGCAGCACCATTAGCGCCTATCAGACCAAGAGAGAACCTTTTAAGCCGTTTGGATAAAGCTGGTGTGGGATTTTGTTTAAACAGCCGTGTATGTGAGATCCGTCCGGATGGTATCAGGTATGAGCAGAACGGAGAAACAAAAGAGATGACTGGATTTGACAGTATTGTCCTTGCTTTCGGTTCCCGTTCAGATAAGGCACTGGAAACAGAGTATGAAGGTGATCACCGTATTCACAGTGTAGGAGACTGTCTGACAGCAGGAGATGCCAAAAAGGGAATATATGAGGCAACGAAGCTGGCGATGGTACTGTAAAATACTACCGGGCAGAGAACATTAAATCTTACAAACTGCTGCAAAACATTACAAAACGCTTACATGCCTTGACCTTGGAGCAACTCCAAGGTGTATGCTTTCTGCATAAAACAGATATAAAAATGCAGGAGGCATTGATAAGTATGAAGAAACGTTTTGCTATTACAGCGCTGGCACTGGCTTTGACTGCAGGTAGTGCGATGACATCTTTTGCAGCAGGTTTTACAGGTACAGGAAAGGGAGTAAAGTATCAGTGGGGTGACGGATCTTACTGCACCAACAACTGGGTACAGTACAGAAATCACTGGTTCTATTTTGGTGATGACCAGTTAATGAGAACCGGATGGATCCAGAGAGATGGCACCTGGTACTATGCAGCTGATACCGGCGAACTTCAGGGCGGTATTATGAAGATCAATGGAAATGTTTATTATTTCGACACCAGCAGCTGCAAGATGGTAACTGGCAACTATAACTATAATGGCGGAAACCATGAGTTTACAGAAAATGGAACCACAGACGGCGGTCCATACGTGTACAATGAATGGAACAGCAACGGCACCATTAAACGTGGAGCTAAGTTCGGGGTAAGATAAAATGTAACCGGTACATCATTAACGAAATAATGTACCGGTTCCCTTTCTATTTTCCTGGTCATCATTGACCAAATCACAAAATCCATATAAGATATTCTTTAAGGACACATCCGGAAGAAATATCGATCATGAGAAAATGGGAAAACAGGAGAAAAGAAAGGTATGACGGAAAACAGAACAGAAATGAAACGTCGAGAGTATCTTATAGGCGATATGTCCGAGATCGTGGGCATAAGCCGGGATACTCTCCGTTTTTATGAGAAAAAAGGGATCATAAAATCAAGAAAAAAGGAAAATGGATATCGTTATTATCTGGAAGAAGATATCCTTCGGCTTATGTTTATTGTATACAGGCGGAAGATGAACCAGAGTCTGGAAGAAATTGAAAGATATATAAAGGAAGAGAATTCCTTAGAATGTATGAAAGAACATTTAGCAATGCGTATAAAACGGGAGGAAGCCAGCATACAGTATCACCAGCAGGCGATCGCACGTATGCAGCTTGCTGAACGGGATATGGATCAAGCCGAGAAATATGAGGGAAAATATACTTTTAAAAATTTCCCCACAGCTTATAAATTAGGGGTCTGCGAAAGCCTTCTTGAGGGTCTGAAGCAGTGGTTTGCCATGTCTTCGACGATAGAAGGTCTGGACATGACATATTTTTATACATTATTTTCAATGGGGAAAGACGGTCTGCAGGAGAGGGAAACCAATCTGCTTCTTTATAAAGGAGTAGAGCAGTGGATCGGAAAAGGATTTCAGCCGGAGCAGTATAAATTGACAGAACCGGTTCCCTGTATTTATACCATTGTGAAATCAGAAAGCATTTATCTGGATGAAGAGGTTGCCTGGAAAATGTATAACTGGGGAAAATCTCAGGGTGCAGAGCCGGAACAGGTTTTTTATGCCAATAATATGACAACATTTTTGGGAGAGGAAAGAAATATTCACTTTATGGAGTTATATATGCCGGTGAAAAGAGAGCAGTAAAACAGGATAAGCCGGGAAAGTTCAAAAGCAGATTTCCAAAATCTGTGAAAATGTGGATAAAAAATCCACAAAATTTTCTATTTCCACATAAAAATACATATTTCCCCACAGTTTCCCCATGCTTTACACACACTATAAACAGAGTTATCCCCAAAGTTATCCACATTATCCACCGACAAACACAAGATATGTGGTAAAAAAAAGGGGAAATACAAGATTTAGATTGTGGATAACTTTTGCACTACAGGAAGGTGTATTTTCCTGTACACCAGATCATAAAATGTGTATAAATGGGTGTGTAAGGAACGCAGAAAAAGTCATATGTTAAATTATATCTGGAGCGGAATGCTTTTTCTGGGGATCATATGGGGAGCATTTCATGGAAGACTGGCTCAGGTAACAGAAGGAGCTTTAAGCGCAGCCGGGGAAGCAGTAACATTAAGCCTTACCATGGTGGGGATCGTAGCTTTCTGGAACGGGATCCTGGAGATTGGAAGCAGGGCCGGGCTGGTAGAGCAGCTTTCAGGGAAAATGAGCCCCATATTAAAGTTTTTGTTTCCGGATCTGCCAACGGACTGCGAAGCCGCCAGGCAGATTTCAGTAAATTTTATTGCAAATATTTTAGGGCTTGGCTGGGCCGCAACCCCTGCGGGACTTAAGGCCATGAAAGAACTGGAAAAAATAGAAGAGATGCGCAGAAAAGAGAAAAGCACAGTTGGGGCAGCTCCTAAAGGTACTGCCAGCAATGAAATGTGTACGTTTCTGGTCATGAACATTTCATCCCTTCAGCTGATCCCGGTGAATATCATCGCTTACAGAAGCCAGTATCACAGTGTATCTGCGGCAGCTGTTACAGGTCCATGCCTTGTGGCAACTATGGTAAGTACACTGGCAGCGGTATTTTTTTGCAGGATCATGGATCGTTCCAATAAAAAAGGAAACGTACTTTAACGTCTCCTTCTGTCTAACTGCCTGTTCTTTGCATAATAGGCCCGTTTATCTTCATACATTCTGGCATCTGCTTCAGACAGAGTCTTTTCGGCATTGTCAGTACAATCCACCCACACAGAGCCAAGAGCCAGGTGAACGGAGCCTTCTGTCATATCTGCCTGTATAGAACGGATCATGGATTGGAACAGATTTTCTGTAATGCCCGGTATAAGTACAAGAAACTCATCACCGCCAATACGGTATACACATTCTGCCGGGAAATGGGATTTCAGGTTTTCGCAGGCATAAAGAAGGGCTTTATCGCCAGCCTGATGTCCAAAAGTATCATTGATCTGTTTTAATCCCATAACATCACTGTAAAGTACGCCCAGACTTTGGCCCTTGGTAAGGGAAGCCAGCTGTTCATTCAGGGCATGGCGGTTTTTCACACCGGTCAGCTGGTCATAATAGCTTAAGTTTTCCAGCTTTTTAACCAGATCTCTGCGTCGCAGCATGGAATCGATAAAATGTCCAAGTAGCTGAAGTATAAAAGCAATATGATCTATACGATCAAGGGGAGGATTGTCGATACCATAGAAAGCGATCACATCCTGATCGCGGGAAATAGGGCTGGCGATCAGCCGTTTAATATTCTGGGGCATAAGTGTTTCATACACAGCAGGATCATAAGACATAATATCATCCACATTCTGGATGATCACGCTTTCTCCTTTCTGGAAAGTGGAAAGCCATGTTCCCAGTTCTTCCGGCGGGATATTGTGCAGTATATTTATCTGGGGAGAAATATCACAGGCGCACCATTCAAAGGTATTATCAAAGTTGCCATGTTTATTTTTCTCGAAAATATATACCCGGTCGCTGTGGGACATCTGTCCCAGATACTGCAATAATGTATTAATAGACTGTTCAGGTGTTTCTTCTGCCAGAGCACAGCGAAGCCCTTCATTGATCAGAGCTTCATTGTCTGTAAACTGGGAGAAAGTTTTCTTTGCCATTTCCCGGATATCCAGATCGATCGCTATTTCAATCCGGATCCTGCGCCCGTCATCAATGACCATAGTATCTTTCAGCAGAAAAGAACGACGCACCAGCGGGTTAAAACGGGACCATTCGTAAAATTCATCTGGTTTTAAGCGGTTATTGGTACACATTGCGCAGGGAGAGGAGCATTGCTGCAGGGCTTCGTAGCATTTTTTACCTTTATAAGCAGCCTTATCCTTAAAATGGAACAGATTTCTGGCTGCTTTGTTTAAATAGATCAGTTCATATGTATCTACATCAGAAGCATAAACAGCTTCATTCATATTTTCAAAAAACTCCCAAACTTTAGACATAAAAAACATCTCCTAATGCATAACTGTATTTATTATATCCGACTGTTTTGAAAAATGGTAGGAGAATTTTTAGACTTTTTTCGACAAATATTAATATTTATTTGCTGAAACAGAGTTATAATACCTTATATTCAGGTTCTCCATATGCCTGCTTAGCTGCCTGTTATCCCAGGCGGAAACTCTCATGAATGATTTGTGAAAAACAGAAAGGACGGGAATAAATGAAACAGAATGGGAATAAAATCCGGTATATGAAATATAAGGGTTCTCTGAAATTGGCAGCAGCAGTGCTTGCAGTTTCGCTGGCTTTTCCTATGGCAGCCCAGGCAAAAGCATGGGATTTTGAAAATGGCAGTTATGTAGATGCTTCAGGTGCGCCTGTTGAGGGGGCAGTGGCAAAAGGTATTACCGTGACAAAATACCAGAACCGTGCAAATAAGGAAAATGGTATTGATTGGGGAAAAGTGGCTGCAGATGGCGTTGGTTTTGCCATGATCCGCATTGGCTATTATAAAGACAGGGATCCGTATTTTGAACGGAATATAACAGAAGCAGCAGCCCATGGCATAAAAACAGGCGTGTTCTTCTATACGCAGGCGCTGGATGCACAGACGGCAGCAGATGAGGCAGAGTATGTGCTCCAGGTTATTAAGGATTTTCCGGTTTCCTATCCGGTAGCTTATGATGTGGAGTCTAATTACCTGTTGGAACAGGGTTTAAGTGCAGTCCAGATCACGGAAAATGTAAATGCCTTCTGCAAGGTGATCGCAGATGCAGGTTATTGCCCTATTGTGTATGCAAATAATGACTGGCTTACCAATCACTTAAATACAGCAGATATCCCATATGATATCTGGTATGCACGTTATGGCACAGTAAACAGTTATCCAAACCGCACTATCTGGCAGTGCACCCAGGAAGGAAATGTAGATGGGATTAATGATCATGTGACCATTGAACTGTCGTTTACAGACTATAGTTCTAAAATCCCTGCAAATAGCTGGAAGAAGATTGATGGCAGATGGTATTACATGAAAGATTATGTGAAGCAGACCGGCTGGGTACAGGTGGGAGATAACTGGTATTATATGGATGCAAATGGAGCCATGGTCAGCAATACGGAAATGGTCATTGATGGCAGGACTTACCGGTTCGCTGCAAATGGAGCTATGATGTATTGAGATAAAAACCTATAAACCTATTGACAAGTAGGTTTATAGGTTTTATAATACCCATAAATTTAAACCCAGTGAACAGATAGGCATATGTGCTATGCATGGAAAGGAGCTTATTATGGCAGGAATTGTTAAGGGAGCAGCAGGATTAGTAGGAAACACACCACTTTTAGAGCCGGTAAATCTGGAGAAAAAAGAAGGATTAAAAGCAAGAATTTTACTGAAGCTGGAATACTTTAACCCGGCAGGAAGCGTAAAAGACCGTGTAGGAAAGGCAATGATCGAAGATGCAGAAGCAAGAGGCGTTTTAAAACCGGGTTCTGTTATTATTGAACCAACTTCCGGAAATACAGGTATCGGACTTGCATCTGTAGCGGCATCCAAGGGCTACCGCGTGATCTTAACCATGCCGGAGACCATGAGCGTAGAGCGCCGCAACATTTTAAAGGCATATGGCGCTGAGATCGTCCTTACACCTGGGGATAAGGGAATGAGCGGAGCTATCGCAAAGGCAGAT
>OHAC01001136.1_pt1 | contig 25464 bp, 20 predicted proteins | sample 1577051 | NCBI WGS metagenome assembly OHAC01 (sample SAMEA3541499, study PRJEB24748) | human gut metagenome | biome: human gut; feature: human-associated habitat; material: faeces | place: China | collected 2012 | reverse complement strand
TGTATTTTTCTGCATGGTGCTTTTCATCGGTTTTAAGGCATTTAACATGGAAGCCCTGGCAGTCGGCGGCTTTTTAGCCCTTTTGATCGGCGGTATATTCTGCACCAGCTACAACGAATTCTGGGAAAGTGCCATCAAGGGCATTTCTTCCATCACATCCGTTTCTGTTGTGGTGATCCTGTTACTGGTTGGTATGTTCAGTGCTTTAATTAAGCTGTGCGGCCTGTCCGGCGGCTTTGTATGGATCGCAAATGCAGTAGGCATGAAGGGCGGCATCTTCGTAGCCTTCACCTTCCTTGCTGCCTGCATCGTTTCCACTGCGACCGGATCTTCCATCGGGACCATGTTTATTGCATTCCCGATCTTCTATCCGGCAGGTATTATGTTAGGGGCCAATGAAATGATGATGGCTGGTTCCATCGTATCCGGCGCCATCTTCGGTGATAACTTAGCGCCGATCTCCGATACCACCATCGCTTCCGCTTCTACCCAGCAGTTTAAAAATGGCAAACCAGCCGACATCGGCGGCGTGGTCTCCAGCCGTATCAAATATTCCGCAGTAGCCGGTCTGATCACCATCGTGATCTTCGCCATCTTCGGCGGCATCGGCGGCACTTACCAGGGCGGTTCCATTGACGCAGCAGCAAATCCGGTTTCTTTAGTCATGTTAGTTCCGGTTGTTCTGATGTTAACTGTTTCCACCAAAACCCGTAACATCTATCAGGGTATTCTGGTTGGTCTGGTAACCGGAACCATTGTCGGTCTGATCGCAGGACTGTTCACTCCGGCACAGGTATTTTCCAATGACGCTGCCAACAACGCGGCCGTTGGCTTCTTAATTGACGGTATCAACAACATCTTACCAACCTGTGCATTAGTCATCTCCGTATTCGGCATCATGGGCATTTTAAGTGACGCCGGTATGCTGAACCTGATCGCAGAAAAAATCTTAAACAGCAAGATGGCTGGCACTGCAAAAGGCGCAGAGCTGGTATGTATGATGGGCATCGCTTTCACCACGATTTTGCTGGGCGGCGTTACCAGCGCTTCCATCTTAACCTTCGGACCGATCTTAAATAAAATCGGTGCCGCGAGAAATATCCATCCATACCGCAGAGCCAACCTGTTGGACGGTACTGCCAACAGCCTTCCGGCCATTATCCCATTTATGAGCGTGTTCGTGTTCATCGGATCTGCGCTGACCGGACTTTCCCCTGTGGTTGTCGCTGGCGGCACTATCTATGGATTTGTCCTGTTCTTTGTATTCTTAGGAGCGGTTCTGACTGGATGGGGATGTCAGAAAGAAGAAGAAACGTAACTGTTCAGTAGGTCTGCGCATTCACTGCGCTGACCGTACGAAAACATGGGCTTGCAGGCAAAAATCCTATTGCCGAAGGCAATTTTCAATGGATTTTTGCTCGTAACTGTGAGGGTACTGAACAGTTACGAAGAAACAAAATAATGATTCAGCAAATCTTATCCTGACCGGCAAAACATCGGCAGACAAGCGCTGAAACGTTATGAATTATGAAAGGTTTACATAATATGGACGATACATTTACATTATACGATTTAAAAGTGGAGGTGGTCGCTTCTGACCGCCCCATGGTATGCAGCCACAAGGTTGGCGATTATTTCCTGGTGCAGGGGGAAAATCTGGTATTCCAAAAAGACACCTCTTTTTCCATGTATTCCTTAAGCGCCCTGCTCCCGCTGCTTCCAGCCAAGCAACGGCCACTGGATCCCAATGACTGGATGCTTTCCGACACAGAGATTGCCTGCCCCGATCCCAACTGCGGAGCACGGTTTAAGATCACAAGGATCGGAAAACGGATCCAGAGCCATGGGCAGTGTACGGTAGTGCCGTTATGGAAGCCGGACGTTCAGAAGCAACAGCAATAGCAAAGGCCAGACGGACATTGTCGTGCAGACACACAGAAATCCCTCTTACTGGTCATCCCAAGAGATTACAACCAAAAATGAGTATCAATAAAGGAGAAATAACCATGCAGAAAAAATGTCAATTTAAAAACGGATATACCTTCAACCGTGTCATCAATGGCTGCTGGCAGCTGTCCGCAGAGCACTGCCTTCAAGGACACTTAGACTATGATGACGCCATTCACGCCTTCCATGAACTGGTAGAACAGGGCTTCACCACCTTCGACTGCGCCGATATTTACACCGGAGCCGAGGAGCTGTTAGGGCGCTTTGTCATGGAATTAAAGGGAAGCGGACACTACCGGGAAGAGGATATCCAGATCCACACCAAATTTGTTCCGGATAAAGATGTGCTTCCGGTCATCAACATGGAATATACCGAGGGGATCGTGGACCGTTCCTTAAAGAGAATGCATCGTGAGGCCCTGGATCTGGTTCAGTTCCATTGGTGGGATTTTGATGTTCCTGGCATGATGGAGACCGCATTTGACTTAGTAAAGCTTCAGAAAAAAGGAAAGATCCGCAACATCGGTATGTGCAACATGGACACTAACGCTTTGAAGCAGATGGTAGACGCAGGAATCCCTGTTGTCTCCAACCAGGCACAGTACTCCGTCTTTGACCGCCGCCCGGAGCGCACCTTACTTGACTACAGCGCAGAACACGGCATCTACACCTTCGCTTACGGCACACTGGCAGGCGGATTCCTGGCTGAGCGCTACATGGGCAAAGAATATGAGGCTCCTGAGACCCGTTCCCAGGTAAAATACATGCAGATCATCGAGGACTCTTTAGGATGGGACGGTATGCAGAAATTACTTCCAGTCCTGAAAGCCATCGCAGACAACCACGGTGTCACCATCGCCAACGTAGCAACCCAGTACATCTTAAACCAGAAGAGCGTCGGCGCTGTCATGGTCGGCACCAGAAACTCCAGACATGTAAAGTCCAATCTCCAGACTCTGGAATTTGACTTGACCGATGAGGAAATGAAGATGATCCGCGATTTCGTAGACCAGTACCCGACTCCTGAAGGTGAGTGCTATGAACTGGAGCGCACTTCTCCAAGATACAAAGGAATTATCTTAACTGACAGAAATAACGTAGAAAACTAGAAAATCGTAAATTTTTGCTTTTATAGCGGGCCTTGCGCGGCCCGCCATGGATACACCGGCTTACTGCTATTTTGTAAGCCGGTGTATCCATTTGTAGCTTCGGAACCGTAAAAATACCGGGATCCCTTTAAAAAACTGATCCGCCTGAACCGCCAGAACCACCATTTCCACAGGTAGTTTCCACACAAAAGCAGCACAGAATGACAGCGGCATCACGATGCACCAGATAGACACCAGGTTCACACACATGCTGAATTTCGTATCGCCGGAGCTCTGGATAATGCCACTGGAAACCGGCATCTGGTAAGACATCCCTACCATAACGCAGCTCATGATGATGATCAGATGATCTGCCAGCACCATGGCTTCGTCCGACAGGTTGTACATGGACAGCAGCGGATGTCTTAAAAGGAACAGCAGCAATCCCAGCACCGCACCCGTGGTCACATCGATCACCGACAATGTCCGGGCATCGGAACGAATCCTCTCTTCATTTCCAACGCCGATGGATTTGCCGATAATGACCGCTGACGATGAGGACAGGGCGATCACGATCACCTTCAGATACTGGAAAAAGGTTGTAGCCACAGAATTAGCCGCAATGGCATCGGCGGATAAATGTCCCAGGATCGCCGTCTGCATCGGCACCGAAATGGACCAGACCACCGAGGATAATAAGATCGGCGCCGCCACACAGGCATAGTGCCATACCGTCTCCCGGTCCGGAAGAATTCCACGGATTCCACCGTCAAACAACCGCAGCTTCTCGTCCTTCTTCACCAGATACCAAACCACGATCAACAGTTCCAGAATACGGGAGGTCAGCGTCCCCACTGCCGCACCCCGGACACCCATTTCCGGGAATCCGAAATGTCCAAAGATCAGGGTGTAGTTGATGATGCCATTGGTGATCAGGGAAACGACCGAAATGGCAAAAGAGATCTTCACCGTTTCCACGCTCCGTAATGCGCAGATCAGCAGATTGCTTACCATAAACAGGACAAAGGTCCATTTTAATAATCCCAGATAAGCGCACCCCTGTTCGATGATCTCCGGTGCTGTGGTGAACAGCCCCAGTATCCGCTCTGGGATCATGCTGCACAGTACAAGGATCACAAAAGCCACGATCAGACTGAAGGACATCGCCACGCCCACATAATGACGGATCGGTTCTGTCTGACGCTTGCCCCAGTACTGGGACGCAATCGCCACGAAAGCATTGCCAATAGCCAGAGCCGTCTGATTTACCAGAAAAAAGATCTGGTTTACGGTCGCCGCACCGGAAAGAGCGCTCTGGCTATAACTTCCCAGCATGATATTGTCCAGCATATTAACACTGTACGCCACCAGGTTCTGCAGGGCGATCACGATAAATAAGCTGAATAAGGTTTTATAGAACTGTTTGTCTTTGGTAAAAAATGAATCCATGAAAAGTTCTCCTTCTAACCATTTCTATCTTTAATTCCGGTCCTGATACTCCGACGGAGACACTCCCAGAAATTTCTTAAACTGGGCGCTGAAATACGCCGTATCCGAATATCCCACCTGATCCGCTACCTCGTACACCTTCACCCGGCAGTCCGAAAGCAGCTTCGTAGCCACTTTCATACGGTATAGTGTCAGGTAATTGGTAAAGGTATAATCGGTCTCCTTCTTAAACACCCGGCTTAAATACCCCTCACTGATCTCCAGATCATTTGCCACCGTACTGATGTTAATGTCCTCCCGGTAATGGGCCTCGATAAACCGGATGGCCTGTTCCACGTATTTATTCTTGGCATTTTTTGCACTCCGCAAATGGATCACCATAGAAGCTTCCTCTTCCGCCTGAGTTGTCCCGACTTCCACCACCGACAGAATTTTCCGCACCGCTCCTTCCAATTCTCCATCCTTTAAGGGCTTTAACAGATAGTCACTGACGCCTAACCGCAGGGCGCTCTGGGCGTATTTGAAATCGCTGTAAGCCGTCAAAATGATAAATTTTGCTTTGCACCCCTGTTTCCGCAGTTGTTCGATCATTTCTACCCCATCCATGCGGGGCATTTTCACATCTGAAACCACAATGTCCGGCTTCAGGCGGTCCACCAGCTCCACGCCCTCTTCCCCGTTGGCCGCATCGCCCACCACCACACAGTCCAGCGCGGACCAGTCAATGGTCAGAATGATTCCTTTCCGGACCATACTCTCATCCTCTACCACTACTACTTTATACATGAGGTGCCTCCTTCTTGGCTGGAAGACGGATCGTCACAGTCGTTCCAGACGTATCCGATTCTGCCTGTATTCCATACTCTTCTCCATAATACAGTTTCAAAATCTGGATCACATTGTAAAGCCCTAAATGTCCGTCCCGCTTAGCAGGGTTTGGACTATTCATCCAGTCTAGCATCTCCTGTCCCATACCGCAACCATCATCGGTGACAGAAATCCGCAAAATTCCATCTTTCTGGGCTGCGTAAATGCAGATATATCCATTTGCACAGCCGTCCAGACCATGGATAATGGCATTTTCCACCAACGGCTGCAGAATCATCTTCGGGATCACGCAGTCCTCCAGCACATCCGGAATCTCCGTCTCATAAAGAAACCGGCCCGCAAACCGAATCTTCTGGATTTTAATATAACTTTCGATGGTATCCAGCTCCTCCCGCAGCTGGATAAACGGCTTACTGGAAATGCTTTTTCGCAAAATTACCGCCAGATTTTCTGCCAGCACCGCAATCTCCGGGATCTGGTGGATCTTGGCGCTCCATTTGATGGTATCCAGCGTATTGTATAGAAAATGCGGGTTTAACTGGGTCTGGTAAAGACGCAGGGTTGTCTCATTTAAGTCCTTCTGCCGCTGGACCCGGTCCTCCAGATAGCGTTTTAAATCCTTCACCATCTGGTTAAAGCTCTCTGTCAGACGGCCCAGTTCATCGTTGGTTTTCACCTTGACCTGGATACTTAAATCCCCATCCTTAACTTTCGCAATCGCCTTATCCAGACGGCTGACCGGCCTGGTGATATGCCGCGCCAGGGCTTCTGAGATCACAAGGCTTAAAGCCAGACTCAACAAGGATAACGCCAGCACTACTGTGCCCATCATCCGAACTGCCGGGGCGCTGATCGGCGCCTGGCGGCATAAGATCACATAAAATCCCCGCTCTGGTTCCCGGAGACACAGATATTGCTGGGCACCTTTTCCTGCCTCCGCTGTCCCCTGGGGCTTCATCAGCTCCGCAATGATCCCACTGATCTGAGCCTCGCTGTAATCAGGTCTGGAGCAGTACACCGGCTTTCTGTGATCATCTAAGATCAGGATCATATCCGTCAGGGAATAAAAACCGCTGAATACATTGTCAAAATTATCCCTAGTAAAGTCCAGCACCACATATCCGGTTCTGGCCCCATGGGGATTTTCCAGGGAATAGGCCCCCTGCATCAGAATACTGGGATTTGTCACTGCCAGATAAGGATCTGTCCGGTAATAGGTCATCCCCTCATTCTGGGACGCCTTTCTTAAAAGTCCCCAATAAACAGGAAGTTTCCCCTCTCTCGGAAGAGTATCCGTGGTAAAACGCAGCCGTCCGCCTGCATCATAGACACTGCACTGGGCGTGACCGTAAATCTCCTGTACCGCCTGATAGAGGGATAGATACATCCCCTTCTGGATCTCAATGGTAGTGTTGTCGATCAGGTTCCAGGCTGCCGATCCGTCTGCCGTCAGCTCTGCGCAGGTATTTTCACAATCCTCTAACAACCTGGAAAACCGCTCGCTGATCTCCGTGATCTGCTGCTTTGCCGTACCCTCGCTCTGACGGTTTAAGGACATCGTAAAAATATGCACCATCACGACACTGGAGATCAAAAGCGGCACCAATGTCGCCAAAAGACACATGAAAAACACCCGGTTTTTAAAAGAAAGGCTGAACCGTTTCACGGTCTGTTTCATGATCCGCCTCCTTCCATCACCTGTTTCCACTCGGTCAGAGCTTCTTCTTTCTCTGAGGACAGTTCCTTTAATCCTGCAGATATGATCGGAAGTTTTGCCATGGGAACCAGACCCTCAAGCGGAGCCACATCCCGCCGCACGGAACGGCGGTTTAAATCTGACACCAGGATCTCCTGGGCGTCCCGGCTGATGGTAAATTCCAGGAACTGCCTTGCCGCCTCTTCATGGACACAGCCCCGCCGGATAGCAGTCCCGTCCACCACAACCACCGTTCCTTCTTCCGGGTAAATGTAATCCACATCCGCGCCGTCAACCCGCAATGCCTGGGCCGCCTCTTCACTGGTCACACCAACAGAATACTGCCCGTCTAAAATTCCCTCATTAACCTGATTGAGACTCTGTAGGGTCTGAAAATCCAGATTTTCCGCCAGTTTTTTCACATAATCTTCCTGATCTGGACCAGTAATGTGAGCCGCCGCCAGGGCGAATCCGCCGATCCCGGAGACTTCCGGATCTACAAATGCCACTCTTCCCTTCCATCTTGGCTCTAAAAGGCTTTCCCATCCAACAGGAAGTTCCCGGTATGTCACCACATTGGTATTGTACATGATCACCAATGGCAGCGCCGAAAAACTGGTCCAGGTCTGGTCTGGACTGGCAAACTCCTGGATAATGGATTCCGTCTGTGAATTTTCACAGGAAAGCCATTGATCAGAAAGCTGTTCCAGAGTCTCTACCCCTGCGCCAAATACCAGATCCCAGTCCAAAGTTTTCTGCTGTTCCTGATAACTTTCCTGAATCTGATTATCCGTCTGCTCTTTACACAGCATCTGCTTTAATTCTTCTGTGGTTCCAACGCACACATCCACCACCAGGTTTGTCCGTTCCTCGAATTCTTTGATCACCGGCTCATAGACTGACGGCTCCTGTACCGCATAGATCACCAGGTCAGCCTGCGCCAGAATCGGTGCTTCCTGAGTTTTCTTTTCACAGCCCGTCATGACACCCACTATCCCAAGTGCCACTCCAACTGTGCAAATTTCTCTTTTATGCCTTAAAACCACTTGCACTATTTTCACACAAAATCCCCCTTCTCCACAGGAATTTTCGATACTTACAGTATACCAAAAAACCGCAAAGAAGGGGGATTTTTCTCTTTTTACTTAGCGTAAATGTAAATATTCCTCAAAAATCTCGCAGACCTGAACAGCCTCATGCTCGGTCTCCATCTCGCAGAAAATCCGAAGTAACGGCTCCGTTCCGGAGAACCGGGCGCTTACCCAGCCACCATTCTGGAAATACACCTTGCAGCCATCCAGATAAGATACATGATCCGCAGCGAATGGCAGTTCCGGCAATCCCTTATCTTCCATCAGCACCTTCTGGATCCGCTCTTTTTCTTCTAAGGTAAAGCGGTACGCCCGCTCTTCCATATGGATCTCTCCATATTCCTTCCGGATATCTTCCGCAATCTCCGACAGCTTCTTACCGCTGACTGCGATCATCTCCACCAGAAGGGATGCAGCATAAATACCGTCCTTACCATGAATATGCCCTTTCACCGTCAGACCACCGGAAGACTCGCCGCCGATAATGGCATCCGTCTCCTGCATCTTTGCAGAAATATACTTAAATCCAACGGGAACCTCATAACATTTCTGCCCAAAGCTCTCCGCCACACGGTCTAATACATGGGTGGTAGAAATATTTCTTACCGCCGGACCCCGCCACCCCTTGTATTTCAGCAGATAGTAATACAACATCACTAAAATGGTGTTGGCATGCAGGTAATGACCCTTATCATCAATGACGCCAAGCCGGTCCGCATCGCCATCGGTAGCGATTCCGATGTCACAATAACGGTCCAGTACATAATTTTGAAGGTTCCGCAGCGTATCTTCTGTCGGTGCAGGCACTTTCCCGCCAAACAGTGTATCGTGCTGGGCATTGATGGTCTCCACCGTACAACGGGCGATGGACAGAATCGTACATAAAGCAGTTAAGCTGACTCCATACATGGGATCAATAGCAATCCTTAAATCCCGCTCCCGGATAGCGTCCATATTGATCATGGAAATGATATTGTCCAGATACTCGTTCATGGGGTTCATTTCCACTACCATACCGCTTTTCACCAGATCCAGGTATGAATGAGGAGGCATCTGACCTTCCTCGCTGTCATCCTTCTCGTAGATCTTCTCTGCCTGTACCAGATACTGCTCGATCTGGGCAGTCTGGTGCTCATCCGCATCCCGTCCGCCTTTGGTAAATACCTTGATTCCATTGTAGATCGCCGGGTTATGGCTGGCTGTCACCATCAGGCCATACGGTAATTCGTGTTTCATCACATAAAACATAATTAACGGTGTTGGAGAACTGCGGTCTACGAACAGCACTTTGATCCCCTGTTTTCCAAAGATCTGACACGCCCAGATCACCGCCTCTTTTGATAAGAAACGGCGGTCATAGCCGATGACAATCTCCTGGTCTTCCACATGTTCTGCTTTGATCTTTAAGCAGAGCGCCAATGCCAGCTTCTGAATATTTTCCTTTGTAAATTCTTCGCCAATAATTGCTCTCCATCCGCCAGTACCAAATTTTACCATGTTTTTTCCTCTTTTCGCAACACAAACGATTCCATCTATACGCAACGTTTCGCCAAAATAACATTTCCTGTCACCACAGGAACTTTGTTTTGCGTCAAATCCCCAATTATACAACCGATACTTTGCCCTTGCTGACTTTTAAGAAGATCAGAAGAGAAATGACTGTGCTGACTGTCAGGATCGAAGCCAGCGCTGCCGCCGTACCGAAACTATTTCTCACAACCTCCGTGTAAATGGCCACGGAGATGGTACTGGTCTTTCCTCCATATAACATAACGCTGGAAGAAAGCTCATTAATGCAGGTAATCCAGCTCAAGATCGCGCCGGACAGAATACCAGGTGCCATCAGACGTGCTGTCACATGGAAAAATGTCTTCATCGGGGACACTCCCAGACTGATGGAAGCTTCTTCCACACTGACATCCATCTGCTGTAAAAATGCGCTGCCGGAACGGACCGTATACGGCAGTTTCCGGACAATAAAAGCGATGATCATAATAGCTGCTGTACCGGTAAGAATCACTGGCTGTTTATTAAATGCCACGATCAAGCTGATACCAAGAACCGCACCAGGAATCACAAATGGGAACATGATCAGCAGATCCATCAGCTGTCCCGCCAGCCCCTTCTGTCTCACCACGATGTAAGAAATCAGCATGCCTAAAATGATAATAAATACAATGGCAACCGATGAGAACACAAAGGTATTGCGGATATTCGTCCACAGACGGTTAAAAATAGTCACATAACTGTCAATGCTGAAGCCTTTCTTAAATCCGGTGAAATCACACTTAATGAAGCTGCTGACGATTACCACGATCTGTGGCATAATTCCAATCAATGTCACTAAAAGCACTGGTAAGGTAACCACTACCCGTTTTGCGCCGTGAAGCACTTCTTCCTTCGGAGGTCTCATAGCAGTCATCACATAATTTTTCCGGCTGACGAAATATTTCTGGATCAGAAGGACTGTGGTGGAACATAACACAACTACAACAGACAACGCGCTTGCCAAGTGGGCGTTACCGCCGATCTCACTCATGTATTCATTGTATACAAGAACCGGAAGCACCATATAACCTTCACCAATCAGCATCGGGGTACCGAAATCTGCCAGGCTGGTCATAAATACCATGATAGCGCCTGCCGCGATGGATGGAGCCACAACCGGAAGTGTGATGGTCCACAGACGACGTAACTTGTTGCTTCCTAAGTTTTCCGCCGCCTCCTCGATGCTGGAATCGATACTTCCCATGGCACCGGAGGTATACAGATACACATACGGGAACAATTTAAACGTAAATACCAGGATAATACCCAGTTTTCCGTAAATACTCGGAAGATGGATTCCAATATTGGCAAATGCTTTCGTCACCAGACCTGCACGGCCAAAGAGCATGATCCAGCTGTATGCACCGATAAATGGCGGGCTCATCAAACTCATGATAATGAAAATATGGATAAAGTTCTTGCCAAATACGTTATAACGGGACATCACGTAAGCCATAGGCACGCCAACCAACAGGGCGGTGCAGGTGGTCACACAGGATACGAACAGGCTTCGGCCCAATGCAGAGTAATAATATTTTTTCGTAAAGAAACGGATATAATTTTCCAGGGAAAACTGCTCCGTTTTCGCTGAGAAAAAGCTCCGGGTGATCAGGGTACAGAACGGATAGATCAGAAATACCAGCATAAATCCGATCACCAGCAGCTTCACCCAGAACCAGAAATCCAGTCTTTTCTTGGTTACCATGAAATCACCTCCTGGGTAGCGGCATCGTAAACGCCTACAGCGTGGATATCAAAGTTCACTTTCACATTCTGTCCATCCGGTCTGACGGTCTGCACATCCTTGGTGTACTCATTCAACTGCAAGGTCTGGCCATTGTCCAGCTCAATCTCATACTCGATAAAGTCACCCAAGAAGGTTGACATTATAATTTTTCCCGGAAGACCTTCCTTCTCATCAAAGAACAGCTGCTCCGGTCTTGCAGAAATAATACCTTTGCCGGAAAATGGCTTCTTTAACTGACAGGTTATCTTACACTCTCCCTTAATATCCAAAACCGCTGCTTCCGGATTATCTCCTTTAACCTCACACTCTACGAAATTGGATACACCGATAAATCCGGCAACAAAGGTATTCTCCGGTTTCTTATAGATGGCTTCAGGGGTTCCCACCTGCATGATGTTCCCTTCTTTCATAACTGCGATCCGGTCAGAGATGGCCAGAGCCTCTTCCTGATCGTGGGTAACATAAATGGTAGTAATTCCCAGACGCCTCTGCAGCTTCTTAATGGCAGTTCTCATCTGCACACGCAGCTTCGCATCCAGATTGGAAAGTGGCTCATCCATCAGAAGAACACCCGGCTCGATGACAAATGCTCTGGCCAGCGCCACACGCTGCTGCTGTCCACCGGAAAGCTCATTCGGCTTTCTGTCCTTTAAATTCTTGATCTGTACCAGATCCAGAGCTTCCTCTACTTTTCCTGGGATCTGCTCTTTGGGACATTTTTTCGCTTTCAATCCATAGGCCACGTTCTCCGCCACAGTCAAATGCGGGAAAATCGCATAGTTCTGGAATACCATACCGATGTCTCTCTTATGGGCTTCTAAGTTGTTGATCACCTTCTCATCGAAGCAGATCTCGCCGCCGTCTACGCTGTTAAATCCGGCGATCATACGAAGAAGTGTGGTTTTTCCACATCCGGACGGGCCAAGCAGTGTAAAAAACTCACCCGGTTTAATCTCTAAATCTACCCCATTCAACGCTGTAAAGTTTCCATATTTTTTTACGGCTTTTTTTATGACCACTGCATGACTCATACCTGTTTCCTCCATTTCTTGTTTTGCGGTTTCATCGAAAAACCGCCCGCCCTTATGGGCAAGGCGGTCTTTTTCATGAACCGTATTAGTTCACCATGATATCATTGAATTTCTCAATGTTCGCTTCTTTTTCATTTGCTGCCCAGTCAAAGTCATAATCTACTAATACCAGATCCTCTAACTTGGCCATACCTTCTCCAACTTCCATATCGCTTCTTACCGGACGGCGTCCCCAGTTCTGGCTCTGCTCAGTCTGGCACTCTTTGGAGGTTACAAAATCGATAAACAGTTTCGCATTCTCTTCGTTCGGGCATCCCTTTACTAATGCAACGCCATCAGGAACTGCACTGGTACCGTCTTTTGGATATACAAATCCAACGGATGGATCATCTGCATATTTGATTGCGGATTTCTCGATCGTCAGTCCTACATAGAACTCACCATCTGCTACCATCTTGTGGCATTTACCAGAAGAGTCTACGATCTTTCCATCCAGGTTATCATATAACTGTTTGATGAAATCCCATCCAGCTTCCTTGCCGCCATGACCAAGGATCATGGTACAAAGCTGTGTATAAGCGGAACCGGATTTGGATGGCAGACAGTAAGCAATTTTGCCTTTCCATTCAGGTTTTGTTAAATCTTCCCAGGACTCCGGAATGGTCAGTCCGTCTTTCTCAATCAGATCTTTATTATAAAAGATAACCATTGGAAGCGGGCTCTCTCCGATCCATAAATCGTCTGGATCCTTGTAAGCATCGCCGATAAATTCATCATTGGCACATACATATGGCTGGAAGTATTCCTTGAATGCTGCTAAGGAGTCAGCACCGCCTCCCCAGAGCACGTCTGCAATCGGGTTTGCGGATTCTGCTGCAATACGGTTACATAACTCTCCAGTACCTGCCGCTACAACTTCTACCTTCACGTTCGGATACTTCTCCATAAACAGGTTCACACCTGCGTTCAGAGGATCGGCATCATGTGGAGAATAAACAACAACACTTCCCGTATAATCTTCTGGTTTCTTCTCACCGTCTTTTGCAGCCTCAGTCTCAGCCTTGGTCTCTTCTGCCTTTGACTCCTCAGCCTTGGTCTCTTCTACCTTGGTCTCCGGAGCTGCGGTTGTCTCTGCTGCTTTACCACCACTGCATGCGGTCATGCTCAGTGCCATAAGTGCTGCCAGTGTTGCTGCTGTCAAACGTTTTCTCATAATACCCTCTCCTTTTCTTTTTAAATATTTAATTCACGAACTTGGGATTTTGTCTGTCCCGATACTGATATTATATGTTTTCTTTGTGCAGTTTTCCATTTATTTTTCTGACCTTTCTTTTGTTATTCTGAACTTCGTACTATTTTTTTGATATTTTTCTTGTTTTATTGTGTATTATGTATTATTGCCCGCACATACTTTATTGCTTTCACCATTCCTTTGTAGTATAATTAACATATGCATCTTTGTATGACATCTTTGTTGAAAGGACTTTTATTCATGAATACTCCATCTGCAGTTTCTGTCCTCATCGCTGATGATGAAGCATCCATCCGTAACGGACTTCGATCTGCCGTTGAATCCCTTGGCTTAAATTTACACGTTCTTGGAACTGCCCGAAATGGACTGGAAGCATGGGAATTTATACAGACCTATTCTCCAGACCTTGTAATCACCGATATCCGTATGCCGATTTTTGACGGTCTGGAACTGATGAAACGATGCCGAGAAGCACTTCTTCAAACAGAATTTATCATTCTCAGCGGCTTTGACGATTTTTCCTATGCGCAATCCGCCATTCGCTACGGTGCCAGATCCTATTTATTAAAACCGTTTAAAATCGAAGAATTGAAAGATGATTTAACCATTTTAATTTCTGAGATACAAAAGAATCATCAACGTCAAACTCTATCGGATGATCATCTATCAGAAGCCGTCCTGGAGCTTTCCCGAAAAAGCTTCCTTAATCAACTGATACACAATGAATTCCATTATAAAGATGATCTGACTTCCGCAGCCAGGAATTCTAAATTGGTTTTCCCTGATCTGCCCTGTCAGGTGCTTTTATTTGCCATGGGGCAAACTGCTGCTTCCAGTTCTTCTGTTGAATTAAAACAGGCTATTCACTCCTATTTGGATGAATTTCCTGTTTATATCTGGGAATTGGAACCTTCCATGCTTGCTGCACTGGTCTTCTCATCCACAGACGAAGAAACTTCCAGTATCCACCATGCCGCCTCCAGGCTTCTTGATCATTGGAACGGACAATACTCCTGCCCTCTCACCATCAGTATTGGAAGTCAAAGTCTTGACCTTTTGCAGATGGGACATTCCTATGGAATTGCAGTTACAGCGCTTTCTTACCAGATGTACACCCATTCTCCTGGAATTTTTGATTCTTCCGTGATCTGTACGACGCCTCCGCCTTCTGAGGCCAGTCACACAGATACGGCTCCTTTATTGGAATTTATCTGGAACAATGACCAGAACGGAATCCTTTCCTGGTTCCGCGCTTATATCAATACCATTTTTTATATTCCTATGCCGCCTCCAAGCTTTATACGCGGTATGTTGATCTATCTGGTTACGGATATCCAGAATTCCTTAAAAAAACAGATGGATCACTGTCAGAAAGCCGACTTTGCTTCCCCTTATACAAAAATTAACGAACTCCATTCTTTTCAGCAGATGGAAAACTGGTGTGCCTCACAGCTTCTCCAGTATGGTACATTATTGTCCGAATACCGCGGTGCTGAAAAAGACCGCATTATCGTAAAAGCAAAACAATTTATCAATGCCCATATTGATCAGAAAATTTCTGCTGAACTGGTAGCAGAATCTGTTCATTTAAGCGCTACTTATTTTGCCACTTATTTTAAAGCCAGAACCGGAATCAATTTCCGTGATTATGTACTAAATCAGAAAATGGAACGGGCCAAATATCTGCTCACTTCCGCCGATGCCAATATCGGTGAAATCTCTTATGCAGTGGGATATGATGATTACCGTTCCTTCTACCGCGCATTTAAAAATTATACTGGATATACGCCCTCCGAATATCAGGCGCAATATCAGAAAGGGAACCGGTCTTCTTCATGAAACAGATTACCACATGGATCGCTAACTTAAAAATTTCCTCCAAAATATGGCTCTGCATGTTTACCATCGCTCTGACTTTATCTGCGTTCCTGATTACATTTAGCCGCAAATATTTTTCCGACCTATATAAAGAAGATATCTATACCCAGACAGCGGACTCTCTCCACATTGGAGCCCAGTCACTGGAAGATTCCTACCGTCTTCTTTTAAGAAATGTCGTGGAGGCCGCCTCAACCCCTGATTTTTCTTCCATGGTACAGGATATCCATCTCAATCAAGCTCAGAATAATGCGCGGTATAAGGCGATTTTCCAGCAGTCCCTCAGCAATCTGACCGCTTCCATCCCGATTCTGGACTCCATAGCGATCCTTGGAAAAAATAATGAGTATATTTCTTTATATACCAATACCCTGAAACGGGGAACAACTCCTGAAAGCGCTTTTGACTGGGATTTCTTCTCAATCAGTGATATTACCTGGCTCAGTGTACGACCAAGCCCTTATCTGAGAAATAACCAGATTATCCCAGTAATTATGCCAATTTCACAACTTTCCAACACCCATTTTCTTCATATCTGCAACACGCCATCTGAAACAGATCTCTATATCATTTTGCTTTTAGACGCCAATGAAGTAGAAAAACGTCTTGCTCTTGCTGATTCTTCCTATTCGGATCGAATTTTTTATATTGCAGATAAAAATGGAATTCCTATCAACATGACATTCACATCCCCATGGTATTCTAAAGTCTGTTCTCCCGAAATTTCTACTAATGTCCAGAATACCGGTAGGAATGAAGGTTTTCATCTGATTTATGATCACGCCCAATACAGTCTTTATTCAACACCACTGGACATTGGCGAATTAAGTCTGATCAGCATTGTACCGAAAAATGCATTATTCACCCGTCTGGCACATATGGGTACCTTTTTTGTCCTAATCACCATCACCGGACTGGTGCTGACTGCATCTTTTTCCTTTGCCCTGTCCCGTTTTGTTACCAGACCTTTCACACGTCTCATACAGAACGTCCATAAAATGGAAAATAATACTTATGAGACTCCATATCAGACAAAATACCAGGATGAGATTGGTCAGCTAAACACAGCTATCAATTCCATGTATACTACCATCCAAAAACAGATCCAGCAGATCCGGGAAAATGAACGTGATAAATACCGCGCTGAGATCCAGCTTCTTTCGGCACAGATTAATCCGCACTTTTTATACAATACCCTGGAATGCATCAACATGGAGATTTTAAATGATCATAAGCAGACGGCCTCCTCCATGCTGACCAACTTAAGTGATTTTATGCGAATCGGCTTGAATTACGGAGATGAACTGATTCTGTTATCCAACGAACTGCTTCATGCAAAATCCTATATCAACATCATGAATTTCCGATTCAGTCAAAAAATTGCCGTCATCTGCACCATTCAGCCAGAGCTGATGAACTGTCTGATTCTGAAATCCATCCTTCAGCCGCTGGTAGAAAATTCCATCCGCCATGGATTTCATTTCAATCGCCCAGACGCTCTGCCGCTTCCTATGCCAGAGATCACCATCAATGCCTATCAAAATGAAGAATCATTTACCTTAGAAGTATCGGATAATGGCTATGGCATCGATATTGAAAAAGCCACCCAGGCATTAAACCAAGCTCAGACATCGGATGGGCGCCGCCATGTAGGGCTGAACAATGTTTATGCCCGCTTAAAAGCACATTATCAGACTGCTTCCATCACATTCGAGACGATCCCGTATTTTCGTAATACCGTCCGAATCACACTTCCACCAATCGCAAAAAATCTCCAGGAAAGGACTTAACTCTCCTGGAGATTTTTCTTTTTATTCTATTGCGTTTTAAATATATTGTGTCTTATCTTTGCACAACTCACAGGTCATCTGGAATTCTCCTGCTCTTAATGTTCGATTCTGATATTCTGGTGTCCGTTCCTGGCACTGTTTTATAAACTGTTCCAGGCTGCCATATTCTTTTTCCGAACCGCAGAAACAGCAATATGCGACCTCATCCCCATAGCTGCGGTATTCGCAGTCAAAAATCTGATCCTGATGAGCCTTCATCGTTTCACTGCACCACACGCCCAGATAACCGCTTCCCTTTCTTCCAAACAACCAGTGATCCTCGATTCTGCTCTCATCGAATTTCACTCCCGGCCAATATACATGGGTAAAATGAATTGGATGCTCTTCTGGTATCACATAAATTGCTCCAAGGATTCCTTTCTCCTGGCGAACCGCAGGCATAACCCCATTGCCATACCAATATCCCGGTCTCATCTGACTGGAATCACAGGTTCCACCTGGATGGTTAGCAAATACCTGTGTTTCGTTGTCCAGAGCACAACTCCATATATGCTGCTGATATCCATACACACCAGGTTCAAAACAGGTGGTTCCATGGAAGCGTTCATTTAATGACTTAGTATATTCATGGGAATTCTTATCTACTTCCTGCGACTCCTCTAAAAGCGTTAGATTCTCCCACCGTTTAAACCCTTTATCTTTTCTTGGAGACTGGACAGACGTCATGCAGTAATCTTCATTTTTCTCCAGACGGATCAGGGCATTACCTGTCTTATACTCTGTACACACTTCTTTTTCCATCAATTCTTTCAAATTTTCAGGAAAATGATAACTGCTGGTTCCATAAAACGCCAGCCACCCTTCTCCATAAGCGTATGGCACTTCTGGATTTACCAGGTTCATCAGTGCCTGTGCCCCCTGAAGGAACGGATAAATCAACTGACGATATACGCGGCCCATAGGCGCGATCACCGAACCTTTATATGTGTGAAGCGCCAACATCTCTAAAAGTCGATCCGTCACTCTCGCAGCTCTCTTAGAAATCTCCTTCGGAGAATAATCAATGGTATTTAACAAACCGGCAAATGTCACACACATATAAACCGTACTTAAAAATTCCTCAAAGCCGTGTTCTTCCACATCATCCAGCCACTGCTCTACCCGTCGTTTTCCTGCTTCATACAGTTCTTTTCCTGTCATGTGGGCTCTTGCAAAATAGTCCTCTGGATACAATTCTCCCACATTCATCGCAGATACATAAAACATCAGGGAATGATTTTCACTCCAAAAGCACATGGCATCAGAACCTTCCTGATCCATCCAATAGCGGTAATTTAGTAACACTTGCTTTACTCTCTGTTTTAATTCTTCATCCAGGTCATAATTTTTTAAGTACCGGACCAATCCGCAAACCAAAAAATCTGAACAATCAAACCTTCTTTCAATCTGGGACAAGGTATCCTTTAACAATTCCCGGTCCCTCGGAGTGATTCGGTCAGTCAATTTTCTGGCCAGAATATTCGATATAGAAAATCCAAACTTTCCACCACGGCTTAATGCTTCCACATCCGCTGTGCGGTTATAAATCGCCATCTTATTTTTTTCATCATCAAGCCCTTTTAGCCGCTTTGGCACAATCTGAGATGTGTCCTCTACACGTCTAATCAAATTCTGACCTTCTACTTCACATTTGATAACCAAATATGGGCTTCCGGCTTCTAATAATTCTTCCGTTTTTCCGCTGATATCATGAAACTCTACTTTCGTTTTTACTTTTGCAAAATCCGGGCTCATCGAATCATAGCCTAATAATGTACCTTTTGGCGCCGGCCCCGGAAATACGATTTTCCCATTCCGAAGTACAAGCTGATCCAACCACTGGGCACATGCAAAAACTGGATCTGTATGTACCTTATCTGGCAATACAACCAACATCTCATCTCTACGCTCCATGATCTGAATACCAAAAAGCGTGCGAGTGTCCCGGACCCCCAATGTCTGAAGTCGTACATAAATCCGATTCTCGCCTCTCTTTAATTTCAGTAAAATCTCCTGTTTCCGGATTGGCTTATATACTGGCGGCTCCATACCGCCCATATGCTCTCCATTACACCAGAGATCTACAGATGCATAAGACCAGATACATGCCCTCACCTCCATCTCTTCTTCCACTTTCAATAACGTGCAGGCATCCATCTCCACTCTCGTCAAAGTTGAGTAAAATGTACTTAAATCCACAAACCAGTTTTCATAATTATAATAATACCTCCAGGGCAGTCCCAGCGTACTGGTTTTTCCCAATTCCACCACACCATTTCCTGGCTCCTGGTCCTGTTTTCTGGTAATAATCGAACGCAGATATTTTTCATAACGAAGCTGATTTGTATCTTTTGTATGATCAATAGATGCTTCTTCACTCAATCCTGCAATTAAATATTGCTGAATAAAACCCTCTGAATTTAACTGACTCTCCATATTTGCACTCCCTCCACATCAGACCTAGCCTTTTACAGCACCTGAAGTCATACCGCTCATAAAATGCTTGCTTGAGAAAATATAAATCACAATAATTGGTACAATAGAAATTGTTGCCCCTGCAAACATCAGATTCCACGCTGCCGTTCCATCTCCACTGCTTTTCAGCATATTAACGCCAACGGTTAATGGTCTCATTTTATCATTGGACATGGTAAATACCAAAGGCATGATGTACTCATTCCAGCCTCCTCGGAATGACAAAAGTGCAATCGTTGATAAAATCGGTTTGATTAACGGCAAAATAATCATGTAATAAATCTGGAAAAAGGTACATCCATCAATCTTTGCCGCCTCATCCAGTTCCCTCGGCACGGTATTAACAAATCCTCTTACCAGGAAAATATGCGTTGTCTGTGCGGTTCCTGCTGCAATCAGAATAATACTTATCAGCGAAGTATTCATTTTTACTTTTACTGCTAGTTCAAAAAGCGGGCGCAACGTCACACTTCCTACATTTACAAACATAAAAGCAACAAACAAACTATATAACAGTTCTTTTCCCCAGAAATTTTTTCTGGCGAAAACATACCCCGCCATACTGGTTGTAAACAGAGTCACACACATAACGCCCACACTAATTACAATACTATTGAAAGTATATCTTGCAAAATTGGCCTTTTCCCACGCTTCTTTGTAATTATCCAGAATAAATTTTTCCGGAAAAAGATTGGTTCCGCCTCGAAGCAATTCCGCATTTTCCTTAAAGGATCCAAGAATAATATAAACCAGAGGATACACCGTAAGCGCTGCCACGATCACCAAAAACAGCGTCAAAATTCCTCGTATGATTTTCGTCTTTGCTGAATAAACCCGTTGCTTTTTCTCCATATCATCTGCTCCTTTAAACTACATCATCCAGCTTTCTAGCTAAAAACATATAAATTGCAGTTATAATTCCGATAATCAATGCCGCAACTACACTAAGCATCGTCGCATAGCCAATCTGTGGCATCGTAGTCGAGCTGAAAATCAAATTGTAGATGTAGGAAAACATAACATTAGATCGATTATTTGGTCCTCCGTCTGTTAATACCAAAATCGACTGGTAATCTTTAAATGCTGTAGTAATTGCCAGCATTAAAATAACTTTCAACACCGGACTCAGCATCGGCAGAGTAATATAGAAGAAATTCTGGATGCCATTGGCCCCGTCAATCCGACTGCTCTCGTAAATTTCTTCTGGAATGCTGCTCATTCCAGAAATAAAATAAATCATATAGTTACCAAAACCACCCCATACTGCCACAATAATAATGGAAAACATAACAATTGATGGATCACCAAGCCAGTCAACCGGAGCCTTGATAATCCCCAACTTCTGCAAAGAAGCATTAAGAACGCCATTATACACCGCAAAAATGAATCCAAAAATCAAGCTGTAAATAGCAGAACTGATCACTGTCGGCATAAAGTAAATTCCACGAAAAAACGAACTTCCCTTCAGTTCCTGATTTAACAAAACTGCCAACAAAAGTGCTAATGGAATAATAAAAATCAATTTTAACCCCGCATATTCAAATGTATGCAAAACAGATCTCCAGAAGGTCACATCCCCCAGCATCCGTTTAAAATTTCTTGTTCCCGTGAAATATGCGGCAAACCCATTATAATCATAACAAATATAACGGAACAGCCAGAAAAATGGATAAATAGACATGACCGACAGCATAAAAACCGCTGGCAGCATCATAAGTGCCGCCGAGAGATCACCTCTGGCTATTCGTTTTTGAAAAGATACGCGCTTCTTCCCCATACAATCTCCCTTCTCGACTACAAAGGCGCTGCAAGACTTTTGATTTCTCTTACAACGCCTCTGCTTTCCGAATCTCTGACCTATCCGCTTATAAAAAATTTTTATTCGGTATATTCAACAGTACCTTCGCCAGGATGCATCGGATCAAAATCTTTAATAATGATTCGTTTTACTTTTCCAATCTTAATATCATTTTCCAAAGCATCATTGTACCGTTTATTCAAATCCGCAATTGCGTCATCTGCACTGACATTTCCCATAATTGCGTTCCATAATACAACGCCATATGGATCTCCTTCCAATGTAATCGCTGGTGTTGCTGGATATACGCTTTCATAATCAGTTAATGCAAAATCTGCCAGTCTTCCTGTCTTTGTCTTGTCAATGATACCATCCATATAACTGGAAATCGGAAGATATAAACCAGCTTCCAGATATCCCTTTAAGAACTCTTCGCTGCTGAAATACTTGATAACTTCCCAAGCTTTATCTTTGTTTTTGCTAGAGGAGAACATCATGTATCCCTTCTGAGGCTTGATCGCCTGCGCACCTTTTCTGGTTCCATCAAGAGACGGAACTTCTGCTACTCCCCACTCAAATTTTTCGATTGGGAACTGAGAAGTAAATACACCTGCCTCCTGAGAAGCATTGCCCCAGATACCAAAGGTACCTTCCACAAACTGGGCTCTCATAGCGTCAACACCCTGGGAAGTAGAACCTGGGAACACGCTGTTATTGGTAAAGAACTTGGATGCAGTTTCGATGACCGGTTTGTAACCATCAAAATTATATTTTCCTTCTTTAAAATCATAGTAGTAAATGCCACTGGTTTCTGCCGTTCCTTCCAACCATCTTGCAAATGGAACGGACTGAGTAAATCCAACGCCATAATAAGTTCCTTCACCCTGTTTAGTGATCTTATCTGCCAGTTCTACAACACCCTCTAAGGTATCAGGGAACTCTGTATAACCTGCTTTTTCTACTAAATCTTTATTGTACTCAATTCTGGTTCCACTTCTCATACCTGTTGGAATCCAGTAAACTTTTCCATCAATTACGTTAATTCCTGCAAATTGCAGCTTACTGGCTTCTGTTACTTTTTCATATTCTGGATCCGTAATATAATCATTCAATGGAACCAGAATTCCCGCCTCGGAAAAAGCTTTCAGATCCAAACTGCTGGTTGCAGCACCTACACTGGCGATATCTGGAGCCGTACCTGAAGAATATGCCAGAGACATCATATTTACATAATCATCTGTGATGATATTCAAATCAATCTCAATGCCTTTATCATTGGTTGCGTTAAATTCATCAATTTTCGCTTCCACATACTCGGAGTCATGACGATCATTCGTCCATACTGTAATCACAGTTTTTTCATTAGAACTCGTTTTTGCTGTTTCCGTTTTTGTGTCTGCTGCTGTTGTTTCTGTACCTGCCTGGGTTTCACTTGGCTTTGCCTCGTTTCCTGTGTTTCCTCCACCTGAACATCCTGCAAGAGACATTGCCAGTGTTCCGGCCATCATTAAACTGACTAAGCTTCTTCGTTTCATAATATCCTCCTTTTTGTTTTCTTGTTTGTTGTCCTTATTTTATCATTTTGTTTTGTGAATTTTGATGGCTTTTTCTATCAAAAATGTTACATTTTCCATCATTTTTCATAGAGCAAGTGATGTTCTCTCCCCTTATCCGCCGCCACACCGTCCTCGATGACCTGATGTACTCTCAATCCCAGGAATCCCACACCATGCTGATCCGCCAGCAAAATCCCACCACCAAGCTCTGATCCCTTTGCAAGATTCATTCCTTCGCCCCCAATGGAGGGGCGAAGATGTCTATCTGGATGCAGTGGACGAAGGTAGATGTTAGTTATGAAGTGCCTTCAGCGTAGGATAAGGGTTGTTTGAAATATTGAAAAAAAATCGGGGTGTCACATTTCCGTGTAACACCCCAAAAATATATTTATCCTCGGATAATCTTCTTCCACATCACTCAATGTCCGCGCCTTATACTTTTTATACTCATCTGCTGCCGCCAAGATTCTTTAATCGCTCATCGTCCTCTCACTGACGTGATTCCGTTTCGCAATCTCCACCATCGTCGCTCCGCTCTCACAGCCAGCCACAAAATCATTATAGATCGCCATTGTTGAATAAAGTCTTATAATTTCTGGTTGTAAAGCCTTCTAACAGTTCACCCTTAAATGCCTTATACCACTTTCCCAATACACTGACAATCATCTTGACATCTTCATATCCGCTCTCTTTCGATTCCACTATTTCTCCTGTCTTTACATCCATATGAAAAAGAACTCTTTCTTCTGCTCCACTTGTATATTCAAAAATCAAGATTGGGTCACCATTTTTTGCAAAAACTCTCAAACAATCCCCAAACTCAGCAATTAATTTATAGTCTGGATCCCACCAAATATCCTTCTCTATAGACGTATGCTCTATTGGCAGCCACGCCAGAACATACTCCGGCGATATGATTCCACCTCGACTTTGCCTAAAACTTCCCGGCTTTCCACCCTCAGTAGACCATAATCCTGGATACCAACACGCCGCGCTTAGATGTCCACTATTTTCAACAATCAGACAAACCTCGAAATCATTAGGTAGTTTATCCTTCATAAATGTAAAGCCCTTCAAAGTTATCTCTCCAGGATTCTTTGATATTGCCACTACTCCATTGTCGCTCATTCTTACCATCATCCTTATGATTCAATTTCTGTATCTACAATATCTGCCGCATAATTACTGTATAGCAACTACAGCATTTCTTGTTATTCTAACTTTGAAACCCTAAGTCAGCATATTATCATTTATATAAGCAATTAAAAATTGCCTGTACATCCACATCACTCGCAAAATCAGAGAAAGAAGTAATGGCTAATGCACGACCACGACGATATCCCATCTTATAAGTGAGACAGTTAGCATTTTTTATTGAAATTCCAAGCTTATCAGCTAATTCTGAAATCCAGCATCCTCTTTTACCATACTCTTCAAGAATCAGGTCATATAAGTCACGTATTGTATTCATCTTTTATACCTCCAAAAATTTCATAATTTTTTCCACATTGCCAGACTTAATTAGCATTGCGGCTTTCTCATTTACTCTACGGAGAAGTTCAACACCATCGACATTCTGAACTTCCACAACCTGTTCTTTTTTCTCAAGATTAGCAAGTCTTGTTCGTGCGGCAAGAATACATAGTCTAGTCATATACGAGATTCGTACTTTCTCAATATTAAGCTGTTGTTTTAAACTTGCAACAACAATCTCAAAATCACTCTCATCAACAGAAAAACTAATTGTTCCACCATATGCCTGTTCATCAATTTCAACTTCATCATCAAATCTCAATTTCTTAATACGATTCCAATCTGGTATAGTTTCTGCTGCATCTTTATATGCATAAAATAAAGCCTCGCTAGGTGTTTTTTCTACACGGATATCTTCCTTTATAATTTTCTGAATTCCGATAGCATCCTCTCTAGTAAGTCTCATACTTTTAGTTACCATATGTTTATCCTCCTATTTTGTAATTATTGTCGTATTTGTATATATTTGTATTGCATTATATCAAACACATATTTCAAAAGCAATATTGAATTGTAATTTTTGTAATTATATTTTCTAATAGCTATCGCACTGTGCAAATTCCGTTTGAGCGTAATTTGCACTTCCATATGATACGGAATTTTCAGTTCAGAAAATTCCTATCCATGAACAACAATAAGAACGGCACAGCAGAGATCATCCGGCTTGCCGATTGGGATACCATGAAAACAAACCGCTTTGCCAACAAGGTAATATCCT
>OHAC01001131.1_pt1 | contig 25524 bp, 20 predicted proteins | sample 1577051 | NCBI WGS metagenome assembly OHAC01 (sample SAMEA3541499, study PRJEB24748) | human gut metagenome | biome: human gut; feature: human-associated habitat; material: faeces | place: China | collected 2012 | reverse complement strand
AAGATAATAACAGCCCTATGAAGATAGCAATTGTTGTTGATATGTGGCTGACAGGTTTTGATGTTCCTTCACTTGCGACTATGTATGTTTATAAACCAATGTCCGGACATAATCTTATGCAGGCGATAGCTCGTGTAAATCGTGTATTTCGTGATAAAGAAGGCGGACTTGTTGTAGATTATGTTGGAATTGCTTCTGCATTGAAACAAGCAATGAACGATTATACTTCTCGTGATAAAAAGAATTATGGCGATACTGATGTTGCAAAGGTAGCATATCCAAAGTTCTTGGAAAAGCTGTCAGTTTGTCGGGATATGTTCCACGGATATGATTACTCGAAGTTTACAGGTGGAACAGACCTTGAAAGAGCAAAAACTATCAGTGGTGCTGTTAACTTTATTATGGACAGAGAAAAAGTAGACGATAAGGACTCGTTTGTAAAAGAAGCACTTATGCTACATCAGGCATTGTCACTCTGTTCTTCGTTGGTTGATGAAGAAAGTCGATTTGAAGCAGCATTCTTTGAATCGGTACGTGTTCTCGTTCTTAGACTAACAAATACAGGAGTCGGAAAGAAGATTTCTCTTCCAGAAATGAATGCGAGGATAAATGAGCTTTTAAAGCAGAGTATCAAAAGTGATGGAGTTATCAATCTTTTCTCAGATATCAAAGAGGAATTTTCGCTGTTTGACCCGAAGTTTCTTGAAGAAGTTGCCAATATGAAAGAAAAGAATCTTGCGGTTGAACTTCTTAAGAAGTTGATTGCAGAACAGGTTTCAGTATATCGCAGAACTAATGTAGTTAAATCTGAGAAGTTTAGTGAAATTATGCAGCGTTCACTTAATGCGTATCTTAATGGTATGTTGACAAATGAAGAAGTTATTGAGGAAATGCTGAATCTTGCAAAACAGATTGCAGCAGTCCAAAAGGAAGGTGACCAGCTTGGGCTTACTGCTGATGAACTTGCCTTCTATGATGCATTAACGAAGCCACAGGCAATAAAGGATTTCTATGAAAATGAAGAACTGATAGCAATTACAAAAGAACTTGCAGACACTCTCCGAAGAAATAAAACAATTGACTGGCAGAAAAGAGAATCAGCAAGAGCAAAAATGCGTATGCTTATAAAGAAACTGCTGAAAAAACATAAGTATCCGCCAGAGGGTATGGAGGATGCAGTTCAGACTGTTATGACACAGTGCGAACTTTGGACAGATAATAATGATATGGGAGAGGAGAATGTTATTAACTTTCACAGAAAATCAACATCATATGCTGAATCAAATTATGCAAAGCCCTTGATGGTTGCTGAAAGTGAGGCAACTTATAAAGTGAGAAAATAGAAATACAAAGGAGCAATGGAATAATGACTGACTTACTCATAGTAGGAAATGGTTTCGACTTATATCATGGATTACCGACTCGGTATACAGATTTTCTAAAATTTATAAGCTATTGGTCTATATTTTGGGATAATTATAATGGAGAGGCTAAGGCTCAAGTGTGTACACCTTTTAGAGTTAAATTATCTGAACAAAATGAAATAATCGAGGAGTCGATGAGAGATTTTGCTTCTTATCAAGGATATTACAAATATGAACATCTAGAATTTATTAACAGTCATATTGAGAATTTATGGATTCAATATTTCTTGAAAAAACAGTTATCTAGTGTGAATTGGATTGATTTCGAAGGTGAGATATATAATGTCCTTAAATTGGTTGAAGAATATTATTCGGAATTTATTCCAGAGATGAGAAAGAGGAATGATGCTCCAATAAAATACATACCAGGGGACATGAGTACAGTAATTAATATATTTAAGAAAAATTGTCCAGAGGAATATATCGATTTTACACAGGGAATTATAAGTAGGAGCGATACAGAAAAAGATAAATTGAAAAATAATAAAGAAATGTTACTAAGTACAATGAAAAGAGAACTTGATGATTTAATAAAGTGTTTAGACTATTATTTATTGGATTTTGTATCAAATATAAAAGTTGAACAGTACTCAGAGCAGATTAAAGAATTGTCATATATTAATTTGTTGAATTTCAATTATACATATACATACGCATCTGTATATGGGAAAAATAGTTTACGAGAACATCATAGAATACATGGTGATTGTTTAGAGGAAGATATGGTGCTAGGTATTCCGGATGAATCATTTCCTAGTACATTAGATTATATATACTTTCAAAAATACTTTCAACGAATTCAGAAGCACACTGGTAATTATTACAAATCATGGATTACAGAACCAAATGCACGAGAGAAATCTTTGGAGGATGTTTCAATAAATGTATTTATTATGGGTCACTCACTTGCAGATAGTGATAAGGGGATTTTAAAAGAAATTTTTATGAATGATTTTGTCTGCAAAATTACGATATTTTATCATAGTCAGTTGGCTTATGAACAACAAGTAATAAATCTTGTGTCAATGTTTGGAAAAGATTTTGTGATAGAACAAACTGCAAATGATAGGATTGTGTTTGAAAAATTAAAAAAGCCTCAAAAGGGAGTGGCAAGATAATATATATATTAGAAAAAATATCATGTATATTGTTAAATGAGTAAAGGAAGTGAATTTATGGACATAAGGCAGCTAATTGGCGAAGCCACAGATTATGATAAAAAGGTTGCACTTGAGGCAAAGAAACCCAAAAGTTGGTGCAAGAGTATCAGTGCATTTGCAAAGTGCTATGGTGGTAAGCTGGTATTTGGTGTGGCAAATGATGATGCGTTGGTTGGTCTTCCGGATGCTGAAGGAGATGCAGAGAAAATTAGTGAGATAATTAAAACACATCTTAATCCAATACCTGAGTTTAAGCTTTCGTTTGAAAAAGATGGGGACAAGACTTTTGTTATTGTAGAGGTTATGAAAGGGCAGCAGACACCATACTATTATGAAGGCGATGGACAACTTATTGCGTTTATGCGTATTGGAAATGAAAGTGTTCCAGCAACACCTTCACAGTTAAGAGAGTTGGTGCTTCGTGGAAGTGGTGAAAGTTATGATAGTCTGAAGTCTAGATATGATTTTAGCAATATGTCTTTCACAAAATTAAAATCGGTATATAAGCAAAGAACAGGAAATGCATTTGAAGATACAGATTATGAATCTTTTGGTTTGATTGATGAGAAAGGCAATCTGACGAATGCAGGAGCACTTCTAGCAGATGAATCTCCGGTTCGCCATTCCAGATTATTTTGTACAATGTGGAATGGACTTACGAAGGCATCTGGAATTATAGATGCACTTGATGATAAGGAATATACGGGAAGTCTTGTCACACTATTACAGGCAGGAACAGATTTTGTCAGAAATAATTCCAAGAAAGCATGGAGTAAGGTAGGTGACGGCAGAATTGAAATGCCTGATTATCCGGATCGTGCAGTACTGGAAGGTGTAGTAAATGCATTGATTCATAGAAATTATATGGAGATAGGCAGCGAAGTTCATATAGATAAGTCAGATGTGATATGGGATATCGTTCGTCTTATTAGATTGAAAGTAATTACATATGATGATTTATCAGACTTCAGTGTCGAATTACAGATGGAAGTAAAAAGAATACTTGAGATGAACAGGTGATGGAACGGTTAGGATTATTCCTAAGAGAAAGCCTGTAAAGGTAATGGTAGATGAAATGGAGCTGATCAAATGACAAGAGTTTATTTCGTCCGTCACGCACAGCCGGACCACGATTGGGAAGATGACAGGACAAGACCTTTGACGGAAGAAGGTAAGAAAGATTCTGCAATTGTGCTGGGATTTTTGAAGGATAAGAAAATAGATGCGTTTTATTGCAGTCCGTATAAACGTAGCGTGGAAACCATTGCAGAGGCAGCAGATTTTTTCACAAAAGAGATTATAACAGATGAGAGATTGAGGGAGCGTGAAAAGGGACCTGATGGAAACAATCACGGAATGTTCCGGAAACGATGGGCTGACCATAATTATCATGAAGAAGGCGGAGAGTCTATTGCTATGGTGCAAAATCGTAACATAGGGGCACTGAATGAGATTTTGTCAGATAATACGGATAAAGATATTGTTATAGGAACCCATGGTACTGCCCTTAGTACGATATTGAATTTTTATGATAGTAATTTTGGCTGTGAAGATTTTCTGCGAATTATAGATTGGATGCCATATATTATCGAACTGGACTTTGAAAGCAGTTGTAACGCAACCTGTGTTCATGAGAAAGAAGCGAAAACGGAATCTGAATGTCCGCTTTACAGTTTTAAGTTGGTTGCCAAACAGGAACATTGTCATATAGAGAAGGAATTTAAGGGTAGATAGCATGCGGATAAAAATGCTCGGTGAAGAATTCTGCAGTCATAATATTGAGATTGACGTAAAGAGATGAAAAGAACAAGGGTATGAACTTCTCCAGGGAAGTGGAATTTTTCGAGGAAATAAAAATGTTTAAGGTTGCAATATTACAAAAACGTGCCATTCATGCACAAATAGATAAGAACATTGAAAGTATCATTATAGCAATGAAAGAGGCTTCGGAAAACCAGGCAGATATTCTTTTGCTGCCGGAATGTTTTATTACAGGATATGATTTGCCTATGTCATATGAAAAAAGCATTGCAGATGATGATCTAAGAATTGCAAAAATATGTGAGAATGCTAAAAAATATAAAGTAGGCGTAGTACTTACTGCGTTTACAAAAGGCAATAAACAACCGCAGAATTCAGCCTTTGTTATCGATAAATCGGGCAATATATTGATGAAGTATTCTAAAGTACATACATGTGATTTTGCAGATGAAAAAAATGTTGAGTCAGGGAAAGAGTTTAAGGTGTGCGATTTTGAAGGAATACAATTAGGCATTATGATCTGTTATGACAGAGAGTATCCGGAAAGCGCAAGAATACTGATGCTGAAAGGTGCAGAGGTTATTCTTGTACCGAATGATTGTGGTTCTATGCAGCCAAGAGTAAGAGCACTTTCTACAAGAGCATATGAAAATATGGTCGCAGTTGCTATGGCAAATCCGAATGGAGATAATGCTGGATGTTCCTGTGCATTTAATCCCATTTGTTGGGATAGAAATGGAAACTGTGTTGATAACACAGTTTTGCTGGCTGACGATAAGACAGAGGGGATTTTATATGCGGAGTTTGATATGGAAGCTATTAGAGAATATAGGAATCGGGAAATGTTAGGAAACACATTTCGTAAGGTAGAAGCATACAGCCAGTTGTTAAGTAAAGAAATCAAGAAACCATTTATAAGGGATGGTCAGAATAGATAAGCCAGGAGTAACAAGAGGGGATTTTTTGGATGTGTGTATGATGTGAAAGATACAAAGGCAAAGTTTTATAAAGATTATGGAGATGGAAATGTAAGCATCAGTTGGGATAAGGTCACGACTTTCTGCAATAAACAAGGTGAAAAGCTCTTTAAATTTGGCTTCGCTTATAATAACGTTCAGTTATTAGAAAAATAAATAATTACAATTGCTAATGCCGGTGCGGGATTTTGGTATCCAGTTCCGGCTTTATTGATTCCACAGGGGCTTGGAGGTGTAGCCACCCAATATGTTATTTTTCTTTCTTTGGGAAAACTGTCATGAACATATGTTTTGAAAAGGATGGCGGAATAATATGTAGCTATGATATAATGAGCACAAAAGAAAAACAAGCGACGCCGAAGGCGGCATTTGTTTTTCTTGTGCCATTAGAGAACGAGCAGCCTGCGCAGCAGGCGATAAAGCGCGTCAGCGCGGGCTCGTGATATAATGAGGGAGAATCCGGCAGGCTGATGTTCCTGAAAAAGGATATCGCCTGCCGTTTTTTGATTTACGACAGCGGGATGGAATAGTTTAAAAAAATACGAAAGAGGAGGGAACGCACATGAACCCATTTATTTATCAGGAAGACTATCCGGTTGTGCAGACAAAAGAGGGAGCACTGCGAGGATATGAATGGAAGGGAACCTGTATTTTTAAAGGAATTCCGTATGCGCATGCGCAGCGCTTCCGGAAACCGGAACGGGTAAAGCCCTGGGACGGAGTCAAAGAGGTACAGTCCTATGGCTATGTGAGCCCGCTTTTGCATCCGGAACAGCCGGGCGGAAATGGAGAAATGATGGTTCCGCATATGTACTGGCCGGAAAAAGAGGATTGCCAGAACTTAAATATCTGGACGCCGTCCATTCGGGATGGCAGGAAACGTCCGGTTATGGTATGGCTGCACGGCGGCGGATTTTCAGCGGGATCTTCCATTGAACAGCTCGCTTATGACGGAGAAAATTTAAGCAGATCCGGAGATGTTGTTGTCGTATCGGTGAATCACAGGCTGAATGTGCTGGGATATCTGGATTTGTCTCCCTTTGGAGAAAAATACCGGGATTCCGCGAATGCAGGAAATTTGGATCTGATTGCAGCTCTGGAATGGATCCGGGATAATATTGAAGGGTTTGGCGGAGATCCGGAAAATGTAACCCTGTTTGGCCAGTCCGGCGGCGGGGTAAAGGTCTGGTCACTTTTACAAATGCCGGAAGCGGATGGTTTGTTTCATAAGGGCATTATTGAAAGCGGCGTAGTAGATCCGGATCTTCTCGGCGATGCAGAGGACGGGAACGGAAGAGAGATTGTCAAAGCAATGCTTGCAGAGCTGGGTCTGGAAGAAAAAGATGTTGATCAATTGGAAACCCTTCCTTACGATCAGCTTGCGCAGGCTTATGAAAATGCAGCACCGAAGGTTGCACAAAAAGGCGAATATGTCGGAAATCATCCGCACAAAAATCAAAGTTATTTCGGAGATGCGATCAAACATGGATTTCGGGAAGAAACGAAAAAAATTCCGCTGCTGATCGGCACTGTGCTTGGAGAATTTGATTTCGGACCGGCGATTTCCGGAAAATACGAATTTACCAGAAAAGAAGTGGAAGAAAAAGTAAGCGATGCATTGGGAGAAGAAGGAATTGAGCTGATAGATGAATTCCTGAAAATCTACCCGGATAAAGCGCCGATTGATCTTCTGTCAGTGGATACGATCTTTCGGGAACCGACAATCCGGTTTATCAAAGAGCGGGTAAAGTGTCCGGACAGCAAGATTTATTCTTTTCAGTTTACCTATGAATTCCCGATGTTCGATGGAAAAATTGCATGGCACTGTTCGGAAATCCCCTTCGCTTTTCATAACATCGATAAGGTTCCGGTGTGCAATTGCGGGGAGGAAACAAATCGGCTGCAGGAGCAGATTTGTCAGGCATGGGTAAGCTTTGCAAGGACTGGGAAACCGGAAATTTCCGGGATAGAATGGCCCGCATGTGCCGATGGCGATGAAGCGGTAATGATGCTCGATAAGGAATGCAGAATCAGGCATAATCCGGATCATGAGTTGGTCAACCGTCTGAAAAAACTGCAAACTGCGGAACACTCTGTAGAAAACGTTCAGCACTGAATAACAGTCCTTATCGAAAAAGGAACTTCATGAAATCCTTCTTTTCTATCAGGAAAATTTGGGGAATCCGACATCATTTTTTTTCGTAGGAACTATTGTTTATGAGAGTGCCAAATGTTAGATTCCTCAAAATACATTAGGTTTTTTGTTGAATTTTGAAACGTAGAATAGTATAATCAAAAACGAGTTGTCAGAATTATAACAAGGAAACCTGAAAAGTAAAATTGCATGAGGAGGAATCTGTTATGCTGAACTGGAACAATTTGGATACACTGGCTTCTTATCAGGAGCTGGAAAAAGCAGAGCGTATCAATCTGGCGGAAGTGATGTCCGGAGAAAATGGCGCGGAGCGTGTAAAAACCTACAGCACCCCGATCGTGGATGGTCTGACTTTTAATTATGCGGCAAAAGCAGTCGATGACAATGTGCTCGCAATTCTGGACAAGCTTGCCAAAGAGGCTCAGCTGGTAGAAAAATATGAGTCATTGTACAATGGCGCAGTTATCAATACAGGAGAGAAGCGTCTGGTTCTGCATCAGCTGACACGTGGACAGCTGGGCGGCAAGGTTGAGGCAGACGGCGTAGATAAGCGCGAATTTTATGTAACACAGCAGAAGCGGATCGCAGAGTTTGCCAATCAGGTACATGCCGGTGAAATCACCAACGCTGCAGGCGAGAAGTTTACAACAGTTGTACAGATCGGTATCGGCGGAAGTGACTTAGGCCCCCGTGCCATGTATCTTGCAATGGAGAACTGGGCAAAGAAAAACGGTGCATTCAAGATGGAAGCAAAATTCATCAGCAACGTTGACCCGGATGATGCGGCTGCAGTTTTAAATTCCATCGATGTAGAGCATTCCCTGTTCGTGCTGGTTTCCAAATCCGGTACGACACTGGAAACTCTGACCAACGAATCCTTTGTAAAGGATGCGCTGGCAAAGGCAGGACTTGATGCATCGAAGCATATGATCGCAGTTACCAGTGAGACTTCTCCTCTGGCAAAGAGTGAGGATTATCTTGCAGCATTTTTCATGGATGATTTTATCGGCGGACGGTATTCTTCCACCTCTGCAGTTGGCGGTGCAGTATTATCTCTGGCATTCGGACCGGAAGTATTCGCACAGTTTCTGGAGGGCGCAGCAGAGGTTGACCGCAGAGCGACCAACAAGAACCTGCTGGAGAACCCGGAAATGCTGGATGCACTGATCGGTGTATATGAGCGTAACGTGCTGGGCTATCCCGCAACAGCTGTATTGCCCTATTCCCAGGCGCTGAGCCGTTTCCCTGCACATTTACAGCAGATGGATATGGAATCCAATGGTAAATCCGTTAACCGCTTTGGTGAGCCTGTGAATTATGTGACAGGTCCGCTGATCTTTGGTGAGCCCGGAACCAACGGACAGCATTCCTTCTATCAGCTGCTGCATCAGGGAACCGATATCGTTCCGCTGCAGTTTATCGGATTTAAGGACAGCCAGATCGGCACGGACGTTGTCATTCAGGGCAGCACCAGCCAGCAGAAGCTTTGTGCAAACGTGGCAGCACAGATCATGGCATTTGCATGCGGCAAGGCCGATGAAAACCGCAATAAAAACTTTGAGGGCGGACGTCCATCGAGCATCATCATTGGTGAGCAGGTAAATCCGGGTGCTCTTGGCGCACTGCTTGCACACTTTGAGAATAAGGTAATGTTCCAGGGCTTTTTATGGAATGTAAACAGTTTTGACCAGGAGGGCGTACAGCTTGGTAAGGTCCTTGCAAAACGTGTTCTGGCTCATGAAACCGATGGAGCATTGAAGGCATTCAGTGATCTGTTAGAAATTTAAGGATTGTTTTGAAAAAAGTTGCTGTTGGCACCGTGCGTGAACAGGAACAAAATCTCAGATACAACGATAGGATAAATAAAAGTTTGTTTATCATGGAGAAGTAACAGATGCTGCTGCAGCAGGCATGACCTGGGCAGCAGCATTTTTCGACAAACGGTAGCAAGGATTCTCCTATTCTCTATAAATAGTGAGATGAATTACAAACAGAAACAAACCACAGTCAGTCTCCGTGAAATTACTGACTATGCATTGCAACAAAAAATAAGGAATCAATTACTATGGCAAATCAGTTTTTAGAAATACCGGATTCGTTCTGGGGGCTGTTCCGTTCCAGAAACCGGCAGGTTTATATTGACGCGCTTTTGCAGATCAATGACGAATACCAGTACAGCAATTACTTTTTAAGCCGGGAAATCTGCATTCAGACCCTGAGCGATTATTTTGCGAAGGCCCGCGTGGTAATGGTACAGGACGAGCTGGAAGATGAACTGGATATGCTGGAGCCGCTTTCTACCCGCATTTTAAACTGGCTGCTAAAGGCCGGGTGGCTCCGGAAGGTGGATGATTACCACAATATGACAGTGAACATTGTCATTCCGGATTACGCTGCTGTGTTTGTGGATGCGTTTATGCATCTGGCCGGGGAGGATGAGGATGACAGCCAGGTCTACATCCAGAATGTCTATGCAATCCTGTTCGCATTCAAGAACGATCCAAGGTGCAACATTTCTCTCTTGAAAACCGCTCTGGTCAATACGAGAAAGCTCAATAAGACGCTGCAGGATATGCTCCACAATATGGACCGTTTCTTCGCCAGCCTTCTGGAACAGAAAAATTACGGGGACCTTTTGAAAGAGCATCTGGACGGATATGTACAGGAAATCGTGCAGAAGAAATATCACATTTTAAAAACCTCCGATAACTTTTATCTGTATAAGACCGACATTAAAAAATGGCTGGTCCAGATGCGCCAGGATACTTCCTGGCTGGAGACAGTTTGTGTGCGCAATAAGCAGCTGCGAGGGCTGGATATTACGCCGGAAGACATTATCAGCCAGCTTGACCTGATCGACCGTGGCTTTGATGATATCGAGCACCGCATTTTAAATATGGATACAGAGCACACGAAATACATCCGTGCTACCGTGACAAGGCTCAATTACCTCCTGAACCAGGAGGACAACATGAAGGGGCTGGTGATCCAGATCTTAAATGAATTGTCTGGTTTACCGGATGAATCATTCGATGAAAAACTGGCGCTTACAGCCTCAAAGATGAATTTTTCCCAGTTTACCGTCATTTCAGACCGGTCATTATATAAGCGCAGAAAATCCCGTCAGGATTTTACGGCAGAGTTACAGCCGGAGGAGGAAATCGTGGAGCTGTCTAAGGATGAAATCCTGCAGCTAAACCGCATGAAGAACCGATATAGCCGGAAACAGATCCGTTCCTTTGTACTGGATCAGATGGTGAATGGGAAATTTACAGTAACCAGTGACACCGTATCTTCCCTGGAGGACTTTGAGAAGCTGGTGCTTGCATACGATGATTCGGTACGCAAGGACAGTCCGTACCGCGTCCTGGACCAGGAAGCGCCGATGGTGGAGCATGCAGGCTACCGTTATCCGGGACTGGTATTTGTGAGAAAGGATAGAAAGAATGATTGATTATTTTGAGACGCTTTCCAGCTCGGAGCAGGAGCAGGTTTCGGAAAGCATCCGTCTGTTATACCGGCAGACTTTTTTGCTGGAGCGGACCTATGACCGGAAAACAAAGCGTTACCAGACGAACCCGGAATTTTACCAGTGCAACCAGCATCTGGAATTCATCCAGAAGTATTTCTCTATTATGGGAATCGAGGTAGTGGAAAACAGCCAGATGGGACTCATTTACATCCGCGGCGAGCAGGTGGTGGGAGAGAAGCTGCCGAAGCTGGCTACGCTGTATGTGCTGGTCTTAAAGCTGATCTACGACGAGCAGATGTCATCGGTCTCTACTTCGGTGAATGTCATAACGACCTTAAGCGAGATCCACGAAAAGCTTGGAACTTACCGGTTATTAAAAAAGCAGCCGTCGGTGTCGGAAATCCGGAGAAGTCTGGCAATGCTGAAAAAGTACCAGGTTGTAGAACCGTTAGATGTTCTGGAAGAGCTGGACGGCTTCAGCCGTCTTGTGGTATATCCGACCATCAATGTCATTTTGCTGGGAGACGATGTCCGTGCGCTGCTTGAAACATTCCGCGAAGGAGAAGAGGAAGATGGAGAACCAGAGATTTGAAGCACTGTCCAGGATCTGCCTGAACAACTGGCATTACATAAAACACAGAACCCTGTCCTTTGATGACGGGATCAATTTTTTTACCGGTCATTCCGGAAGCGGAAAATCTACCGTGATCGATGCCATGCAGATCGTGCTGTATGCGAATACCGATGGCCGCGGATTTTTCAATAAGGCCGCAGCGGATGATTCGGACCGAAGCCTGATCGAGTATCTGCGCGGCATGATCAACATTGGCGATGACAATAGTTTTTCATATTTACGGAACCAGAATTTTTCCAGTACCATTGTGCTGGAACTGCGTCAGACAGATACCGGGGTCTGCCAGTGCGTGGGTGTGGTCTTTGATGTAGAAACCGCTACGAATGAGATTAGCCGTATGTTTTTCTGGCATAAGGGACCGATGCCGGACCATGAGTACCGTAAGTCCGACCGCACCATGTCCATCGATGAGGTGAAAAACTGGCTATTATCGAATTTTTCAAAAGAAGACTGCTATTTCGGCTCGCACAATGAACGCTTCCGCAAACAGCTTTACGATATTTATTTAGGCGGTCTGGATGCGGAAAAGTTCCCGCTTTTGTTCAAGCGTGCCATTCCGTTCCGCATGAACATCAAGCTGGAAGACTTCGTGAAGGAATATATCTGCATGGAGCAGAACATCCACATTGAGGACATGCAGCAGAGCGTGACGGAGTATGGCCGCCTGCGCCGCCGGATCGAGGACACCTGCCGGGAGATCGAGAGCCTGAAGAAGATCTGTGCGCAGCATGAAGCGATGACTGCAGTGCGCGAAAATAAAGAAATGTATGGGTATTTTGCGCAGAAGCTGGATATTTTAAATGACCGCAGAAAAATCCGGGAAAGCCAGGAAAAGATCCAGAACCTGAAGGCGGATTATGAAAAAGCTAACCAGGAAATTGCCGGACTGGAGACGGAGATCCAGGATATGACCGCGCAAAGTGAGGAGCTGCTTCGCAAGATTTCAAGCAGTGGTTATGAAGAATTAAAGAGCCAGTTAAAGGCTGTGAATGAGCTGGTGGAGCACCTGGGAAGCAGCCAGGCCCGCTGGAAACAGACTGCCGAAAAGCTTCATGCCTGGGATGATGAGGAAATCACTTCAAACCGGACTTTGTGGGATATTGAGGCTTTTGATAAGGGAGATATCACCGAAGAAGCATTAAAGCGCCTGCAGGATGACCTTGCCCAGATGCGGAAAGAAACAGAGCGCCAGATGCAGGAGGCCCGCAGCCAGATCCGGGAACTGAACCGCGAGCTGGAAAAAGCACAGGAGGAAGTGGCACAGTTAAAAGCTGGAAATAAAGCCTATCCGAAGGAATTAGAGGCAGTACGCGAAATCCTGAAAACGCAGCTGTTTTTGAAGACCGGAAAAAGTGTCGATGTGGAAGTGCTTGCCGATCTTTTGGAGGTGCGGGATGATGCATGGCGTAATGCGGTCGAGGGTTATCTTGGCAATAACAAACTGCTGCTGACCGTAGAGCCGAAGTATGCAAAAACGGCGATGGAAATCTATAAGGAGCTGGATCCGAAGAAATATTACCGGGTTGCGGTCCTGGATACCGAGCGTGTGATGGCAGATGAACAGGCGGTCCAGGATGGAGCGCTGGCAGAAGAGGTAGAAGCAAGCCGCGATTATGCGCAGGCCTACATCAATTTCCAGCTTGGCAAGGTGATCAAATGTGAGAGCGTGGATGAACTGCGCAGCCACCGCATTGGTATTACCAAAGAATGCGTTCTGTACCACAGCTACCGGATCCAGCACATTAACCCAGATCTGTACACAAAATCGGCATACATTGGAAAGAAGAGTGTGCGCCAGAGAATCAGGCTTCTGGAAGAATCCATGGAAACCATGAAGCAGGAGCTTGAACCGCTGCAGACACTTCTGGCAGATGGGGAACGTGTGCTTGGACATGAGGCACTGGGCCAGGAGCTGGAGGTTTATCTTGGCTGGCAGAAGGATAAGGCAGCTTATCTGGAAAAACAGGAAGAGCAGAAAGACTTGCGGGCCCGTCTGGAGCAGTTAAAGAGCCAGAATGTTGCCGCCTGGGTAGAAGAACGCACAGCACTTGACAATTTGCGTGACAGCCGGAAGGCAATGTTGCGGGAAAAAGAGCGCCAGTCAGCCCGGCTGCAGGAAAACTGTGAATCGGAGAACAAAAATCTATTCCAGTTCAATGAAATTGTTACGGGAAAAGAGCGGAATCTGGAAGAATGCGCAGAGTATGAAGAAAAGCTTCAGGAGATCCTGACGGCGAAAGAAGAAAGCGGTGCAAGGATCCGCTACGACCAGATGCGTAACGATTATCAGGCCAAGGTGGAGACGGAAACGCAGAAGCAGGCAGAAGAAATGCAAAAGCTTCAGGACACCCGGAGTGCTTATCTGCGCACTTATCCGCAGCGGAATTTCTCTCTGGGCTCTGAGAGCAATGAGGAATACCAGAAGCTGCTTGATAACCTTGCCTGTGACCGCCTGGAGGAATACCGGAAGCGTGCCGCAGAACAGGCCAAAGCAGCTGTCGAGCATTTTAAAGATGATTTCATGTACAAGATCCGCAGTGCCATCAAAGAGGCATTGCAGCGCAAGGATGAGTTAAACCGCATCATCAGCCGTCTTGACTTCGGTAAAGACCGTTACCAGTTCTATATTGGAAAGAATAAAGGCGATGACGGCAAATATTATGATATGTTCATGGATGATGCGCTGGAAGTCAATCCGTCGGATTTGGATATTGGTCTGGATAATCAGCTGAATCTGTTTACCATGGAGCATGAAAGCCATTACGGTGCCATGATCAACGACCTGATCAACATCTTTATCCCGCCGGAGCATGCAACCCCGGAGGAGATGGAAGAGGCCAAGCGCAACATGGAGAAATATGCAGATTACCGGACGTATCTTTCATTCGATATGCAGCAGCTGATCCAGAATGAGGACGAGACCATAAAGATCCGCTTAAGCAAGATGATCCGTAAAAACTCCGGAGGCGAGGGGCAGAACCCGCTCTATGTAGCGCTTCTGGCAAGCTTTGCCCAGGCTTATAAGATTGATCTGAAGCCGGGACTTAGGCGAAATCCGACGATCCGTCTGGTAGTGCTGGATGAGGCTTTTTCCAAGATGGATGCAGAAAAAGTGGCGAGCTGTATCAAACTGATTCGCGGACTGGGTTTCCAGGCTCTGATCAGTGCGACCAACGACAAGATCCAGAACTATCTGGAGACGGTCGATAAGATCTTTGTATTCGCAAACCCGAATAAGAAGGCAATTTCCATCCAGGAATTTGAGAAACCGGAATTTGAACAATTAAAACCGGAAATTTCAGAGGAAGACGATGAAGACTAGGCAAGAGCCGGGCTATCTGGTCCATAAGATTATAGAACAGAATGAAAAAAGCAGCGTAGACTGGAGGGAAGGAGCATCGGGAAACCGAAGCTTAAATATCCAACAGGAGGATTTTGACCGGGCAGGAAAGTCTGATCTTTTGCAGGAAGCAAAGGAATTGGAACAAGATGGTCTTATTAAAATCAAATGGATCGAATATGGAAATGATATTGAAAAGATTACCTACCGGAGGGAAAAGACCGGGCAGTTTTATGAGCTGCTTGGCCTTGTTCCCAAGTGGAAGCGGCTGCAGGAAGAGAAGCAGACACTGTGTTCCCTGATGCAGCAGGCTGAGACGGACTGGCTGAGACAGTATTATCAGGAGCTGGAAGCATCCCTGGATCAGGGAAAGACGCCGGCAGATCTGGATAAATACGGTGTAATGCTTTTCGATTGTCTGAATGCGTTGGAGAAACAGAGGGAGCCGCTTTACCAGCGCGTGTTCAGCATTGCTGTGCTTGGCGGAAGCAAGATCTTCGAAGAAAAACTCAAAAGCCGGGTGGTTTCTGTATTATCCCGATATCACCCTGAGGCAGATGACGCCATGAGTGAGCGGGAAATTTTATCTTTGGTATATCTGGAGGATTATGCGCAGCAATTGGCAATAAAAGGGAATCTAAAGATTGAATTAGAAGGAAAAGAAATCGATTATGGAGACCAGGTTTATGGAACAGTGTTAACAACCGACACACTCCGTTATGCCCGGATTTTGCCGGATCAGAGTATCCGAAAGATTATTACCGTGGAGAATAAAGCAAATTTTGTTTCCACGCCATATGAAACGGACACATTGATTGTTTTTTCTCATGGCTTTTTTTCTCCGTTGGAATGCACTTTTTTAAGACAGCTGATTGGAAAAATTCCGGATGTGGAATTTTTCCATACCGGAGACCTGGATTACGGCGGCATCCGCATTTTCCGGCACATCCGCGAACATATCTGTCCTCGGGTCCGCCCGCTTCAGATGGATGCAGACTGGTATGACCGTTACTTGCAATATGGGTATAAAATAAAACCGGAAACATTGAAAAAGCTGGAAAACATGAGGGGGACAGAACCTCTTATGGAAGAGCTGATAGACTGCATCATCAAAGAAAAAATGGGAATTGAACAGGAATGCTTTCTGGTTCAAAAACGGAAATAAAAAATTCCCATAAAAAGGGAGGAGCCGGTGAGTTTTAAACTCACCGGCGATTATGAAAAAAATTTTATCAAATTGTAGTTGGCAGCTTCATTTGATGATGTTAGTATATCGAGAAAATATGAAAGAAGTTTTTCCTGGATATGGAATGTTTGTAACGATTTTATGAACAAACCATGAACAGGAGAAACTTCTTTTTATATTACTGCCATAAAACAAAAGTAAAAAATAAGTCAGATAATTGTGATGAATCACAATGCCAGAACGAAGGAAACGTGATATACTATTTTATACAATGAAATTGGAAATATAAGGGGGTGAGATGGTGAAAGTGACGACGATTATGGACAATAAACGGGGCGAGCACAAAGCCCTGGTTGCGGAACATGGTCTTTCTTTTTTAGTCGAAACGGAAAAATCTAAGATTTTGTTTGATTTTGGCGCTGGGAAATCTGCCTGTGAGAATGCTGTCAGGCTGAACATTGGTCTGGAGAACATATCTTATGCGGTGGGGAGTCACGGACATTATGATCATGCAAGTGGATATCCGGAATTTGTCAGACATGGACTTTCCTGTCCGTTGTATACAGCGAAAGGGTATTTTGCAGAAAAGTACGCTTTGAATGGTCTGAAAGCAACGTATCTTGGTTGCGGTTTTGATGAAGCCTGGCTGAACGAACGGAATCTGGAACACCGGTACTGCGATGGTTATCTGGAATTGGAACCGGGATGCTATCTGGTCGGTAATTTTGAGAGACGTTATGAGTTTGAACAAATTCCTGACCGGTTTGTACTGCGCAAGAATGACAAATGGGAAAAGGATGATTTCTCCGATGAAATCTGCCTGGTGCTGGATGGAACGGAGGGGCAGACTGTTATCGTCGGATGCAGTCACCCTGGAATTTTGAACATTCTGACAACGGTGCAGGAACGTTTTGGAAAACCAATCCGTGCGGTTTTCGGAGGAACGCATCTGGTAGAAGCAGACGGGGAACGGATCCGCATTACGCTGGACAAAATGAAGCAGATGGGGGTTGGTCTCATTGGAGTTAATCATTGCTCGGGAGAAGAGCTTCAGACAATCATGAGTCAGGAAACGGAACTGAAACATTGTTATCTTGGTGCCGGAGACTGCATTTACCTGTAGAAAAAGGGTTCGGCTGATTTTCGGAAAGGTTGTGCTGATTCTGGAAATATGCGGGGAAAGTGAGTGAAGAAGCATGAATGAATTTGCAAAGCTGGCGCAGGATTTTGTAGAAGCTACCTCTTTGCTGGTGGGTCAGCGCACAATCAATATCATGGACCAGAAGGGCGTTATCATTGCTTCTACGGAAAAACACCGGATCGGAGATTTTCATCAGGGTGCGGCAGAAGTTCTGGAGACAGGAAAACCGGTCCTGATCAAAAAAGAAGATCTGTATCGTTATCCGGGTACCAAAGAAGGCTACAACATGCCGATATTTCTGAACGACAGGATCATTGGTGTGGTGGGAATCTTTGGGTGTGAGGAAGAGGTGCAAAGCATCGCGAATCTGCTTCGTGTCTATGTGACCCAAAGCTTTTCCCAACTGCAGATGACACAAAAGCAGAATCTGGAGGCGGAACTCCGCAATCAGCTTTTGCGGCTTTTATTATTTGGAGGCAGCAGCCAGAAAGAGATGATTGAAAATCTCTGTGGAATGCTGAATTTGCAGCTGGATTTTCCAATCCGTGTCATTCTTCTTCATGAATCCGCAATCGGACGCCACATGAAGCATTTGCAGGATTATTCCCAGCTGATCCAGAATCTGATCTGGAAGAATATTCTGGACCGGAAACGGGACGTATTTGGCATTCAAAATGAAGATTACGTGATCCTGCTTGCTGGAAATTACGACAGGCAGGAGATGCACAAACGCCTGGAGCGCCTGCTCGATGAGATCAAAGCAGAGGATGCCTGGAATGTGACAGTCAGCAGTCCGTGCAGAACGATAAAAGAAGTTTCAGACGGTATGAGAGAAGTATCTATGTTAAAAAAGAGGAAAGGAGGGAAAATCCGGAATCTGGAAGAACATTCCTGCAAAATGCAGTATCTGTTTGGAAATCTGCTCATGCAGGAAGGTGGAAGAACCGCAGAAGAAATGTTTGAAAAACTGGAAATCCAGTATGGAACCAATCAGACGGAGCAGTTGCTTCACACTGCACAGACGTATTATGAGTGCGCGGGAAGCGTTGCAAAGGCGGCAGAAGAGCTGCATGTACATAAGAATACACTGTTGTATCGTATGAAGCAGCTTTATCAGACACTGGAGATGGAAACGGACACTGCTTTTGTGCGGGAATTCTTTATTCGGATGCTTCTCGAATACCGGATGTTCCTGGAATCAGAAAAAGATCCGGGAATATAAGATATGATGTAACTGGGGGAGATACTGGTCAGTTACGATATGAAAGTTTGAGAATGGATCGCGGAACGCGAGAAGGAGGTATTGTTTATGTCAGGATTATTTATTTTTGGCGTAATATTTTTAGCGGTTGTATGCATGGTCATTGCGATATCCAAGTTTAACATGCATCCATTTTTGGTACTGACAGTCATTGCGGTTTTGGTTGGTCTTGTATGTGGAATTCCGACAGAAGAGGTAATCAGCACCGTGAAAAGTGGTTTTGGTAATATTCTGGCCAGCATTGGTATTGTCATTTTGGCCGGAACCATCATTGGTACCATTCTGGAAAAGACTGGTGCAGCCCTTACCATGGCGAACACCATTTTGAAGATTGTCGGAAAAGAAAAGAGTGTTCTGACCATGGGTATCACCGGTTATATTACCGGTATCCCGGTATTCTGCGATTCCGGTTTTGTTATCTTAAGCCCGATTTCCAGAGCACTGGCAAGCCAGAGCAACGTGTCCCTGGCAGTTATGGCTACCGCACTTTCCGGCGGCTTATATGCAACCCATTGTTTGGTGCCGCCGACCCCAGGCCCGATCGCTATGGCAGGTACCCTGGAAGCCGATCTTGGACTGACCATCCTGGTTGGTCTGATCATTTCCATTCCGGCTGTGGCTTCTGCCCTGATTTACGCAAATAAGGTATCCAGCAAGATCGATATTCCGGCAAATCCGGAGTACACGGTAGAAGAACTTGTGGAAAAGTATGGAAAACTTCCAGGTGCCCTGCACAGCTTTTCCCCAATCCTGCTGCCGATCATTCTGATCGCATTAAAATCCGTCGGTGATTTCCCGAGTGCACCGTTTGGGGATGGCGCAGTGAAGGCCTTCTTCTCCTTTATTGGTAACCCGGTTATCGCACTGATCTTTGGAGTATTCCTGGCTATGACCCTGATTCCGAAGGAAGAAAAACAGAATTCCCTGAAGTGGATCACCGAAGGTGTTACCAACTCTGCAGGCATTCTGGCTATCACCGGTGCAGGTGGTTCCTTTGGTGCCATTCTTCAGAAACTGCCGATTGCAGACGCTTTAAGTGCATCGTTACTGGGACTTGGCGTGGGCGTATTCCTGCCATTCATCATTGCAGCACTCTTAAAGACAGCAATGGGCGCTTCTACGGTAGCCATGATCACAACCTCTGCCATGATCGCACCGATGATGCCGGCACTCGGTTTCACATCTCCGTTAGCCAAGGTTCTGGTTATCATGGCCATCGGAGCAGGTTCTATGACCGTATCCCACGCAAACGATTCCTACTTCTGGGTAGTATCCCAGTTCTCGGATATGGATACGCAGGATGCTTATAAGTGCCAGACCGGTATGACTGCCGTCATGGGTATTACCACGATCATTGTGGTATTTATCCTGTCCCTGATCTTTGTACACTGATCTTATTCATAAAATGAAAGCAATTTGAGACAAATAGGGATGCCCTGCGGATGACAAAGTCCGCGGGGCATCTGTGTGTGCGTCCGGCGGCGCATGTTTTCAGGTATCCGTAGCGGTGTATCTGCAGAAAGCTTCTGTTGGCAGACCAGGTGTCAAGCAGAAGTCCTGTGTATGATACAAGCCCTGCACCAGTGTTCCGGTTCTGTCATATGTTATAGTGTAACCACACAAAAAGGAGACAACAGCATATGGCATTTTTTACGAATCAGGCGCAGCTGCGTTATGGCAATGAAATAACCAATTCTAATATTACTGTGGGAGAGATTCAGGAAGTACTGACGGTTACCAAAACCGCAGTAAAAGAAACGTACCGGCAGGGAGGAACCGTGACGTATATCATCAGCATTGTCAATGCCGGCACTGCAGAATATACAGGACTTACCCTGTCAGATGATCTTGGAACTTATGCCTTTGGGACAACGACGCGTACTCCGTTGGATTATAGTGCGGGAACGATCCGCTATTATCAAAATGGCGTGCTCCAGACAGCACCGACCGTAGAAGCGGGGCCGCCACTTACGATTACCGGAGTGAATGTACCGGCAGGCGGCAATGCCACGATCGTGTATGAGACACGGCTGAATGCGTACGCGCCGCTGCAGCTTGAAGCAGAAATCACGAATGTTGTGACAGTATCGGGAACCTGTGTCAGCGGAATTACCGCATCGGAAACTGTTTCTGCTGTGGCAGAGCCAGTCCTTTCCATCACAAAATCCGTCAGCCCGGTTCCGGTCACAGAATGCGGCAGACTGACTTATACTTTCGTCATCCAGAACACCGGAAATGTCCCGGCAGATTCCACAACCGAAGTTTCTGTAACCGATACCTTTGACCCGGTTTTGAGAAATCTGACTGTCACCTTTAACGGAACTGCATGGACTGCTCCTACAAATTACACCTATGATGAAACAACAGGTATGTTTACTACCGTACTGGGTGAAGTGACCGTACCGGCAGCCACCTACACACAAAATTCGGAAACAGGAGAGTGGAGCACCAACCCTGGCGTCAGCACTTTAATCGTGACAGGAACAATCTAGCTAGGATAAAAGTCTCAAATCCCCATCGATGGTTTTGGAGACCGCTGCTCTGCCATTGAAATAGGGCGTGTATGAGTCTGGCTTCCGAAATTTTCAGCATATCAAACAATATCGCACAGTAAGTCGATTAGAAGGTCTGGGCGTGTACGAGTCTGACTTCCTCCATTTTCACATATCGTTGTTCGCTTGCTTTCGCTGACACATGTTCGCCTGCATCGGATTTACATCCGCTGCATTCGGACATGTGTCCTCAAGAGGCGAAACAACTGATATGCTGAAAATTCCAGAAGTCAGACTCATACACGCCCTACTTTATTGACACCGCTGCGTACGAAAAAGCCTGCAACCATTACTGATTTGGCCGATAGTTATCCTATTTTCGCCATTTCAGCAGGCGAAAAAAGGAAAGCCTTATGACACCGGCGCAATGCCGCGAAATGATAAAATAAAAAAAGTAATATGAGCAGAAAAAAAGTTATGTCTTAAAAAAAGAACAGAAATCTTACTTGCCAAATTCTTTCATTTCCTTATAATAGATAAAATAAACATGCGTTTTTGGACGCAGTATACAATCTTAGGTTAGACAAGAGGTAAGACAGATGTACAAAGGCATAAAGAAATTGGCAGAATTGATTTTGGAATCCGAGGAAAAATTTCTGACAGGTCAGGATGAGCAGGAAATCTGCCTGGGCACTCTTTTAAAAACCCAAAGCACAGATGAAATCTGGTTGAGCGAAGATGGGGAATATCATACGGTTATGATCGGCAACAAAGAAGAACAGGAAAGCAGCATGCAGGTGTGCCATGAGGCGCAGCATCCGGTTTGCCTTCCGAAGTTATTGTGGGTTGCCAATGCGCTTCAGAAACTGCTTGAGCAGGCAAATGGCAATCTGCCGATCGAGGAGAATGAAAATCTGGAACTGATCCGTAATGCAGCTGAGATCATCCGGAAATATGCAGACGGGCTTTCCCACGATGCGCGCAGCGCAAAGGAAATCTGTGCAGAGGGCGGTCAGAATATCGCGTAAAATTATATGCAAAATTTCTATACAAAAAAGTCTCTTATGTTCCGGTGGGAATGATACACCGGCATAAGAGACTTTTTCGTTTTCTTTCATAAAAAATGAGGCATCAGGGTATTTCTTACTTTTCTACAACCGGATGGTCAGCCCCAGATAATCCTCATAATACCGCATGATCAGACAGGACATGATCATACGATGGCGGGTGTATCCGTCTTCCAGAGGAATTTCCGTGATCTCATTGATCTTGTTTAACTTGTTCAGCAAAGTATTAAGCAGGTGTCAGCATGCAGCTTGTACATGTCAGCTACAAATGCATCGACTTCCGGAATGTTGTTGCCGTATTTTGGCTGGGAAGCAAAATCAGCACGCATCTCGTCGTAGCCTTCCCAGTCAGCATCCAGGGCTGCCATTAACTGTGCCATGGTATATTTCTTCTCATCAAAGATGAGTTTCTTGATCGCATACAGACCATTTCCAGCATTGACTGCGCCGACTGCGCCCAGCACGGCACCGTTCTCAAACTGGAAGCGGCGGTTGAACATATCTTTTCCGACTTTTACGCCGTCTTTCATCAGGCTGGAGCGGAATACATCCGGGAACAGATCACGCTCTGCGATCATCTCTACGTTGATGCGCTCGTTTGCCATGCGCATGAGGTGGCGGATCTCATCGAAGACAGCTTCTTTGATCTCGTCAAAGGTTTCCATCTTTGTGACATCACCGACTTCCTTGGATTATTTGGATTCTTCCACATTTAAAAAGAAACGGAGAAACTTATGAAAGGAATGGAACTTGCAAGAGACGACTTTATGCAGTACGGACGCCCTATGCTAGAGGAGCGTTTTGGGGCATATATGTCGCGCATCACAATTGGTTTGTGTGGGGAAGGTTCCGAGTGTTTCGGATTTGATGATGAAATTTCAAGAGACCATGATTTCGGTCCGGCGTTCTGCTTATGGCTGGGTCGGGGACTCATGGAAAAAACCGGGGAGCGCCTCATAGCAGAATATGAGGCCCTCCCTGCCTCATTTTACGGGATGCCGGTCCGCCGTGACAGCCGTATGAGCGGACACCGGATCGGTGTGTGGGAAAGCGGGAAATTTTACCGTCATTTTCTGGGAAATGCGAAGGGACCGCAGTCGCAGATGGAATGGCTGAACCTGCCGGACAGCTACCTGGCGGTGGCAGCGAATGGCTGCATTTTTAAAGAGGGGAGCGGTTCCTTTCTGGAAGTCCGCAGCCGATTAAAAGCAGGTCACCCGGAAGATGTGCGCATCAAAAAAATGGTGGCGCGGGCAGCCAATATGTCCCAGTCCGGACAGTACAACCTACCGCGCAGCGTGCGGCGCGGGGAATATGTGGAAGCCGGGCTGGCGCTCGCGGAGTTTGTGCGCCATGGGATGGTCATGATCTACCTGCTGAACCACCGGTATGCGCCGTTTTATAAATGGATGCACAGGGGGCTTGGAGAGCTTCCGATTCTGGGAACGACACAGAAGCTGTTTGCGCAGTTAATGGATCCATGCCCAGAGTCGCTCTTTTGGGAGCAGAAACAGGAACTTATTGAAACGATCTGCGGCCTGATTTCTGCCGAGTGGCAGCGACAGGGGCTGATCGGGACGACAGATCCTTTTTTGCAGAATAGTCTTGATGAACTCATGAAACAGATTCAGGACCCGCAGATTGCGGTATTGCCGTGGCTATACGGGTAGGGTGTATACAACTTGTCATCTGGACGAGCGATAGATTTGGAAAGAACCGGACAACCAAAGCACTGGAATGAGAATGACAGGCCGGATGCGGCGATGAAATAAAAAGAAGGAGGCGATATAGAGATGGAGCAAGATGGAAAAAGCATGGCACAGGAAGAATCGAATCGGGGAAACAAAGAATGGAATCCGGAACGGAAAGATGCAAATCTTGATAACGAAGCCTTGATCAAGGAAATCGTCCAGACGGAATGGGCGATGTTTGACCGGGTTTCTAATGCAGGCGGAAGAGCCGGCTGCCAGGATGACTGGGAAACCTTCGATATTATGCGGCGAAGCCAGTTTGTGGTATGGGACCGGGTAAGCCTAGAATCTTACCGGAATGATCTGCAGCAGGCAGAAAAACAGGGCAGAAATCTTCTCACAGAAAAATACGCTTATATGATGCAGGATACCTGCCCGGAAGAATACCAGAAGATTGAAAAAGAGCTTCCGGTGCTTTCTGCCGAAAAACAGAAACTGGTGTCGGAACTGACCGAACTTCAGACCAGATGGATGGAGCGTTTCCATGAAAGTCATCCATTGTTTGGCAGTCAGGGGCGGGCAGTCCGGAAGAAAGATGCTTACCCGGGGGAGGCATCGGTGGAGACGTATGCAATGGGAGAGTTATCGACCTATTCCGAAAAGACCCTCGCATGTTTAAAAGCCTGCTATGAAACATTAGAACAGCAGGAAAAACATCCGGAGGTCTTACAGATGGACTACATGGCGCGCTGCTATGGGTATCAGTCTGCAGAGGAAGCAGAGCAGCGGCTGAGACAGTCCCGGAGCCAGTCAATATAGGATTTTTCGCGCATGATAGCGCCTTCCAGTACCATGAAGTCGCCGAATTCGCGGGTGCCGATGGCTGGAGCAATGTTATTGTGATGTTCCTGCATCATATCGGACAGATACTGTTCTTTTAAGATATGCTTTTGAAGCTGGTTGGTAAGATGGGTTTTTAACTGCTCCGGGGTCATAAAATCAGAAAAGTACATGCGCAGGCGGAAGACATCCTTCGGGGTGGCTTCCAGCGCTTCGTCTTTCATGAGCCATTCCTGAAGCTGCTGTTTTCCGGCATCGGTGATGGAGTAGAGTTTTTTCTCCAGCTTTTCTCCCTGGATGATCACTTCGCAGGTGACCAGTTTTTCTTCCATGAGACGGCTCAGTTCCGGATAGACCTGGCTGTGCTTGGCGTACCAGAAATTTGCAAGGTTATTGCTGTTAAATTCGCGGGTAATATCGTAGCCGGTCATGGGCTCCCGATTGATCAGTCCCAGAATCGCATATTTTAAAGTTCTCATAAGAACGTTCCTCCTATATCAAAAGCGGCAGCTTCCTGGGAAGACAGCCGTACTGTATATCACAGTATGTCATGATTGATATGTAAATTTTAACATAAAAATGGAAAATGAAAAATAGAAAAATAATTTGGCTGACTTGAAATTTTAAATTCCAGTGCGCGGGTAAATTCCACCAGATATTAAAATCCTTTGATTTTATCGAATTATAATGAGCAAAATCTATGGATAACTGTTATAATTAAGCTAACTTCCTATAAAATATCTGAGTTTATGACATAGAAAAGAGACCTCTGGACATTTGGTGTGCAAGGCTAAATTCCACAGGTCACATCTAAAAAATGTGAATTGCTAAGTTCCAGTCTGACAGCAGATTTTTATGGTAAGTTAACGGTTAAAGCGAATCAGCTTAGGTGTCAGATTGACCTCGTCGGGTGGAATCGGCCT
>OHAC01001126.1_pt1 | contig 25710 bp, 26 predicted proteins | sample 1577051 | NCBI WGS metagenome assembly OHAC01 (sample SAMEA3541499, study PRJEB24748) | human gut metagenome | biome: human gut; feature: human-associated habitat; material: faeces | place: China | collected 2012 | reverse complement strand
TAAAGATTTTCATTTGTGTTCTCACCTTTTCAATTGGAATGTTTTCTATGATATCGTTCAACTTTATATAATCTTAAAATAAACATATAAGTTTTTCCATTTTAGTATATCATAACTCTTCAGACAAAACCACCAGACCATACGTTATTTTGCAAACATTAGTGTTATTGTGTATTGATACCTGAAATTTAGTGTATACAAGTGATTCTTCCTCTTACATTGAATCTCCGTGAGCGATTTTGTAATTTACCTTGTTAAAGTGATTGCTTCAATTTAAAACTGGCTATTCTGCCAGTTCTAAATTTTACCCATCTTAATAGTCCGTTAAAGCGAATTTATCTGTTTATAAATATTTAATGGTGCCTGACACCTGGTGGTTAAAGTGTATCATCAGCATCATCTTTTTATAGCTTATCTATGAATTCTGCTCCAGCTCCGCAATGATTTTTGCAATCACTGCGACTTCTTCCTCCAACTCTTCTGCTATCACGTTGATATCCTTTCCTTTCAACAATTTCTTTTGATAATGATATTCAGCAGTCCATCATTTTTCCCAGAAACTTCTGATGTTATTTCTTAAAATAGCTTTTCGAACTTCTCGCCTTACTTCAATCATGTGACTATTTCTTACTTCTACTGGCAACTCTATATCTTCTTCTAATTTATATCGTGCATTATATGTTTTTATAAATAACTTTATAAACGTCGAATCATACTTCAAATAATCAAGTAATTCTTTCCAGTAACTTGCCATAAACTTTACATCCGTAAAATATATATTCAATGCTTCTCCAAGTCGTATCATAATCTTTTCATCAGCAACGTCTTCATATTCTTTTGCCATATTTTCAATTTTCTTTTACTGTACCAAACCTGCCACTTATAAATTATAATAACAGCAATGATACTACATGATATTCCCGAAAAATATGTATTAGTAACAATCCGCTCTGCTAATGGAAAGAACGGCGTACTCACAATCATAGTAAATACTCCCACCTTCCACGCAATTAACGACAATAATATTAAACATATCACTGTTAACGAAAGCATCGCTTTTCTGTACATAATCTATCCTCTATCTTTTCACTTTGTCTGATCAATCCGCTTTTACTCGTTTTCTGAATCCAAATAGTAAAACGGATTAAAACCGCTTTTTTTCTCATTAGTCAAGCTTTCTACGTGCTCCGGCTGTAATGCTAATGTCGTATGTTCCTCATCATCAAACATAAATATTTGTAAATTTTCTTTTCCAATTTCCTCATATGCATTATTTATTACCTGACCAATAGCCCGCGCATTGCCTGTATCAAATGGTTTAGAAATATGATCTATAACTAATATTGGAATAATTGGATATTTATCCTCAGCTAAAAGAATTTTTAAAAATCCTAGATATCCGCATAACTGGATAAGCGTATGTCTTGCCATACTTCCAATATAGTAATTCACTTCCTTTTTCTGTTCTATGTCATTTTCATCTTTTTCCTTAATCTGAACCATTGGCTGTAATATATTGCCGCGCTTAAAATACTGTATTTTGAATCCTTCTTGCAATACATCATCGTCTACGACAGAAGATACTCCGCTCGCGGATTTATACAAAGAAGTAACAAACTGCGAAAGTTCCCGTATTTTCGCTACATCATCAGAGTTTTGAAGTGCTTTCAATTCTTCTTTAATCTCACGTATTTTTAATCTTATTTTCTTCAAATCCCCACTACAGTCACGAATATCTGCTGACAGATATTCTTCAATTAGCGCAATAGATTTTGCTTTTTCCTCCATAGTATAGAACTGGAACCTTGAATCATTTCGCTTTATTGCCGTTTTTAATGCCATTCTCTGTCTCTTTAATTCCGCAATTGTTTTATCGTTTATCGTATATTGACTAAATGATATAGTATTATCAAGTTCCTTTACCAGTTGCTTTAATGGTTCTACAAGATAGGTGAATACATCGTTTTCTGCTAATAATTGTTCCAGATTTTCCAGTAACATCTTTCTATTGGAATTATCATTTTCAAACTGTTTCGCGTCAGAAATCGAATTCTCGTATATTTTTATCTGTTCAGAAATATTGCTATACATCACCTCCAAGTCTGCTATATTTTTATCACTTTTCTTCTTTTTGGGTTCTTCCATATTTTTTATTTCTTTTAAATTTTTTCTGATATCATCTGCATTTCGACCAGTATACCAAACATTTGATCCCAACTTTTGTATATTTTTATTAACTTGAGTACAAATAAAATCATACCTTGAAGATGTTACTTCTAAATTCTTTAATTCCTGCTGCAACTGTTCAAGTTCCTTTTGTAACAAATATATTTTCTCAAGATTATTGTTAAAGATAAAATTAAGTATTGGCACTAATTTTACAGAATATTTAATATCATTGCATTTATCAAAGAAATCGTGAATCGTCCCCTGCCTCTTTTCTCCTAAAAAATTAAACATTGTAAAAGTTCTAAAAGTCAGTTCTTCTTCTGTAAATTCACGAATATTTTTTAGCAGCTCCATATCTTTAGCAAATATAGAATTCAATTTCTCCCTATATTCCCTTTGATCAATACTCTCTCTTTCTTCTTCATCTGCATAAGATAAATAATTCTGAGATGGATCACAGGAACGGGTCAACCTATATGTTATATTGTCTACCTGCATTTCCATTGAAGCCTTTTTTAAAGTATCTCTATACCAGGGCTTTTTCCTGATATCTTCCGATGATCCAAACATAAAATCCAAAAAATTGTAAAACTCCGTCTTGCCCGAACTATTTTTGCCTTTAAAATAATTTAATCCCGCACTAAACTGATATGTATATTCTTGTTCATCAAAGCTATACATTGTTAATTTATTTATCCTAAACATTAGAAGTTACCTCTTTCATAAATTGTCTGTCTGACATTTTCTTACTTTCTTCAATAGCCTTTTCAATAAATGGCGATTCTTGATACAAACTCTTTGCAACTTTCTGACCATTAATCCAGGAAAGCAAACAACCATTCAATTCAATTCTTTTACTAATTACCAATAAATGAATAGCCTTTAATATAAACTTTATATTTTCGCAATATTCTGCATATTCACCAGAGAGCAATGAAATCGCTTTGCAGACAACATCCTGCGTATTATTTGCATTGTATATTTTCCCAAGTCTGAATTTTTCCTTTTTAATCAAATACGAAAATAGTAATGTTTTATTAACCGATAATTCTTTATGCGATTTTAATATGTTTAAAACAATATTGGTATATATACTAACCTGAATAGTTTCTGCCTCCAACTCAAGATTTTGCATTATCTTCATCCTCCCAAGATATTTGATGTTCCACCTCATCTTCTCTTGTCAGATATATCCCTGCTCCATATTTGATTTGATCACTATCTGCATAAGAGTTCGATTGTTTTTTTGTTTCAAAAAGACGCTGCACAGGAGTATCTTTTCCCTCCATTTGAAGCATGAATTTAACGTTTTCAAAATTTTCATATGTTGTTACTTCTATATCCTGTATCTTACTTGTTTTGTTTAATTCCAAATATTTATAACATATATTTTGATAATAAATTCCATATTGAAGATGTGTCTCTATCATTTTCTGCGGTATCTTACATGCTAATAACTGTTCATACTCTCTTGACTTCGCAATTGCTAAATCTTTGAAGTCAATTTTATTCAGTTTTTTAAATTCCGAATATACAGGATACATATATTCGTCAGTAAATCTAGCACATATCTCTTCTGAACAGGTTATCATTTTCTTATATTCCATAACAAAAGGTTGTTTTTCATTAATGCATTTCATAATTTCAACAGTAACATGCCTTAGCAGTTCCTCGATCCGATTATAATATGTAATCGTATTTACACCGCCTTTTTTAAAAAGCACTTTGCATTTTTTATCGATTTCATCATCAATTTTATCCTTGTTCACAAACGTATATTTCTTTTTTACCGCATCATATACATCAATAAATCCCTGCTTATCTTCTTTATATCTTTTTTTCACTTTACCAATAGTTGCTTTCTGCGACTTTTTAGTAGCTAATATTTCTGAATATAATTCTTCTGCTGAATCTGAAAAAACAGTATCGCTATTTTCATATGAACTATCCGTAAAAAGAATATACTCTATTACATTTTTATCTGAACTTTCCAATAATATCCAATTAAGCAAAACTTGTTTTGCGATTTTCTTAGTAATAGCTGTTCTCTTAACCTGAATTGCTTTAATTTCTCCCGGAGAAATAATTAAATTTCTAAATTTATCCTCATTATCATCTATTGTATCAGGAGTTATTTTTTTTACAGCTACATCGTCTATTGTTTCAAACTCTGCTTGCATATTTTCATCTATTGACAGCATATATAACACAAACACTTTTATTTGATAAGCGAAACCACCCAAACTGTTTATTCCGCTTTTATCCGGTACATAAGTCTCCAAATCTTTCACTCCATTTGCAATATTCTATATACTAAATTATAACATTAAATACCTTCTTCATATCCATTCTTCTCCAACAATTTCAACATCAATTTTTTATCTTTCTTTCAAATTCTTATGCTGTACAACATACAATTTGTTCAAAAGTTGCTGAATCTTTCACACATGCCTCCAGAATACATGCTTCCCAGTCATTATTCCCTCTATTCCTTCGCAATGCCTTTATTCTATATTCGACAATACTTATACACTCCGTTGTTTCCTGCCCATCTTGCATCATTGAATAAAATTCTGAACTAAGTGTTGATATCAAGCTATTACATTGGCTATTACATTGACTACAACATGGAACTAAATTAGGTGCAAAAATAATATATTCTGGATATTTTGCTTCCGGTAAATAATGTTTCAATGTATTTGGTTCTGATATCATGCAGAAAGGACACTTTCCTTTTATAGCCTGAGGTAAATTATCCTGAATTTTCTTTTTTACAGGTACAAACAATTTACTTGATTTATACGATTATCTTATTAATTCTTTTGTATCCTCATCTATAATGTCTTCTTGACTAATACTATCCAAATGACTTTTATAACTTAGATACAAATCATATCGTTTAAAAACATACGGCTCCCCCCCAAGCATTTTCCCTCTGTTTCCAAAGTTACAAGCATCGCATAAACCTTTATCTTCTTTGCATCCTGTGCAATGACTATTTTTTATTTTCTTATTAATAGCAATTTCATGAAATAATTTTTTATCATCATTCTCGACAGGGGTAAGTTTTATCATTCTTCTTTACCCCTTTCACAGCAATTTTTCAAATATATCATTGCATTAAAAGATAATTTCCCATTGAATAATTCAAGAATATCTTCATATTCCATTTTTTGAATCAATTTTCTCAATATTGATTTATAATTACTCTCTGTACTTCTAACATCAAATATATCATCTGTTATCTTTGTAACATTTTCTCCGAAACACTCATTATCTGGAGTATGTATCGTTAACACATTATTTACTCTTGCTAATGATCTAATATATTTTGAAGGAATCTCCTGTATGATTAATGGAGAATGTGTAGCAATTATGGCATATGAATTAAATTCTTCCAATAGCCGATAAAACATTCTCATTGTATTTGCAGTTGCATTTTGATGAAGATGTAGCTCCGGCTCATCAAATAATAAATATTTAATGGTGCCTGACACCTGATACTCCCTCGTAGCGATAATACTCCACATCTTCTAAATATATTATAGTATCTCAACCTGATAATATCAATCCACCATATACTATGTTGTTTCAGGCAGTCTCATATAGCAAGACCTATCATCCAATAAAAACTTTTTACACATCATTCTTCTTTATCATATCTTGCTGTTTCTTGAAATCTATTGTTTTTTCACTTCCACTAGTTCTTTTTATCAATTCATCTTGCCCTATAATCTTAACAAGGTTTGCTATTTGTTTTCCCATTGCTTCTTTATTATGATAATAAATTGTTGTATAAACATTTTCTGTCATAATAAGTTCTTGTAATACATCTTTATCTGTTATATCAAGCGAATGTCCAAAAATATATAAATTATGCCTTATTGGATTACTCTTTAATTTGCCAATCCTTTTTCCTGCCATTATCCTTTGAAAGTCTAGTCGATCAGATTCCGTAAGTTCTTTTTCATAAAAAGCAATATTTTTCATATATTGATAATTTATGTCTATCATTGTTTCTATCCAGTCTTTATATTTGCATCCAGTCTCTTTATATATTCTCTGATAAAACTTTTTAAATGCTATAAATTTTGTATCAATGTTTTTTCGCTCATCTGAAAGAAATTCATCTATTCCAAGAACCATGTTATTATTTTCTTTTGTATTAGAAATATCCGCTTTACCATGGATATAATCATACTCTATAATACCCTCCGTATCATATAGCAATTCAAAAGTTTTCGTATAATTAAATGATAATATTTTATCGATTTTAGAATTCATTATATCTAGCGAAATCACATTTACCCGGCCTTCATAAATACACTCATTGACAAATTTATCTAAATATATTTCTAAACACCGAATCATGGACACCAAATCGTCATTCATTAAATCAATAATCTCCTGATAGTTATTTATTCCCTTTATTCCTCTTGTAGAAATAGCATTAATTATTGCTGCATCTCCAATTTGCCCAATATTACCGTCCGTTATATACATACCATTTTTATCAATTATATCACTGATTTTTTTAATAACTGTTTTAATTTCTACTTCAAAATCTATCCAGCCATTTTTATATCTTAGTTCATCTTCCAGTAGCATATTAAAATATAATAGCCAAAAATTTTCTTTTTTTATATCTACGAATATTTTTGTTTCATCTGTTATTTCTTTATTGGTAATCCAATCAGTCAAATATTCCTTAAATTTAGGATGTATCTTCTTTCCTATAATGTTTTTCATATAAACATCAAATTGTGTATTACGATTCACATACAACATATTAGTATAAAGATTGATAATTTCCAAAAAGTCTTTATATTCCGTATTTAATCCATGTGCTAAATCAAATCCATTTCCAATCACAAGTATATTCATATTTTTCTCCGCAACATCTTCTACATCTCATATATCATGTAATAATACCTCTATAATATATACACATAACTTCATGAAAACTATCGCTTTTGTCGAATAAAATTTATTTTCCGCAATTACGCTTCTGATTTTCACCGCATTAAAGCATATCAAGTAATTAAAAACTGATTTCGCAATCAGTTTTCCCTTCTTTCCTCATTTGTCTTCCTTTCATTAATAAGACAATTTAAACAGTATATCCTTACGCATTGTTAATTTTTTCACTTTTTTAATTCACTGCATTAAAGTTTTTTTGTTTCAATTTAGAACTGGCTATTCTGCCAGTTCTAAATTTTACCTCTTTCGTAAATCCGTTAAAACGAATTTATCTGTTTATAAAAATTTAATAATGCCTGACACCTGGTGGTAGTGTAAAAACTTAACAGTGCCTGACACCTAGTAATGGCACCCTCCCAATAAATCCTGCCGCTCCTGTAACCAAAATTGTTTTATTTCTTATTTGTACATTTACTTGTTTCATAATCTAAAAATCACTCCATTCGCTGTTATGTATTCCTTCTACGCCTCAGCTTTATTCAACTTTTTTAATTTTCTTTCAGCATATCTTTGCCTTTTCTTGCAATCTTCTCCATTAATAAATTTTATTAAATCTATAAATTCCCTAAATAATATCGTATCATTAGGAATATCTCCTTTTATGCATACCCCCCCCCACAAAATTTGAGACTTTGCATGATAATCCTTGGTTGTAAACATAATTTTTCTATCATAAGGCAATTCATCAAACTCTACTATTTCCTTCATACTGCAATAATTTTGTTCAGAAAATTTAAACACAATATTATTCCAATTAATTCTTTTACTTCTTCTATTCCATTTTTCTAATGCTTCTTGTTCGGATTTATAATGTAAAAAAACCACCTCAATATCATCCAAAACTCCAATTGGACATTTGGTATTTCGTTCTACTAAATTGTCTTTATGTTTACTTTTGTCAACAGAAATGAATTGTAATTCTTGACCAATATAATATTTCAAATTTCTACATAATTTCACATAATCATCTGCAAAAAAATATAATCCTATTGTTGGAGATAAGTATTCTATTCCTAAATAGCGATATACATGTCCTCCCCAACAGTTATTTGAAATAATTGTCACATTTTCATCCAATAATTTTTTCTTTCTATACTGACCTAAATATAAATTCATTCTTTCTCGAATTTTTACTCGAGCAGCATTGATAAATTCTTTATATGTCAAAACAATTCACTCCTCCTACAACGCTTTTTTATATCCTCCTTGCTCATTATTATTTTTTATCGTTCAAATCTTTTTTTATCTGTGTTGTACTTATTTCTGGTGTTCTTGGTAAATAAACCACTTCGCAACCTTCGTCTTTTAAAAAATCAAATTTTCCCTTCCAATCATCGCCAATAACAAAAGTGTCTATATGGTATTCATGAACATCCATTTTCTTTTGCTCCCATTTTTCTTCCGGTATTACAAGATCCACATATCTAATGGCCTCTAATAATGCTTTTCTTTGTTCGTATGAAAAATAACACTTTTTCTGTTTCTCATTCCAATTAAACTCATCAGTTGAAAGACAAACAATTAAATAATCGCCCAATGCTTTCGCTCTTTTTAATAAGTTGATATGTCCATAATGTAACAAATCAAATGTGCCATACGTTATTACTCTTTTCATTTTATCTATTCTCCTTTTATTTTATTTCTAATGTTTCAACAAACCTTTTAGCATCACTAATGTTTCTCTAAGGTATTCGCTTTTTAATGAAAATACTATTATTAAAATTCCCGAAATAATTACTGAAACAATTCCTTTTAAAAGCATTGCCACTATCGGATTACAAGCCGGGAAACAATTGCAAATAAACGAAACAACTCCAATAATCACTATTCCTTTTACTAGGTCGCTTCCCATATCTTTTAAATACTTATATGCAGTAATCTCAAATGCTACTTTACTTATAACAATCCCCTTATGAATAAGTGTAAAAATCACTGTTGGTATAGTAAGTCCCAATAAGATTCCTTCCATTCCCCAAATCGTTCCAGCTCCATAACCACACGCTATTGCTAAAACAGCTTGTATAATCATTACCCCTGCGTCACATCCATGAAGTCCCATCGCATTTTGAACTGAAATAATTGGAATATTCAACAGATATATCAACATGTTAAAAATTAGAATCAACACACATGTAAAACTTAATACAAAATTTGAACCAAAAACTATGTATATAAAATCTTGAATACAAGCAATAAATCCAGCACAGCAAATAAATGCTAATGAATTCATAACAAAACAACTTTTTCTATACGCACTGTACATTCTTTTTTTATCGTTTTCTGTCGCCAAATTACCAAAACTAGACGTAAATGCACTTCCCATCTGGCTAAATAATAATTGTACCGTACTAATAACAAGTTGATAATTTCCATAGTATCCAACAATAGATATATTTCCCAATAACATACTAATCAAAATACTATTTGCAGAGTTTTGTACCGTCAATGCTGTTTGATTTACAAAAAGCGGCTTTATTGTTTTAAATATTGCCTGTTTCTTTTCTTTTTCCAGCTTTATTCCATTTGTTTTCTTTAAATACGGATGCTGTTTATTTACATATATATTGCAGATTGCATTGCTACATATTTTTTCTCCGATAAGAAATAATAAAAAATATAAATACTCATGTGTTAAAACAGCAGATACAATCGCCATTCCTCTAAAAATCACTTGGCTAATAGTTGTAGACATTATACTAATGCGGTTATTTTGTTCAGCGTATAAAATACTTCTCTTATAATAAGCCAAATAATTTGCAAAAAAAGATAAGGCAAAAAATAAGAAATAAATATGCACTGCTTTCATATCAATCGTTGTTGATACAATACTACTTAAAAAGAAAATATCTACAATTAATCCCAAAGCCAAAAAGGCAAATGCTATTCCTAAATATAATTGTCGATAAAAAGATATTAATTTTTTTATGGTATTATGATCTTTATTTTTTACGGGTTCATATAGATGAATGACCATTGCTGAACTAACACCGGTTTCCATAAGTGCCATAACATTTATTGTGTTTTGAAAGAGATTATGCAAACCATTAATTTCTTCTCCTAAAGCGCGCACAATAAAAATACGCACAGCAAAGTTTAGAACCACTGTAATAAGAGCTGACAGCATTCCCCAAATACTATTTGTAATTGAATTATACGTTCTTGACTTTTCTTTCATTAACAAACCTCTGTTTCTTATTCTTCTATTTGCTTAGGACTTATTTTCTCAATAAACCAAAATGTAGCGAACATTGGCAATATTCTTATATATAACCAACTCAAATTAATCGTCATATTCAATATCGTTTCAAGACCAAACCATACAGCAACAAATCCCCATATATATTTCATATAACTTGTAGTTTCCACATACTTTTTATCCGTTGCCCGTATCAAAAATACTGAAAAACAACTAAGTAATGGTGCCAATACCCAACTGAAGAAAATCCCAGACTGCCCAACTAAAGGAATAATTTGATCTCCTCTTGAACCATAAAAAATTCTTCCTAAATGAGCATTATATAAATATACTGTTGAATTATTTGTATCGACAAGATGATTAATTATTGGCATATTATTAAAAATGTCATATATTATATTATGAAGACCTACTCCATTAATTTTGCTCAATCCAATTGCATTATTAACTGAAACTGGTCCTGCAAAATACGCATCTCCACTTGTTGCCGTTATAAGTTTTGAAAATAACGAATATAAGCTCTCTGTTCCTCTTTGAATACCAAGTCCTGTTTTCAACGCAGATGCCATTAATATCAATGCAACAACTGGTATAATTGTTGTCATAGCTATCTTTTTCTTTTCACCTGGAAACAAAGAAATCAAAACAAAGATTGCTGTGATTGCACTTACTAATGTGTACCATCTTGAAATTCTCGCTTGACCAATATATGTTATGATCACATATAAGAGCATATAAATGATAGCAATTCCTACATGCCTTCGTTTTTCATCAACCGCATATTTATCCTTCTGTCTATTAATTCCATAAACAAAAAACCACGCTGTTATACATTGCCAAACTATTTTTACCAAGCTAGACACATCTTGAATTGATTCATCAACCTCATTAGCCACATCGTTCACAAGGAAAATATTTCCGTTTAATATGTCTTGATTTGTTAAATAAATTCCAACCAAAACACAAAAAATTACAAGAACTACTAAAAAAGGTGGTCTTACTATTACATTCTTTCTGCCCTGATCATACTGTCTTGTGTATATATACCACGCTTTTGTAGCAGTCATTTCAAGTGCCATAAATATCGCAAACATTTCATATAGCATAATTATTACCGCTTGCACCATATATCTATAATCATTTGCATATTTTGACAATTCACCAGAACTGCAAAGTACTACTGGCAAAACAACGTACCGGCAAAACATAACACCCATAATCACTGTTACACCAGGTGTCTTACCAATTAATCTTCTACTTCTATAACATACAGCAAACAAAATACTATACGCCAATGGAAGTAAAAACACTCCATACTCCGTCTGTCTATTTACTGAAGCAAAAATACAGTAAAAAAATGCTACAAAATTGCATATTTCCCATAAAACAATATTTCTTTTCATACCACGCCCTCCTGTGTAGTTATATATTTATTCTTTACACTTACACCTGCGGTAATGGTATAAAAAGAAACTATATTAAATTGTTCAAAAATATATTTTTTACATAGAGAGTTTACCACCCCCACTCAAATTTGCGTGTAAACAGCAATATTACAATTGAAACTATGACAATACAATAAAATGGATGATTTATTACATAATAAAAATTTCTTCTTGGAAGCGTAAAAAATTCAAACATCAAAATAGTCGCCGTATATTTTGAAAAAGAATTTTCATTTGCCACTGCTAATAATTTTATAACCATAATACCAATAATAAATATCGCTAAAAATCCAAAACATCCAAAATTTGCATATGCTTCTGCACATAATGAATAACCTGTTCCAAATGTATAATCATACTCTGTGCTGATCCAATTTAACGGTTCTATGGCTTTAGAATTCCACATGCTAATTGTCCCAGTCGGATCAAGACTTGCAGGAATAAATCCTGCTAATATCGAATATAAATATGAGACCCCATATAAAAATGAATGTCTTTGAGGACACACACGCATAATCAAGGTTAAAGGAAAAAAACTACTTCCCAATTCTCCCAACACATCAGAAAAAATCGAAAACAACCCTGATGCTGAAAAAGCTGAGCCTTCACGGAATGCCTTGATAAAAACAATTAAAAAAGCTGTTAAAATAATAGTCGCAATACTAATCAAATACTTTTTTATCGAATTTTTATTCTCGCCTTTGTAACGAAAATTAACTATCATAATTATTAAGATACCAGCTATACCACTCGTTCTATCTCCACACATCGCTGTCGCCAGTGACCAAATAATAACTAACATTTCTGCAATTTTATCTATTTGGCGATTCTCTGAATATATAAGGGTTAATACCGAAAATGGAACAAAAAAATATTCAACCAATCCCAGTATAGATGGTACACTAGCATCAAATCTTCTCGCACCTTCATAATATCCTGTTGCAAATGCCATCATTTTCATAGCAAGTAGGGCAAATGCAACAATTCCAGTTATATACATAAACATTTTTGCGACTTTAAAGATTGTGCGTTTGGAAAGTATATTAATATTATTAAATCTAAAAGGAGTTATTCTATTTATCCAAGCTCCTGCAAGAAATAAAGCACCTGCACATCCAAATTCATATTGTATGGTTTTCAAAACTGTCCCTACTTCATATTGCTTCAGATAGAAAAAATTATATTCTCCCCCAAAACTAAATACTAAAAAAAGACCAAAATTAAAAACAATAAATGCAATCAAAAATAGTGCGTAATTTGATACGTAACTACCAGAATATTTAGCAAAATTAACATATTCAATACTCATTATAGCAACTGCAATTAATGTACATATACGAACCGTATCATAAGATGTATCTTTAACACTCAAATGCCCCATCCAGAAATAGCCTATTAACGTAATTGCCAACGTCAACATAAAATATTTAAATCCATTAACCGAAACCATAAATGGCGATTTATATACGTTTTTCTCTCTAATTTCGTCATTTCTAAGCATTATCCATACCAGCCTTTAATATAGAATTTGCTTGTTTAACTCTTTCACTTTTATAAAATACTTCCTTTGAAGCTTTTGCCTGTTCTTTCCATTTCGCAATTTGTTTTTCATCTTCAAGAATTTTTACTAATCCTTTACATATGCCATCTTCATCATTTTTCAACACTACACCACATCCCGACAATTCTTTCAATTCTTGTGCCCCATCAACGTCAACTGATATAACCGGGATGCCTAATAAAGCTGCTTCCTGACATGAAGTACTGAAGCCTTCTCTGTAAGAACAACAAAAGTATAAATCGGCAGCATTTACAAACTTATATGGATTTTTCTGTTTTCCTGGCATTTTCACATATTCTTCTAAAGAGTTAGTCTTTATATATTGACGCATCTTTTCTTCTTCACTTCCTCCGCCAATAATCCAAAACTCAACATCTTTAATTTTTCCAACAATTTCTTTAATACATGACAGATAACGCATAAAGGCTTTATCCGGAGCCAATCGTGCAACAGTTACAACGCTATACTTATGTTTTTTCGTAATAGGGCAAACTTCCTTAGCTGCTTCTATAATAGGAACTTCATCAATAATATTATAGCAATAATCACACATTGACTGGTCAAATCCAGCACTAATCATCTTATCTCTTCCAGCTTTTGCTACATTAATTACTTTTGGAAATTTCTTATAATATTCCCTTAATATCATTTTTGAATCGTATGTGTGCATCCAACACAATTTATTAGGGTTATGGCTTACTGCTATACATTTAGTTGGTATTCCAAATTGAAATGCTACCTCTAAATCATACTTTTCTTTTACAAATTTCTTATATATTTTCTCTGGCGGTATTAAATTTATAATTTTGTCAAAACCTCTAAAATAAAAATTGTAACCTGGTATAACTTTTATTTTATGCATTATTGGTGCTGCGAATTCCTGATTAAATTCATATATTGCAAGCAATGAAATATCGTATTCACTTTCATCGAGATTAGCAATTAAATTCCGTAATACTGTCGCCACACCATTTGAAAATCGAAAATGGTTTGTAACAAATAATACTTTTTTTTTCATACTACTACCTCACCCCTTATATTTTTACCTTCCCCATTGAATCATCTGCAAACATTTTTTCTCTTTCTGGTTTTCTATCATATGGAAACTTATATAGTAAGTCAGGCACCAGATTTGCAATAGTTTCAACTTCTTTTTCCCATTCTTCGTGTACTCTAAATACTTGCGTATTTTCAATTGAATCTTTTGGATTAAAATGTTCTTTTTTATGTATATGCTGTTCTTTCTTTAGTCCCAAAAATGTTTCAATACTATTTACGGTATTTTCATAATCATATATCAAATCTTCAAAGTGAACTCTCATTGCATTAGGATTCTTAAATTCCTCTACTAACGTATTTTTCCACTCTTCCGAAAAAGCTACCGTATCTGTTGGGAAATGAACATTACTTTTTCTAAATGCATTATTTGACCATATATGCTGATCCAAAATATATAAATCTCTCGGATCTCTATCGACAATGATCATCTTAAAATTATTTTCAAAACATTTTTGAAAATCGTCTATTTGTCCTGGCCAAATTATATGATCAAAGATTTTTACTTCATTTTCTGTTCCATTATCAAACAGGGAAAAATAACCTGACGTAAATTTTTTAGCCGCATCATATAATTCCTTTTCACTTGGTAATGCACAGTATGCATCTTCATTATCATATATATATTTAACACCATAATTTGAAAACCGTCTTTTTTGTGTTATATGGAGAGCAACTTGTGCTGCCGCTTTCAATATTGAAAATCGTGTTTTCACGATGTGATTTGTGGTTTTATCCTCCCTTTTTTCTGCTATGCTTTCAACAAATTCATATACTAAATCCATAAATTTATTACCAAACATTTTCTGATAAGATCCAAACCACACATAATTGTAATCATTCAATCGTTTCATTTCTGTTATGAATGTACTAATCACTTTATCAGATGTGTACAGCGTATTTCCTCTGGATAACAGAGTACACACATCATACAGTCCACCATGATGGTATAGAACATTATGTTCATAAGACTGATTTTCATAAGGAACAACTCGTACATTTCCATATTCCTTTAACAAATCAACAACCGCTGACGAACCGGTTCCAAAATATCCGGTGACTGCAACATTTATTTTAGATTCCATATCTGCATCCTTCCTATTTTCCCTGGCGCATTTTCTTATACTTAACAAGTAACTTTTGTGGGACAATTATAGCTACAAGTTCTTTATAAGCATACAAGTCATATTTTCTTGACAGTCCCATTTTTTTTCGCCAAATCATGTGTGTTCGATAGTTATTTAACCTATACTTTGCTTTTATTTCTTTTATTTTGTTTCGATCCTCATAATAGTCAAACAAAACGTCCGATAAAACATACCCCTTATATCCACAAGCATACATCTTACACCAAAGATCAAAATCTTGACCTCGCATTGTTCGTTTACAAACAGTATACATTCCCGCAGAAACCAGTGCTTCTCTACGCATCATTACTGTCGGGTGTGTGAAAATATTACATTTAATAATATCTTCCTTTGTCAATTCTCCCCCCTGACCATATGTATTCCAAATACCTGCATTATCAAAAGTATTTCTACACGTCCCTACAATTGCGTATTCCCGATACCCATCTAAAAAGTTGTTTTGCTTTTCGAAGCGATCTGCATGAGAAATATCATCATCATCCATTCGTGCAATATACTCACCCTTTGAAATATTTATACAATTATTCAAAGATGCTGCTAAACCAGAATTTGACTCATTTCTTATTAAAATAATCCTATTATCCTTTTCTATATAATCTTTTATCACTTGAATCGTTGCATCTGTTGAGCAATCATCACATATAATCAATTCAAAGTCTGTAAAAGTTTGATTTAATATAGAGTCAATTGCTCTTGGCAATGTCTTCTCTCCATTATGTACACCCATTATTACAGAAATCTTTGGCATTCTTCTAACCTCACCCATTTACCTTCCCGCTTTACATAAACTATCTCTATGTTCAGTCAATCTTTTAAATAATTCATTTTGCTCGTATTTTTCTTCTACATGTTGTCTTGCATTGCAACCGTATTTTCTTACTTCTCCTGGATTATCAATGCAATGTTCTATCGTATTAATAACTTTATCAACATTTTTTGCTGGTACAGACCATCCATCCACATTCGGTTCAATAGTATCCACCTGACCTGGTACATCTGTAACTATCCCCGGTAATCCCATTGCCGCTGCTTCAATAACAACCAAGCCAAATCCCTCTCTATAACTTAATGAACAAAATACATCCATTGCGCTATAGTATTTTTCAACTTTGTCTGTCCAATCAACAAAAATTACATTATTTGACTCTTCAGCCCATTTACGCAAATCAGCCTCAATGGTATTAGCATCATCAAACATACCGATCATCAATAAATATGCATCCTTTTTCTTAACAACCTCTCTAAAAGCTGTCAATAACTCATTAGCACCTTTATCCCTTGTTATTCTTCCAACATATCCAAATACTGGAGCGTTTTCTGCAATTTTTAGCTCTGATCTTATTTCTTTTCTCCATTTGGCTTTTTTATCTATGCAATACTTATTTAAATCAACACCACAAGCACTCCCATTCCATATAACCGAAGCTTTTGATGCCGGATACAATTTTTCGCTTATACTAAATCTATAAATTGAATAACTTTCACACTCGATTACCGATGACTTGCTACAAACTATTTTTTCAATTTCTTTAAATATCATGCGCTTAATGCCACCATCAAATCCCATATACCTAATTCCCCACTGACAGTATAAACGATTTGCACATCCTGCTCTTTTTGCCGCTATTGATGCATACAGTGCTGCATTGGGCGTTGAATATTGAATAATATCAAATTTATTTTCTCTAAATATTTTAGTCAATTTATTAATTACCGATAACCCATCCAGTCCCACTCCTCTTTTCATAGGAACCGGAATATAATGTACTTGATCATTGCATAACTCATACATGCTCTCATCTGTATTGCAGATAAAGGTCACATCATAATCCTTATTAACTAAGTAATCTTTAAACTGTAATAAAAATGACTTTATTGTTATGGAAACAGTTGTTACAAAACATATTTTTTTCATTCTCTTACTCCTTCATCAAACGCTTCGCCGGTACACCAATATATGTTCCTTTTTCATCTAAATCTTTAACCACAACTGCTCCTGCTCCTACCATACAGTTATTGCAAATACTTAAATTATTCAGAACAATTGCCCCTGCTCCAATCCAGGTTCTCAAACCAATATGTACATTGCCAGCAACATGTGCGCCTACTGAAATATGTACAAAATCATCTACTGTCCCATCATGATCAACAGATGCTCCCGTATTCACAATACAGCCTTTACCTATTTTTGTATCTGAATTAATCACAGCACCTGCCATAACTACAGTTCCCTTTTTAATTTCTACCCTCCTACTAACTACAGCTTTGGGGTGAATTAGCGAAACTATATTGCATGGTATATTTTCCAATTTTTCAAAAATATTCTGCCTAGCAAGTGCATCTCCTATTGCGACAATAAAATCCCAAGATAAGTACTTTTCAATATTTTCCGTTGTCCCTCTTACAGCAAATCCAGCACACTCTGTTATCGTTTTATCATCATCTAAAAAAACAATCTCATCATACTGATTTTTCAGAGCGATGTCTGCAATGACTTTTCCATGCCCACTTGCACCTATTATTACTAATTTTTTCAATAGGGAGCCTCCCATTTTGCCGTTACACCTTTCGGAGTACCCATAAATTCTTCCATAGTTGCTGATGATTCAGAACTAATTCCCTCATGCTTCAAGACAGTATTTATTGTCGATAAGATAATCTTAATATCTTCCCTAAAAGTAATATGTGTTGTGTACCACACATCCATTGCGAACTTATCTTCCCATGAAACTGCATTTCTTCCATGCGCTTGAGCATATCCTGTTAATCCCGGTCTTACATCATGCCTATGACGCTGAAATTCGTTATATCTCGGCAAATATGCAACGAGCAATGGCCTTGGCCCTATAAGACTCATATCGCCTTTTAGGATATTAGCCAATTCAGGCAATTCATCAAGCGAAGATGCTCGTAAAAAACGTCCATATTTATTTAGTCTAACTTCATCTGGCAATAATTTTCCCTTTTTATCTTTCCGATTATCCATTGTCCGAAACTTTATTAATCTAAAAATTTTTTCATTTTTTCCCGGACGTTCCTGAGTAAAAAAAGGATTTCCTCTCATAAATACAGTTCCTAATATTATTAAAACCACCAGAAGAGGCGAAAGGATAATTAACGCTATTAAACTCAGTGAAAAATCTATTACTCTTTTAAAGCATTTTGCGTACATACTATTTCTCCATAATATTGATTAAATCATTACTCAAAACAAGCTCTGATCACATTAATAATCCTCTCCTGCTGCTCTGCTGTCATTTTATTATCACTCGGCAGACACAGACCTCTCTCGAAAATATCCATTCCTACATCAGCCACTCCACCTGCAATATAAGCATTTGATCTGGCGCGTCCATTTCCATCTCTCACAACGAACGGATTTAAACGATAAATCGGCTGCATATGCATTGGCTTCCAGATTGGACGTCCCTCTGCATTTACCAAGCTGATCGCATCTAAGATCTCTGTTGGACAGGATTTTCCTGCTTCTGCCACATACAGCGCATCCTGTTCTCCGCGAACCTGTCTGCACATGGCATTCTTATCTACAATCAGACAGCTCAGCCAGAAATTCGGCACAGATTTTTCCTCATTATACGGATTCATGGACACCGGAAGTTCTTTGAGCCCTTCTTTATATCGTTCATAAATTGCCTTTTTCTGTGCTATGTGCTCTTCTAAATGTGGAAACTGTCCGCGTACCACTCCAGCGATCACATTCGACATCCGATAATTGTACCCTACTTCTTCATGCTGATACCATGCGGCATTTTCTCTTGCCTGGGTAGACCATTTCCGTACCTTGTTAGCGGCATCTTCACTGTCTGTCAACAGCATTCCTCCAGAAGATCCGGTGATGATCTTATTGCCATTAAAGCTGATGCAATTATATTTACCAAATGTTCCTGTCTGTCTTCCTTTGTAAGTCGCTCCCATGGACTCAGCCGCATCTTCCACGATAATTGCACCGTGTTTTTCACACACCTGCTGAATCTCATCCACCTTACCAGGTGTTCCATAAAGGTGTGCAACGACCACCAGTTTCACTTCTGGATAGATCTCAAATGCTTTCTCCAACGCAACCGGATCCATATTCCAGGTATCACGTTCCGTATCAATAAATACCGGAATACCGCCTTCATACACCACCGGATTGACCGTTGCGGCAAATGTCATATCGGAACAGAACACTCTTTTTCCTTCCAGCGCACCATGTCCAACCTCTGGCTGGCCATACAGATCCATTCCTGCTAATTTGATCGCCATATGTAATGCAGCCGTTCCAGATGAAAGTGCTACGGCATGTTTGCAGCCAATCTTTTCGCTGGCACACTTCTCCACCTCGTTAATATTAGCTCCAACGGTAGACATCCAGTTTGTGTCATATGCCTCTTTCATGTACTGGAATTCTTCTCCATGCATGGTTGGAGAACTTAAATATACATGCTGTGCAAGTGGTTCTATTCCATTTTTCTTAAACATTTTATTGCCTCGTTTTCTTATTTTTTCTCAACCTGTTCATTCACCGTCTCCGGCTTCACATAAGTAGGAACAATGATCTTCACTGCATCCTTAATACTCTCCGAATCCCGGTTCGCGATCTCATAAAGTTCCTGTAATTGATGTTCAAATTTCTCCATATCAAAATCAATCGGTTTTCCAATATGGATCAGTTTATTCGGTGTATCCTGAAGCCCCTCCTCGTTCATCAGAAGCTCCTCATACAATTTTTCACCCGGTCTTAAACCGGTAAATTCGATCTTAATGTCCTCATCGACCTTGTAGCCGGACAAACGGATCAGGTTTTTCGCAAGATCCAGGATTTTCACCGGCTCGCCCATATCCAGAACAAATATCTCTCCGCCTTTAGCGTATGCCCCGGCCTGAAGTACCAGAGAAACTGCCTCTGGAATGGTCATGAAATAGCGGATAATGTCCGGGTGCGTAACGGTTACTGGGCCTCCCTGCTCAATCTGCTTTTTGAACAATGGGATCACAGAGCCATTGCTTCCCAATACATTGCCAAAGCGGACTGCTACGAAATCTGTCTTAGATCTGGCGTTCATCATCTGGATCACCATCTCGCACATACGTTTGGATGCGCCCATGATATTGGTCGGATTCACCGCTTTATCGGTAGAAATCAGCACAAAACGCTTAGTTCCATATTGGTCTGCAGCTTTTGCGGTCTTATAGGTTCCAAATACATTATTTTTAATGGCCTCGTTCGGACTGTCCTCCATCAACGGCACATGCTTGTGGGCCGCTGCATGGTACACGATCTCCGGACGATATTTTTCAAAAATAGTGTTGATCCGGTGAGTATTTCTTACGGACCCGATCAGCACCACCAGATTCAACTCCGGATATTTCTCCCGTAATTCCATCTGGATGTCATAGGCATTATTTTCGTAAATATCCAGAATGATCAGCTGTTTTGGCTGGTGTCCGGCGATCTGACGGCAAAGTTCACTTCCGATGGAACCGCCTCCGCCAGTCACCATCACGACCTTTCCACTGACATAATCCATGATCTCATCTAAATTGACCCGGATTGGATCACGGCCTAATAGGTCCTCAATTTCTACCCTACGCAGCTTTCCAACGCTCACTTCACCGTTTAACAGCTGGTAAATACCCGGCAATGTCTTAATATCACAGCCGGTTTCCCGGCAGATTTCGATGATTTCTTTGCGATCTTTGGCTGACGCAGAGGGCATCGCTATGTAGATCTCATGGATCTTATATTTTTTGACCAGTTTTGGAATATCATTTCTGGAACCGGCAACTGGAACGCCATTTAAGATTTTACCGACTTTGTTGGGGTCATCATCTACAAAACAGACCACAGTACCATCCGTATACTGGCTGGTGAGCATTTCCTTTAAAATAACAGTTCCGGACTGACCGGCTCCTACCACCATCACATGTTTTTCAGATTTCCGCAAAAAACGAGTGCCAGATAAAGCCGTCACGATCCGATAGGACAATCGAATCAAAACCTCCATCATCGTCAGGGATGCGAATGAAATCAGATAATAGCTTCTCGGAACCTTATGCTCCAGAAACATCATTCCAACAATCTGAATCCCTGATGATACAGCGCAGGCCGCAGCAATATACAACGCCTCACGGGCACCTGCTGCGCTCCACATCGTTGCGTATAATTTAAATAGTAAAAATACAACAAGCGTTCCGATCACATACAATGGCAGATAATGCTCTGCCGCCTGTGTATATTCCGCCGGAATACTCTTCACATTCATGTCAAACCTGATAAAAAGTCCAAAAAAAGATGCCAGGCAGACAGCACAAACATCTATTGCCATCAGCACAAGCATCCGAACTCGTTTACTTTTCGGGAGATACTTCTCCATAACATCCTTATTCATCTTTTCATAAATCCTCTTTCAATTTTATCCCCAACGCCACTGTCTTCTCCACTCCTCCCATTGGAATATCCATGATCAGATAGCGTTTCTTAAAACAACATTTCCACACGCGGTTCGCATATTTACCCACGGGGCCATGGATCTTTTTCATCTGGCCCTGATCGTCAGTCTCCACATAGGAAAGCCGCACAACATGCTCCAGATCGAAAATGTCATAAAAAAAAGTTTCCTCCTCTTTTTTAATAGGAAGAAACTCATATCGGTCGGCTGCTACCAGCTTTGACATAGCGGGAACTTTTTTTAGTTGAAAAAAAAGTTCCTCTGGATTCTGTGTCACCACAAATACATATCCAGGGAACAATCGTTCCACATGAACTACGCTCTGCTGTTGTTTCCGCCAGACCCTCTCATAATACGCCACAAAACAGTCCTCATATAACTCCGGAGCCACCAGTTCATGAATCATCTGAACCAGCTTTTCCTCCTGTCCAGTGGTTGTCTGTAGTACATACCACATAGCAAATCTCCCATAAGGGTAAGCTTCGCCATCTCTACGGTCATTCGTAAAAAAATAACGGCCCCAGAGTGGCATCACGCAGCTAAAAATAGCACGCAGCCATATAACCCCTTCCTCGCTCATGCAGCCTTCAAACTCTCATGCACAAGTCCGGTTCTTTTCATTTATTTTATCCATTATAACATCTTACCGATTTCTTGACAAGTCTCATAACACTCTCAAAATCCGCGTATACAGTATAACACACTTTTTTGCTTTGAACAGAGGGAATTTTTGAAAATCCCTATACATTCTTCTTAAAACTTGTTAAAATAAGCATAACTATGATCAAGAAAGGATTACATTATGAATCGTAAATTCTCATGGACTGCGTCAGTCACTGCACTTTATGTGATTCTGATACTTGCTGTCCATCCCATTATTTATCAGAATTACTATTTTAATATTTTAAATGTAAAATATCTCTTTTACTGTGCATGTACCATCGGCATGCTGATTCTGCTTGGTGGATATTTCATTTTTACTGGAACATTTAAGCGAATCAAATTAAAACTAATTCCGACAGACTATGCTTTTCTTGCTTTTATAGTCATTGCGACCTTATCTGCAGCATTTTCAGATTTTAAATACGAGGCCTTCTGGGGAAATGAGGGACGTTTTTCCGGTGCATTTCTTCTGATTCTCTATGCAGCATCCTATTTTTGTGTATCAAGACTTTTGAAATTTAAATCCTGGTTTATGGATATTGCCTTACTGTCCTGTATGGCCGTTTGCATATTCGGCTTTACTGATTATCTTGGCATGGATCTTCTGCATTTTAAAGTCCGGCTAAAAACAGAACATATGGATATGTTCACTTCTTTTATCGGCAATATTAATATGTATACCGGACTTCTCTCTGTTTATTTAGGCGCTGCATGCCTGTTATGGGTTTCCTGCCCGAATAAGCTCAGAAGTATCTGGTATTATGTAAATGTATGGGTGATTTTCATTGCCCTGATCACTGGAAGGAGCGATAACGCATACCTGTCTCTGGCAGCTGCATTTACTTTTATCCCAATTTACGCCTTCCGTACCAGGCAGGGGATCCGACGATATGTCGTTTTGCTGGCTACTTTCCTTACTTCCTTGAAAGTAATTGAATGGATTGCCACCACCTATGCAGATCGTGTATATCAGATCGACAGCCTTTATAATTCCTTAGTTTCCTTTAGTAAATTAATTCTGCTTATTAAAGTGCTTTGGATTATTGCAATTATTTTATATCTGATCGATTTTATTTCCAAAAAAGCGGACGCTACTGTCAGCCCATGGTTTTCACGGATATGGATCGGATTGATCGTCATCGGCTTTGCTGCTTTCCTTTATGTCCTCTACGATGTTAATATCGTCGGAAACGCTGATAAATACGGTTCTGCAAAAAGTTTTCTTCTTTTCAATGACAGTTGGGGAACACACCGTGGGGTTATCTGGCGATTGGCCATAGAAGATTATCAGGACTTTACACCGATCCACAAACTGTTTGGATACGGGCCTGACACCTTCGGTCTTGTCACTTATTATCACAACATGGATATTATGACCAATGTATACCATCAGATCTTCGACAGCGCCCACAATGAATACCTGCAGTTTTTTATCACGGTTGGTCCTATTGGTCTGTTGTCTTACCTGGCAATATTTGTAACAGCATTTATCCAGATCATCAAAAAAGGTTGTCAGAATCCTTATGTCATTGCAGCCATGTTCGGAGTTCTCTGTTATTCCGCTCAGGCAACTGTTAATATCGGAACACCGATTACCATCCCTATTATGTTTCTTTTCCTGTCTATGGCTCTGGCCGGATGTAGAGAAGCATAAAAGCAAGTCCCATCTCATATTTGAACCGTGAGATGGGACTTGCTATTTTTTACTTTATTCACTTATTTCCATTGAAACCTTACACTTTTTCTTATTGCATGCAATTCCATATTTCATCACTTTATGAATATCCTCATCCAAAAGCACTTTCTCATAATGCTTTTCATGAATCTGCAGCAATGCTTTCCGGCTCATTTCCTCTTCTTTTCCGTTTTCAGCATACTTCACCTCAATTATGATTCCCACATCCTCATCATCAATCCGAACCATAATATCACTGAATCCATCACCGCTTTCTCTATTAGGTGTCACATACCAACCACCTTTATAGCTTAAAATTCCAAGCAAAATACCATGATAAAAATTTTCTTTCACCGGTTTCCTGACAAATGTATCCCGCACGCTAATGGTCTTCGTCAAATCTGAGAGCGGTTCTAAGGGAACTGGCTGGGTATATACTGAGAATGCAGAAGAATCTGATTCTTATTGGTATTATCTGGTAAGCTTCAAAGATAAAAATGGCACTGTACGTAACTTACCATTCAACTCTCAGACTGGTGATAGCTACATGAGAGCTAAAGTTATCAAAGGTAAAACTTATATCTTCAATGCCGATGGTACAATGGAAGATGGCCGTGTAATTCTTACTAATAAGAATAACAATGGTGTTTCCGATTATAAGGGTGGTGCTGTTTCTAAGGCAATGACAAATGGTACTTACTACTTCAACGAAGATAGTGGTTCTGTAAATGATCAGATGGTAACTGGTAAGACTACTGTTACTAAAGATGGTGAGGATTTCTACTACTACTTTGACAAGACCACTGGCCGTGCTGTAACTGATGTTGTTAAAGATGGCATCATTTATGGTCATGATGGTGAGAGAATCGATGCTGAATATGGAAACACCAACGCAATCGTTACCTTAGACTATCCAGTAGCATACAGCAAATCTGAAGTTGATGTTGTAATCGATGGCAAGACTGTTAAAGGTATTCCAGCAGGCACAAATAACGAGATTATTGTAAGCGCTACTGGTAAGCTAAAAACATCTGGCACTGTTAAGGTTGATGGTGTTAGATATAAGATCCATAGCGAATATTGGACTCTGGAAAGATTAGATGACTAATTAACAATTAGTTAATCTAAAAAGGCGATGCAGAAAACTCTGCATCGCCTTTTTTTCTTGAACTTTAAAATTAGTCCTGATTCTTAGATGGATCTACTTTCCAAGTACTACTAGAAGTTGTAGAAGATGTGATATCGTATTTAACGCCATCAACCTTAACACCCTTACCAGAAATTCTTAATTTACCTGTGAAGCTTACAATAATATCGCTACCAGCTTTGATAACATATTTACCATAGGTAATATCAGCATCAACA
>OHAC01001116.1_pt1 | contig 25884 bp, 18 predicted proteins | sample 1577051 | NCBI WGS metagenome assembly OHAC01 (sample SAMEA3541499, study PRJEB24748) | human gut metagenome | biome: human gut; feature: human-associated habitat; material: faeces | place: China | collected 2012 | reverse complement strand
GTATATTTTCTGACAAGGGAAAGAAACTTTTCGGCGTTGATGGTTTCCCTGCTTATGCGTTCAAGTTCCTGTTGGTCTTGGGAAACGATTTCTGTCAAATCGCTTAGCTCGGCCTCGAAATCTCTGAGCATTTGTTCAAAAAGGGTATCGGAAAGTCGGCCACTTACATTGTCCTCATAGAGCTTTCGGATTAGGCGGGGCAGTTCATCGGTACGCTTCTCGTTGCGCTGCTTCCGCTGGCGAATGGATCTTGCAGCTTTTTCCTGCCTGTCCTCGGAAGCGGAGCAGACCTGTGCCATAAACTCAGCTTCATTGTTCAACGCATAGTCACAAACGCCCTTGATGGCTTCCAACAAAAGCTCGTTTACAACAGCAGTACGAATAAGGTGCGTCGTGCAGTATCTATTATAGTGCTGGTTGCCTAAATCATAACGGGAACAGTTGTACTCGTCGCGTTCTGGACGCTTCCTGCCGTTGGGTCGCCCCGCCCAGTCCCGCGCCAGTCCAGCCCCGCCCCTGTGGTTATACATCTTAGCCCCGCAATCCGCGCAAAACATCAAGCCCGTTAAAGGATTTGCCGCGCCTATGGTGTCCGTCCGGCGTATCGTTTTCCGCAAGCTCTGGACGCGCTCCCATGTTTCCTTGTCAATAATAGCTTCCTGCGTATTTTCAAAAATGACTAAATCCTCTTTGGGTGTCATTCTGGAGCGTTTGTCTTTGTAGCTTTCTTTATAGGTGCGGAAGTTTACTGTATGCCCCATATACTCCGGCTTGGATAGAATATCGGCAACTGTGCCGCCACGCCATGTGTACCGTTCAGCGGGGTTAAAATTAGACTGATGTTTCCCCACGCCGCGCTGTGCAAGATAATAGGACGGTCTTTCAACCTTTTCCAAAGCAAGGATACGGGCAATTTCATACGGGCCTTTGCTCTCCAACGCCATGCGGTAAATCCGGCGTACTACCTCGGCGGCTTCCTCGTCGATAATCCAGTGGTCTTTGTCATTAGGGTCTTTCTTATAGCCATAAATACAATGGCTGTTTGTATGCTTGCCGGACATTCCTCTTGCGTGGAGAACGCTTGTTATTTTTCGGCTGCTATCACGCACATACCATTCGTTCATAATATTCAAAAACGGGGCAAACTCGCTGCTTTCGCGCTTGTCGCTGTCAACTCCGTTTGCTATGGCAATAAAACGGACGCCCCGCTCCTTGAACATGACTTCTGTGTAAAATCCCACTTGCAGATAATCTCTGCCGACACGACTTAAATCCTTTACCAGTACATAGCCGATTTCGCCGCTTTCAATTCCCGCAATCATGCGTTTCCAGTTCGGACGCTCGAAGTTTGCCCCAGACCAGCCGTCATCGGTAAAGTGGACGCAATTCGTAAAGCCATGTTCCCTTGCATAATCTTCAAGCAGTTTCTTTTGATTGATTATGCTGTTGCTGTCGCCTGTGAGGTCGTCGTCGCGGCTCAACCGCTCATATAATGCGGTTATCTTGCCTTTATCAGTTTTCCTTGCTTTCATTATGATTTCTCCTTTCTATGGGCGATTTCTTATCCCCCTTTCACAGCATATAGCTTCTGTAAACTGCCTCGTCGGTACGGAGATGGATCTGGACAGCAGCGGCATCGTCGGTATCCTGGGCACGCCCCGTTATACGGTAAAATCCTCCAACTCCGGCATCGTCAGTGTCCGAAAGAGCCTGAATCACCCGGTTATCTACGCCAAAAAGCCTGGTTATGCCCGCCTCACCTTCATCTGCGGTAAGAAGAAATTCTCTGTCCTCGTGCGTTCCACCAGGGCCTCCGTGGTTTTCAGTAGTTCCGTTCCCCCCACGGAAGGACCCAGCCGTTCCCTCTCCGCAGCGGGAAGTTCCAGCGGCATCTATATCAAAAAAGCGGTAAGCCTCAACGGTCTTCTCTCCCTGAAGCTCTCCGCAAATTCCAAAACTCTGACGCTCACAGCCAACAAGAGTTTTTCCGGCAAGACAGCCACAGAGAAGGTACTCGTGACCTTCAACAACGGAACGAAAAAGACCATCACCGGAAAGCCCTGACTCTTATGACCGAAAAGACCACCTCCGGAAAAAAGGCCTCCACGCGCAAGCCTGCTGCCAAGAAGAGCGAGTCCTCAAAGGCCGCTACGAAGACGTCGCGCAAGACGGCCGTGAAGAAGACCTCCGCCGCCAAGAAAAGCAAGAAAGCGGAAGAAGAAGAGAACCTGATCGAGCAGGACGCTCCTGAAGACGATCCCGTCGAGGATGCCGATCTTGATGATTTCGACGATGACCTTGATGACGTGGACGACGAAGGGGAGGATGACGACCTCGACGAGGACAATATCGACGAGGATGACGATTCCGAACTGGAAGACGATGACGAAGACAAGCGCAAAAAGCCGGAAGAGCCCAAGGAAAAAGGCGCTTTCGTGGTGCGTGACGATGATGACGACGACAATCTGACGCCGTCCGGCAATCCGAAGCGTCGTGTGATCGCAGCCGGCGCCACCGCAGATCCGGTCAAGGATTACCTGAAGCAGATCGGCAGAGTGAACCTGCTGAACGCCGAACAGGAAGTCGACCTGTCCGAACGCATCGAGGCCGGTCTGTACGCCCAACATCTGCTGGACACGGAATCCGACAAGATGGATTTCAAGCGCCGGCGTGAACTGAAGTGGGCCGCGAACGACGGCAAGCGCGCCAAGGACCATCTGCTGGAAGCCAACCTTCGACTCGTGGTCTCTCTTGCCAAGCGCTATACGGGCCGTGGCATGCTGTTCCTCGATTTGATTCAGGAAGGCAATCTTGGTCTGATTCGTGCCGTAGAGAAGTTCGACTGGAAGAAGGGCTTCAAGTTCTCCACGTACGCCACATGGTGGATTCGCCAGGCCATCACCCGTGCCATGGCTGATCAGGCCCGCACCATTCGTGTGCCTGTGCATATGGTGGAAGTCATCAACAAGCTGTCCCGCGTGCAGCGCCAGATGCTTCAGGACCTCGGCCGTGAACCTACGCCGGACGAACTGGCCCGTGAGCTCGACATGCCGGTCGAGAAGGTGCAGGAAGTGCAGAAGTACGGGCGTGAGCCGATTTCCCTGCACACGCCGCTGGGCGAGGATGGCGATTCCGAGTTCGGTGATCTGATCGAAGACACCGACGCCATCGCACCGTCCGATGCCGTCGCCTTCTCGCTGTTGCAGGAGCAGTTCAAGCAGGTGCTTGAAACGCTGTCTCCGCGTGAGGCTGGCGTCATCAAGATGCGCTACGGTTTGGAGGACGGCCAGCCGAAGACGCTGGATGATATCGGACGTGTGTATGGCGTGACGCGCGAACGTATCCGCCAAATCGAATCGAAGACCATGTCCAAGCTGCGCCATCCGTCCCGTTCGCAGACGCTGCGCGACTTCCTGGACCAGTGATAGTAATCAGACGCGAGTAAATGAAGTCGAGAAACCGGCATGAACGCAGGGTTTCTCGACTTCATGTCTTGTAAGGCGACAATTGAAAGGGAACATGGCTAAGGATAATTACGGTGCTGAGAGTCTTACCGTGCTCGAAGGCTTGGATGCGGTGCGCAAACGTCCGGGCATGTACATCGGCACGACCGACAGCCAGGGCCTGATGCACTGCCTGTGGGAGATCATCGACAATGCCGTCGATGAGGCTCTTGCGGGAGCCTGCAACCACATCATCGTGACCTTGCATGACGATGGTTCCGTTGAAGTGGCGGACAATGGCCGAGGCATTCCGGTGGACGTGGAGCCGAAAACCAAGCTCACCGGCGTGGAAGTGGTGCTGACCAAGCTGCATGCCGGCGCCAAATTCGGCAATTCCTCGTATGGCGCTTCCGGCGGTCTGCATGGTGTCGGCTCATCCGTTGTGAACGCATTGAGCTCCCGTCTCGACGTGGAAGTGGATCGTGACGGCAAAACCCACCACATGGCTTTCCATCAGGGCCACCCCGGAGTGTATTCCGACGTTGATCCGGAACACCCGTCTCCCGATTCGCCATTCAAGAAGACGCGCAAGAATCGTCCCACCGAACTTGAGATCATCGGCAAAGTCAGTCCGAAGACCACGGGTACCCGCATCCGCTATTGGGCGGATCCGGAGATTTTCAACGACACCGCTGAATTCAGCTATGACCAGCTCATCGACCGTGTACGGCAGACCAGTTTCCTGGTGCCAGGGCTGAAAATCACCGTCATCGACGAGAACATTCCCGAAACCGGCGACGAGTCCATTGACGAAATGCTGGAAGTCGATGACAATGTCATCGAACAGGTGACGGAAGAGAACACGTCCGCTGAAACGGATGATATCGGAACCTCTGCCGACATACTGCAGGAGGATTCAGCCGAAGCTGATGAATCAGCCGAATCGCAAGAAAACGATGCTGCCACGCAATCGCAGGAAACCGTTTCCCAACCCGTGCAGCCGAAATATCCGCATGCGCGCGTCGAAGAATTCTGCCATACCGGAGGCGTGAAGGATTTCGTCGACTTCCTGTCCAAAGGCGAAGCGGTCTCCGATATTTGGCGCATCGCCGGCGAGGACACGTATGTTGAAGAAACGCAGGCGGTCGGAGACGATGGTGAACTGCATGCGCAGAAGGTGACGCGTGATTGCGCAGTCGATATCGCCATGCGATGGACCAACGGCTACGACACCACCATGCGCAGCTTCGTCAACGTGGTGGAGACGCCCGGCGGCGGCATGCACGTGGACGGCTTCCTCCAAGGCATCACCAAGCAGGTGCGCAAGGCCATCGAGGACAACGCGCGCAAACTCAAGGTGAATCTCAAGGATTCCCATATGAAGGTGGAACGTGACGACATTCTCGCCGGTCTGGTGGCCGTCGTCACCGTCCGCATCGCCGAACCGCAGTTCCAAGGCCAGACCAAGGACGTGCTCGGCACCGCGCAAGTCAAGCCGATCGTCTCCAGAATGACCGATAAGCAGTTCGGTGAGATGATTACCGGCTCCAAACGCGGTTACAAGGAACAGTCCGGCCGCGTGCTGGAGAAAATCGTCGGCGAAATGCATGCCCGCGTGCAGGCGCGCAAGACCAAGGAAGTCACACGCCGTAAGAACGCGCTTGAATCCGCGTCCATGCCGCCGAAACTGTCCGACTGCCAGCCCGGCAATGACGATGTGGCCGAACTGTTCATCGTCGAGGGTGATTCCGCATTGGGCACAGCCAAGGCCGCCCGTAATTCCGGTTTCCAAGCGTTGCTGCCGATTCGAGGCAAAATACTCAACGTGCAGAAGGCATCGCTCGCGCAGATGCTGTCCAACAAGGAATGCGCAGCCATCATCCAGGTGGTCGGCGCAGGATCCGGCGCAAGCTTCGACATCGAACAGGCCCGATACAACAAGATCATCATGATGACCGATGCCGATGTCGACGGCGCGCACATCCGCATCCTGCTGCTGACGCTGTTCTACCGGTACATGCGGCCGCTTATCGAATACGGTCATGTGTATGCCGCCGTGCCGCCGCTGCATCGTATCGCGTTGACGGGTACGCATAAGGGCGAGTACATCTACACGTATTCCGATGATGAGTTGGCAGGCAAACTCGCCGAGCTTGATAAAAAGCACATCGGCTACAACGAGGACATCCAGCGTTACAAGGGTTTGGGTGAGATGGACGCCGACCAGCTGGCCGATACCACCATGGATCCGCGCACCCGCATGCTGCGCCGTATCCGCATGGAGGACGCCGAACAGGCCAGCCACATCTTCAGCCTGCTCATGGGTGATGACGTGCCGCCGCGCAAGGCGTTCATCGTGGAGAACGCCGACGATTTCGACCGTTCCAAGATCGACACCTGATATTGCATGGCGATTGCGATTGGCGGGTCTTGCGTTACGGCGGAGACCCGCTTTTCGTGTATGCACGATAATGCAAAAACGTCGGTCGATAGTGCAAGATACAAAATACCGTTTGGTAGGTAACTTTGGATAAAATAGCGGAGTATTTTCGTGATTTTATTGCCGCAAACATAAAACATACAAGGAGCTGACTGTGGCCAATTTGCTGCTCGCCGTGATTTACATCGCCTTCATCAGTCTGGGTCTGCCGGACGCGGTGCTCGGCGCCGCATGGCCGACGATGAGCGGCGACCTGCATGCGCCGATTTCCTGGGCGGGTGGCATTTCCATGACGATTTCCGCCGGCACCATCGTGTCCGCGCTGCTATCCGACCGCATGACCTTGCGGTTCGGTGCAGGCAAGGTCACGGCAGTGTCCGTTGCGTTGACGGCGTTCGCATTGTTCGGCTTCTCCATCTCGCCGAATTACTGGATGCTGCTGCTCTTCGCCATTCCGTACGGCTTGGGCGCGGGCGGCGTCGATGCGGCGCTCAACAACTATGTGGCAATCCACTACGAAAGCCGTCACATGAGCTGGCTGCACGCCATGTGGGGCTTGGGCACTCTGCTTGGCCCGTACATCATGGCAAGCGCATTGGGTGCCGGCCATGGTTGGGCGTGGGGCTACCGGACCATCTCCATTCTGCAGGTCGTGCTCACCGCGGTGCTGGTGCTGAGCCTGCCGTTGTGGAAGGCGCGTAAGACCGTCGAACCGCAGCGGACGAGTGAAACCTCTTCCGTGCAATCCGCGCAGTCCGAGCAATCGGAAGGGGAAACGGCTGACCGGCGCAAGCCGCTTGGTATTCGCGGTGTGCTCGCCATCCGTGGCGCCCGCGAGATCCTCGTGATGTTCTTCTGCTATTCCGCGCTCGAATCGACCGCCATGTTGTGGGCCAGCAGCTATATGGCGCTTGGCAAGGGCATCGACAAGACCACGGCGGCCATGTGGGGAAGCCTGTTTTGCATCGGCATCACCGTCGGACGTCTCGCCAGCGGTTTCCTGACCATGAAACTGAACGATCCGGCCATGATTCGTCTTGGCCAGGCGTTGGTGCTGACCGGCATCGTCATCATGCTCCTGCCGTTGCCGCACAATATCGGCACCATCGCGGGACTAATGGTCATCGGTTTGGGCTGCGCGCCGATCTATCCGTGCGTCATCCATTCCACTCCTGCTTATTTCGGCGAGGACAAATCGCAGGCCATCGTCGGCATGCAGATGGCTTGCGCCTATGTGGGATCGATGTGCATGCCGCCGCTGTTCGGGCTGATCGCGCAACATGTTTCGGTCAACCTGTTCCCGTTCTATCTGGTGGTGTTCCTGGCGCTGATGGTCGCCATGCATGAGACTTTGCGCCGCAAGTGCGGCGACCGTGCGGCCGCCTGACGACGCCATATGTGAGACGCTCGAATGTGTCAGCCGGGCGGTGTGCTCGAATGAGCCGACGACGGTGGATGACGAGCTTTCCGCCGGTTGTGGATGATGTCTGAAGGCGATGCCATAATCGAACGTATGTACGAATGCATGGACTTGTTCTCGGAGGCTACCAATGCCTGGTTCAAGCATGCGTTCAATGCTCCGACGGAGGCGCAACGTTTGGCATGGCCGGCCATCCGCTCCGGCGAGAACGTGTTGGTGGTGGCGCCCACCGGCTCCGGCAAGACATTGTGCGCCTTCCTTTCCGCAATCGACCGTCTGATGACGAAGGAGGGCGATGACTTATTGCGGACGTCCGGCGGTGGGGACGGCACGGCTGAATCCGATTGCAATGCCAAGAAACGTAAACCCGTCCGCGGCGTCAAGGTCCTGTATATTTCGCCATTGAAGGCTCTGGGCGTGGATGTGGCCAAGAACCTCCAAGCGCCATTGGCTGGCATCGCCGGACAGTGCGAGGCGATGGGATTGCCATCGCCGAAAGTCAGCGTGGGCATACGAAGCGGCGACACCACGCCGCAGGAACGGCGCAGAATCGTCAGCCATCCGCCGGATATCCTCGTAACCACGCCAGAATCGCTGTTCCTGCTGCTCACCTCCAAGGCGCGACGGATACTTTCCGCCGTTGATACCGTTATCGTGGATGAAGTGCACGCCATCGCGGGCTCCAAACGTGGCGCGCACCTGGCGCTGAGCTTGGAACGATTGGAAAGCCTTGCCGGCCGGTCCGTCCAACGCATCGGGCTTTCCGCCACTGTGGAACCGCCGGCCGAAGCCGCACGTTTCCTTGGCGGCATACGGCCGGTACGCGTCATCAGACCCGAATCGCACCCCGACATGGATCTGAAAGTGGTGGAACCGCTTTCGGCCATGCGCGATCCCGTCTCCGACGACGCAGGGCGGAGGGCAGGCGCCGTGAAACTTCCGAACCGCCATACCACGCATATCTCCGGGGTGAGTCCTGCCATGGAGGCATTGGCGGAACGTAAAGGACTGACTTCGGGCGGGGGAGATGAACATACCTCACGGGTTTCGACCGGAGGTTCGGTATGGCCGGCCATCGAACGCAGCGTGCTTGACGAAGTACTGAAACACCACACCACCCTCGTGTTCGTCAACTCCCGTGGCCTTGCGGAAAAACTCACCGCACGGCTCAACGACCTGTATGCGCAATTGCGCACATCCCGGAAAACTGGGTCTGAAACCGCCGTCAAAGCGGACGCAGGGCGGGATGCGCTGTCCGACCGTAGGCTTGGCCGAACGGACTTGAGTGTGTCGGACAACGCATCCCAGCCGGAGTCCACAGCCAGTGATTCCACCCAGCCGTATCCGGATCTGGGCTCCCCGGAAGGCCGTGAAGGCTTCGCCAAACACTACGATTCCGTGGTCGGATCCACCACCATGCTGGTCTCCTCGCATGCGGACGCCGACGCGATCGCCATGGCGCATCATGGTTCCGTTTCCAAAGACCGGCGCAAACAGATCGAAGAGCAGCTCAAACGCGGCCAATTGCGTTGCGTGGTCGCCACATCGAGCCTTGAACTCGGCATCGACATGGGTTCAGTGGATCTGGTTATCCAGATCGCACCGCCATTGTCCGTGTCCTCGGGATTGCAGCGGGTGGGGCGCGCCGACCACAAGGTCGGGGGAGTCTCGCATGCACTGTTCTACCCGATTACACGAGAGCAAATCGTCGGCACGGCCGCAAGCATCGAATGCATGCGCTCCGGAGACATCGAAACACTGACCATTCCATGCACCCCCTTGGACGTGCTTGCCCAGCAAACCGTCGCCGCCGCGGCGATGGATGATCTGAAACCAGACGACTGGTACGTGACCGTGCGCAAGGCCGCGCCATTCGAAGATCTCGACAGAACCATGTTCGATGCTGTAATGGGCATGATGACCGGCGCCTACAACGGCGAGGATTTCTCCGCCTTCCGGCCACCACTGCAATACAACGAAGAGGCGGGTCTCATCTCCGCGCGCCCTGGCGCTCAACGACTGGCCGTGACCAGCGGAGGCACCATACCCGACCGAGGAACCTACACCGTGGTGCTTCCCGAAGAAGGTTCCGGACCGGGCCCACGCAAAGTGGGGGAGCTGGACGAGGAAATGGTGTACGAATCCCGGGTCGGAGACGTCATCACCCTCGGCACATCGACCTGGCAGATCCAGGAAATCACCCGGGACCGTGTGGTGGTGGTTCCTGCTCCAGGGCGTACCGCCCGACTGCCGTTCTGGCATGGCGAAGGCGACGGGCGGGACGCGGCATTCGGACGGTCCCAAGGCCGATTCATACGCGATATGGCGCAAGGACTATGCGCGGAAGTCTCGGACGGCATCGCAGGAGACAAGACCAGCCGATTCGACACGACAACAATCGCACGTCTACGTCGTGACGGATTGGATGACAACGCCATCGGCAATCTTGCCGACCTGCTTGCCGAACAGCGCGCCGCCACGGGAACGATTCCCAACGACCGTGAGCTGGTCGTCGAACGCTGCCAGGATGAAGAAGGCGATTGGCGTGTGATCGTCCACTCGCCATACGGCAGACGCGTGCACGAACCATGGGCCATGGCCATCACCACACGTATCAAACAACGATACGGGTTCGATGGGCAGGTATACGCGGCCGACGACGGCATCATCATCCGCCTCCCGGACGGCGACGGCAACCTGCCGATCCGCGAGCTGCTGCTGTTCGACACGGAAGAGCTGCAACGCATCATCGGAACACAAGTCGGCGAAAGCGTGCTGTATGCCGCACGATTCCGAGAATGCGCGGCGCGATCGCTGTTCCTGCCACGCGCCAACCCCGGCAGACGCGTCCCCTTATGGCAGCAGCGGCTGCGCGCGGCGCAACTGCTCAACGCCGCCCGAACTCGGAAGAACTTCCCGTTGCTGTTGGAAACCGCACGCGAATGCCTACAGGACGTGTACGATCTGCCCGCGCTGAAACATGTGATGTCCGGATTACGCTCCGGCGTCATCTCTTTGAGCGAGACCGTCACGGAAACGCCGTCGCCGTTCGCGGAAAACATGCTGTTCGGATACGTGGGCGCGGTCATGTACCAATACGACGTGCCGCAAGCCGAACGCAGTACGCAACTGCTGTCCATGGACCCGGAAGTGCTGGAACGTCTTCTGGGAGCCACGGACATGGCTTCGCTGTTGGATGCCGACGTCATCGCGCAGGTTGGGAAGGAGCTTGCCGGACGGACGTTCTGGAACGATTTGGACGAGACCGACATTGCCGGCCGTGTGGCGCGATATGTCAAAACGCATGGCCCATTCACCGCGGATCAGATGATCGCCGAACTGGGATTGGACGCTGTCCAAGGCGTACGCATGTTGGATGAATTACATGCCAAAGGCGAACTGCTGAAAGGCCATTTCGTCGATGATGCGGCCGGAGCGGACGCCAATGGTTCCGATGATTCAGCATCGGAACGGTCACCTCGGCAAACGCCCCAGCAATGGCTCCACAAAGACGTGTTTCGGCGTATCCGCGCGCTTTCGCTTGCCAAGGCACGCAAAGCCATCAAGCCGGTGGAACCGGCCGTCTATCAGGCGTTCCTGTTGGACAGACAAGGTGTCGGACCTGTGGGTGGCGCCCGATATGAAGGCGTCGACGGGCTGATGCGTGTGATTGAACAGCTTGAAGGCATATACCTCAACGCCTCCGTTTGGGAATCCTCGGTCTTCCCCGCACGCGTTCGCGACTACCAACCGAGTATGTTGGACGAACTGCTCGCATCCGGAGACGTGGTATGGGTCGGCTCCAAAATCAATGGTTCCAACGCCAAGGAAGCCGGCGGCATCGCATTCCATCCAGCTGATTCACGGCTGCTGACGAAACCCGGCGAACAATCGCAGAACAATGCCTATAGTGCCGGAACCATGACCGTGCCGGAGACGATACTTGCCGCATTATCGAATGGGGGAGCCTTCCATGCGCGGCAGCTTTCCACAGCCGCCAAAGTCATCTGGCAGGAACATGCGGAAGTCAACGTGAATCCTGAAACAGGGGAAATCATCCTTCCCGCATGGGGCGAAAGCCAGTTCGAGGAAGCCTTGTGGTCCTTGGTATGGCAAGGCAAAGTGACGAACAGTTCATTCGCTCCCGTTCGGGCCTTGACTCAAGGCACGGTTTCAGTGCGCGCGCCACGCACTGCCGCACGCAGACGCGTACGGATCCACGCCTCGACACCGGCGACGCTCGGTGGATTATGGTCCGCGGTCGACTCGTCCCGGACCAGTCCAATGGCGATACCGGATCAAGCGGACGATACCGCCGGCAAACCAACAGCCGGCATCGAGGAATACGACATCGCATTGATCGAATCGCTGCTCGACCGATATGGCGTGATCGCCGCTCCGCTAATCGACAAGGAGCAGGTCGCAGGCGGATTCTCCGGACTATACCCGGTACTCAAACGTATGGAGGAACACGGCAATCTGGTCAGAGGCATGTTCGTCAAAGGATTCGGAGCGGTCCAATTCGCCGGACGTGACACAGTGGACGCCTTGCGCGGCGACGACGAGGCGCGCAGCCAATCCTGCGTGGCGCTCGACGTGACCGACCCGGCCAACCTGACAGGCTCCGCGATCACATGGCCCGAACAACACCATATGAAACCGGCGCGCAGAGCGGAATCGGTCATCGTGCTCGACCACGGCATGCCGGTGCTGTTTGTCGTGCCGAAAAGCCACAGAATCGTCAGCTTCACCGATGACGAGCGAATATTGCAGCCGGCATGTACGGAACTTGCCTATGCATTGCAGCATCAGTCCAAGGGCAGCGTCAGCTTCGCCGAAATGAACGGTGAATCATTGAAGGAACGCAACGAATACAGACGTTTGCTGCATGCTGCCGGGTTCGTGGACAGCCCACAAGGCATGAAGCTATATGGCTGAACCAAGCCGGAGGCACTTTCACCCAGCCTGCTCATTCAACCTGGCGGCCCAAGTGCGCAAAACGGGAAGGCCCTGAACCGGAAGAAGAACCAGTCCAGAGCCCCGCCAATCGATTTCGTCGAATCAGCCGACCACCGCAATCGGCGCCGACAGATCCGTACCGGAACCATCGCGTCGCATATCAGGCTTCGGCAATTCCACAGGAGCGCCACTTTGCGTGGAAGCATGCAACGGATACGCGCCCACGAACGCGAGAATCAACGTATCCTGCCCCTTGAGGAATCGCTGCGAACGCACGCCACCCGTACCACGGCCCTTCGTCGGATACATCTCCAACGGCGTGACCTTCGCGGCACCGTTTTCAGTGCCAGGCAACGCTTCGGAATCGCCGGCAACCGTCAACACCACGGCTCCGGAAGCAGAGAACAGTCCATTCTCGCCTTCTTCGTAATTCCATGTCACCTTGCCGTCAGGCACCACCGCGAACGCGGCCACCGAACACCCCTCAGCCAGACGAATGCCCGCCATGCCGCCAGCGGTACGGCCCTGCGGACGCACATTCTTCGCTTCGAACGTCAACAACGAGGAATCGGTGGACACAAACACCAGACGATCCTCATCACGGGCTTCGGCAGCGGCAAGCACTTCGTCATCATCCTTCAAATCGATGACGCTCCACGAATCCATTGTGGTCGGAGATTCACGGTTCCAACGCTTGACCACGCCGTTGCGGGTGCCCAACGCCAAAGGAACAAGCTGACCGCCGTCATCCGTGGACGGCATATCAATCGCAGCAATCACCCGTTCGCCGCGGATCGGATCGGTGTTCTCCGTCATGCCCAGCAGTTCCTCGGCCTTCACACCACCCGTGACACTGAGCGGCCCATCCGCGGAAACCTTCGGCAATTCGACCACATGGGCCAGCACCAGACGACCCGCTGAAGTAACCAAGCCGTATGAGGAACGTGTGGACGTGCGGAACATCGAAACGATCTGATCATCCTTGGCGCGTCCGTCGGAAGCCGAACGATTCTCCCAACGTTCCACCGCATCCTCGGAAGTGCGTGCGATCAGGCCCGTGGCGGACAGCATCACCGCGCACGGCTCGTCATCAATCTGCAGAGCCGATGCGGTGGCATTCTCATCGCCGGCCTTCTTTGCGGCCTTTGCGGCTGCGGCGACATCGGCTGCTGCGGAGGATACGGTCGCGGCGGCGCGCGCGGCAGCCATCGCGTTTGCAGAGACGCCATCATCGCCATGCGCCACAACAGGCGTCAAATTGCCTTCCTCATCCTCATCCAGCAGCACCGTGCGCCGGGGAGTGCCGTATTTGGCCACGGCGTCATCCATTTCGTCAATGACCACGCCGTCAAGCGCCTCATCGGAAGCAAGAATGCGTTCAAGCTCTTCGATACGCCGCTTCAGATCGTCGCGTTCCGCCTCAAGCTCGATACGACTCATCTTGGTCAGACGGCGCAGCCGCAAGTCAAGAATGTACTGTGCCTGAATCTCGTCCAGATCGAATACGGCGATAAGCTTTGTTTTCGCGGCCTCGGCATCATCAGAAGAGCGAATCACCTGAATGACTTCATCGATGTCCACCATGGCGAGCAGCAAGCCCTCCACCAAATGCAGCCGCTCAAGCGCCTTCTTCCTGCGGAATTCACTGCGTCGGCGGATCACCACACGACGATGGTCCACCCACACCTGAAGCATTTCCTTCAATCCCATGGTGTGCGGACGGCCATTGACCAACGCCACATTGTTGATGGTGAAATTGTCCTGCAACGGCGTGTGCTTGAACAGCTGCGCCAACACCGCGTTCGGATCGAACCCGGTTTTGATTTCGATGACGAGGCGCGTGCCGTTATGCCGGTCAGTCAGATCGATGGCACCGGAAATGCCGTCCAGCTTACGGTTCTTCACACCTTCGGAAATACGCTCCAACACACGTTCCGGACCCACCATGAACGGCAGTTCCGTCACGACGATGGCCTTTTTGCGAGCCGTCACGTTTTCGATATGCGTCACGGAACGCGTGGTCAACGCGCCACGACCCGTCTCGTACGCCTCGCGGATGCCCTTGCGGCCCACAATCACGCCGCCGCCCGGCCAATCCGGACCCGGCACGTAGCGCATCAACTCCTCTAACGTCGCGTCGGGATGGCGCATAAGATGCTTGGCCGCAGCCACCACCTCGCCAAGATTGTGCGTGGCCATATTCGTGGCCATGCCGACGGCAATGCCGGAACCACCATTGACCAGCAGGTTCGGAATCGCGGCAGGCAGCACAGTCGGCTCCTGAAGCTTGTTATCGTAATTCGGCGTGAAATCGACGGTATTTTCGGCGATATCGGCATTCATGCCCAACGCGGCCGGCGCCATACGAGCCTCGGTATAACGAGAAGCAGCAGGACCGTCATCGAGAGAACCGAAATTGCCGTGACCGTCCACCAATGGCAGCCGCATCGCGAACGGCTGCGCCAAACGTACCATCGCCTCGTAAATCGCGGAATCGCCATGCGGATGGAGCTTGCCCATCACTTCGCCAACCACACGCGCCGACTTCATATACGGCCGGTCCGGATTGAGGCTCATCTGACCCATCTGATAGATGATGCGTCGTTGCACCGGCTTGAGACCGTCCCTGGCATCAGGCAGCGCTCGGGCGTAAATCACCGAATACGCGTATTCGAGGAACGACTTGCTCATTTCCTCGTTCAACGGCGTTTCGACGATGTTCTCCTTGACCGTACGCGGGTCAAAGGCTGGTTTTGCCGGTTTGCGGTGCGACACCATGCGGTGGTTCTCCTCACGGAAAGGTTATGGTAATCAACCTAGCAATATTACCAGCTGGTACTGCCGCGGTGCTTGAATGGGAACCATGAGTGTTGAAGTGCCCGAAATCGACCAGCTGCTAGCCATGACCAGTCCGGCACGATATGGCGACGAACTGCCGGATGAGGGCAGCCGCGGCGGTGCTCTCCACCTATCCTCGGTACTTCCCGCCATTTCCAGCGCCATCGGGCATCCGATTCCAACGGCCATCCATGCCGATCCGAAACGACTCCAAGAGGCACTTGGCCTGCCGGACGCGCGTTCGGCAGTCGTGGTCCTGGTGGACGGTCTCGGATATTGGAACATCAATATGAGATTGGGGCATTCACCCTATCTACGGTCGCTGATGGCGGACAGCGTTAACCAGCGGCCAATCGCCACATGCATGCCCAGCACCACCGTGGCCGCCATGTCCACGTTCGGCACCGGCACATGCCCCGGATTAACCGGCATGACGGGGTATACGCAGCTCAATCCCGACAATGGCGAAATCTGCCAGCTCATCTCTTTCAAAAACGCGCCCGCACCGCTGAAACTGCAACAGCAGCCGACCATATTCGAACGATTGGCGGAACAGGACGTTCGCGTCACCAGTTCGGGACTGCCGAAATTCGCGTTCTCCGCGTTGACTCAGGCGGCGTTACGTGGCAGCGACTACATCTCCAATGACGATCCACACCGACGTATCATGACCGCGGCGAAAGCGGCGAACACGCCCGGACTGACATACGTGTACCTGCGCGACGCGGACAAGATCGGACACAATTACGGCTGGGACTCCGACAAGTGGATCGGCACATATGAGCGTATCGACGCCCAGTTGTCTTTGCTGCGTCGAAGTGTGCCGAAGGACACGCTGATCGTCATCGTGGCGGATCATGGCATGATAACCGCCGACCCGGAAGCCTGCATCGACATAGTGTCCGAACCCCAGCTGATGTGGGGCGTCGCGAATGTCGGCGGCGAACCACGCTGTGTCATGCTTTATGGCGAGGATGGCGAGAATCCGGAGGACATCGCCGCTCGTTGGCGTGACGTGCTGGGGGAGCGCGCCCAGGTGCGCACCCGCCGGCAGGCAATCGAGGAAGGCGTCTACGGACCAGTCGATGAACGCGTCAAGTCGATGATCGGCGATGTGGTCGTCTCCGCTGCGGGCTCTACCACCATTGTCGATTCCCGCACACAGGCGGAGAAGGCGATGCATCTGCCCAGCGTGCACGGGTCGCTGACCTACATGGAATCTGATATTCCATGCCTGATTGACGTGGCTTGATTGAATGATCCGAACGTCTGAACGGATGTTGCCGTGGGATGTTAGGGAACGTTAATCAGTCACCGAACAGAATTTCATCCCAACTCGGCACTGCGGAGCGTCCTGCACGGCGCTTCGATTTGGTGGTGCTCTGACTATGAGGATCGGATGATGCCATCTTGGACTTATCGGACTGCTGCTCGCCGGCGGATTGCGTGTTTTGCGAGTTTTGGGCAGGTTCCGTCGTTGAAGGGGCGGGGTACTGCGTCGTCGCGATTTCCGGACGGTTCGGCAGCGGAACGGTCGCCGATGACTGAGTCTCAACGGTGGTCTTGATATTCGTGGCTTGTGGTGCAACCGGTTCCGGAGCATTCCAAGCGGACACCGTCTGTTCGATACGTGCGGAACGTGCGGAATCGCCCGGCAAATTCAATGATGCGAGAAAATTCTGGTCGACCTGCTTCTCGGTGTGTCCTTCCGTCGGCGTGTCTTGCTCGCCGATGAGCTTGCGTGCCGTTGCGTTCAGACAGTTGACCGCGTTGTCATGCATGTTCCAAGACCATTCCGCACGGGCGGCATGACCTGCGGAATCGAACTCCGCGGTAATCTTCCACGGTTCCAAACCGCGTCTGGTGGCCTTCCACCGCACATCCTCCAACCGTACGTGGGCTGCGGCGAAAGTGCGTTCGATCAGTTCGGAAAGCGTGCGCACACGGCTTTCCTTCGGCGCGGGGACCGCCAGGAACTGTTCGATCGCATATTGTTTTTCGGTTTCCACCGCCGCTGAGAAACGCCGAACAAGCGCTTCGCTCAACGAATATCGCTCCGCCACGCGGGTCGGATTGGCTCCGGCTCGAATCAAGGATTGGATTTGGGAGATCGGCAGCGTGGAAGGCGCTTGCTGCTGACGCTCCTCTTGGGTTTCGGTGCGAATCTGTTTTGCCTCCAAAATGGCTCTTTCAAGCGCTTCATCGACCTTGACGGCGAATTTGCCGGCACCTGAAACAAAGACGAGCTCACCGGTTTCACTCACATGATCGAACCGTGCATCTTCGAGCGCATTCTCAGGCACAACACACCACTTTCCCTTAGATTTTTCTATTAATTCTATTGTGCCCCACGTGTCGGATTTTACGAGTATTTCAATTCGTGTATCCTAGCGGGGGAAAAGTCATGTATTCTATGGCGCATAAGCACCATAGATGACGAAAGGAATCTCGATGGCACAGGATTATGATTCCCCGCGCAACAAAGACGAGGACGAGGAGTCGCTCCAGGCTTTGAGCAAGGGTTCTCAGAACAATTCCAACGATATGGACGATGACGAGAACGCCATTGCCGAAGACTACGAGCTGCCGGGCGCCGATTTGAGCAATGAGGACGCTTCGGTGACCGTCATTCCGATGCAGGGCGACGAGTTCATCTGCTCCGAATGCTTCCTGGTGAAGCATCGCAGCCAGCTTGCCTACACTACCGACGACGGACAGCCGGTATGCAAGGAGTGTGCGGCCTGATGGCGTTCGACGAGGCATACAACGAGCCGGAAAACGTCGAGGTTCTGGTAAAGTCGCTGGATCCCGGGCAGCCGGCTCAGCTGCATTACGCCCATGCCGGAGATGCCGGTGCCGATCTGCGCACCACCGAAGAAGTGACGTTGAAGCCGTTCCAGCGGGCGCTGGTGCCCACGGGAGTGGCAATCGCATTGCCTGCCGGCTATGTGGCGCTGGTGCATCCGCGTTCGGGACTCGCCGTCAAGCAGGGCGTCACGGTGCTTAACGCGCCGGGAACCATCGACGCTGGGTACCGTGGCGAAATCAAGGTGCCGTTGATCAACCTCGATCCGGAACGCGCCGTGACGTTCCATCCGGGCGACCGCATCGCACAGCTGGTCATCCAACGCTACGTCGAGGCAAAATTCATCGAGGCGCAGACCCTGCCCGGATCCGACCGCGCGGAACGTGGCTTCGGATCAACCGGCGTTGCGTCCTGACGGGACTGCAATACACAAAGACCGAGGATGTATCCGGCCGTGCAACACGCGGCCGGATACATCCGTCATATGGTGATGCGCGGGTACTATAGGGTACATTCCAAGCGAGGAGGAGCGAAATGAGCGACATGGATCATGAGGTTCGTTCGGCCAGAATGTTGGGCTGCGAGATCAGCACGAATCCGCTTGACCCGCTTGAACCAATCCTCAAGATGTGCGAATACCACCATCCCGACGAGGACATGAGCATTCTCGCGAGAGCCTACCGGCGCGCCGTCAACCAGCATTCGTCGCAACGGCGTAAATCCGGCGAGCCGTACATCATCCATCCGCTTGCAGTGGCGCAGATCCTCGCCGATCTTGGCATGGGGCCGCTGGTTGTGGCAGCGGGCCTTCTGCACGACACGGTGGAGGACACCGACTACACGCTCGACGAATGCCGCGCCGAATTCGGCGACACGGTGACCGGCCTGGTGGACGGCGTCACGAAGCTTTCCAAAATGGAATACGGCGATTCCGCCCAGGCCGAGACCATCCGCAAAATGGTGGTGGCGATGAGCCGCGACGTGCGCGTGCTGGTGGCCAAGCTCGCCGACCGTGTGCACAACGCCCGTACATGGCGTTACGTCAAGCAGTCGAACGCGCAGAAAAAGGCACGTGAAACGCTGGATGTGTATGCGCCGCTCGCCAACCGTCTTGGCATGAACGCCATCAAAACCGAGTTGGAAGAACTCAGCTTTAAGGTTCTGTATCCGAAGATCTACAACGAGATTGTGGTATTGGTGGCCCGTCGCGCCGGACAACGCGACGTGTACCTGAAGCAGATTCTCGCCGAAATCAATGAGGATCTCGACGAACAGCACATCAAAGCCTATGTGACGGGCCGTCCGAAGGACTACTTCTCCATTTACCAGAAGATGATCGTGCGCGGGCACGATTTCGCCAACATTTATGATTTGGTGGGCGTGCGTATCATCGTCGACACGATTCAGGACTGCTATGCGGCGTTGGGTGCCGTGCATGCGCGGTGGAACCCTGTTCCCGGCCGTTTCAAAGACTATATCGCCATGCCGAAGCTCAACATGTACCAGAGCCTGCACACCACGGTGGTCGGTCCCGGCGGCAAGCCGGTGGAGATTCAGATCCGCACGTGGGACATGCACCGCCGCGCGGAATTCGGCATCGCTGCGCATTGGAAGTACAAGGAGAACGGCCAAGCCGGACGCGCGTTGAGCTCGCCTGACAAGTCCGACCGCAAGCGTGGCGAAAACCAGGAGCTGAGCGAGGCCGACAACCTCAAATGGATTCAGCAACTTGCCGACTGGACGAGCGAAACGCCGGATTCCGACGAATTCCTTGGCTCCCTCAAAGAGGATTTGGGCGCGGCAGAGGTCTACGTGTTCACGCCGAAAGGCAAGATCGTCTCGCTTCCCGCCGAAGCCACTCCGATTGATTTCGCTTATGCGGTGCACACCGAAGTCGGTCACCGTACCATGGGTGCGCGCGTGAACGGACGATTGGTGCCGCTTGATACCAAGCTCGAGAATGGCGATACCGTTGAAATATTGACATCCAAGTCCGAATCCGCAGGTCCGTCGCGTGATTGGCTGAGCTTCGCCAAGAGCCCGAAGGCACGCAACAAGATTCGTCAATGGTTCAGCAAGGAACGCCGTACCGAAGCCGTCGAGGAAGGCCGTGACGAGCTGACGCGCGCCATGCGCAAGCGCAACCTGCCAATCACCACGCTGCTGACTCCGGAAGCATTGGTGGGTGTCGCCGACGAATTGAACCTTGCCAACGCCGAAGCCGTGTTCGTGGCGATTGGTGATGGCCAGATCTCCACGCAGAACGTCATCTCGCATCTGGTCCGTGACGCGGGCAGCGACGAGGTGGACGAAGAGGTCGAGCAGGAGGCGTTGCCGCTCAAGCAGGTGGAGCGTACCAAGAAGACCACCAGCTCGTTGGGTATCTCCGTCAAGGGCGTGGGGGACATCTGGGTCAAGCTGGCCCGATGCTGCATGCCGGTTCCGGGAGACAAGATCATTGGTTTCATCACCCGCAACCAAGGCGTGTCCGTGCATCGCGTGGACTGCCAGAACATGCTCGAACTGGAGAAACGCCAGCCCGAACGTGTGGTGGATGTGCAGTGGACCAGCACCAAGGGCGTGTTCATGGTCAAGATCCAGGTCGAGGCGCTTGACCGTCCGCATCTGCTGAGCGATGTGACACGCGTGCTGTCCGACCACGGCGTGAACATCATCTCCGGCTCGATTTCCACCGGCACCGACCGTGTGGCCACCAGCCAATTCAGCTTCGAAATGGCCGATCCGCAGCATCTGAACACTCTGCTCGCCGCCGTGCGTAAAATCGAAGGCGTGTTCGACGTGTACCGCATCACCGGCGCGAAGGATTCCGCGGAACCGCGACTGCGCAAAATGTGATGTTGACGAATCACATAAGCCGGTGATTGCAAGCAAACGCCTCTATAAATAAAATGAAGAAAGCCCCTCAATCGAGGGGCTTCCCTATATTGTACGGCTGTGCGGGAAACGCTTACTTGAGCACTTCCACGGACACGATGCCGACCGGCTCGGTCGGACGGTCCATGCGATCGGTGTTCACGGCTTCGAGCTTGTCGACCACTGCCTTGGAATTGTCATCCGCAACCTCGCCGAAGATGGTGTGGTGGCCGTCGAGCCACGGGGTCGGCACGGTGGTGATGAAGAACTGGGAACCGTTGGTGCCGTGGATCTTGCCGTCCATGCCACGACGCAGGCCGGCGTTCGCCATGGCCAGCAGGTACGGGTGGTCGAACTTCAGATCAGGAACAATTTCATCGTCGAAGTCGTAGCCCGGGCCGCCGGTGCCGTTGCCCAGCGGGCAGCCACCCTGAATCATGAAATCCTTGATGATGCGGTGGAAGGTTAGACCGTTGTAGAACGGCTCATGGGAAGGCTGGCCGGTCATCGGATCGATCCATTCCTTCTCGCCGGTGGCAAGGCCGAGGAAATTGGCCACGGTTTCCGGGGTTTCGTCGTCGAACAGGTTGATTTTGATGTCACCTTCGGAGGTGCGCATGATGATGGTAGTCATGGCTCCAAGTGTCTCATGGGCTTGAGACCGGGCGGTGATGTCTGATCGCGGGAATGGCGCGGAGAGCCGGACTAGCCGCGGCCAATAGCCGGGACGCCGAGCCGCAGCGTGAGAAGTCATACGAATTGGCTCGCGATAACCAGCGCGCCGGCAACAACCATGAGCGCCGAGAACACATACAAAAGAGTCCTTTTGCGTTCCCTTCCCGGTTTTGGGATCCGATCGCGACGGATATCAGGGCCAATCCGATGTCCAGCGGCCAAAGCCAGCAGAAGCAGAGGTTTTCCATGGCGCCTCTCGAACGTTGTGATTCAGATGTTTCGATGTTCGGTTTTTCTGCGCTTGCTGACAAGAGCCATGGAGCAGCATGTCGATACGCACAGATTCATTATGCAGGTCACTGCCGGCAACAGCCGTATGAACGGCTGGCTGTAGAAATCGATGACATCCGGATCCATGGATCCCGAGTACATTTCAAAAACCGGATACGATGCGAGAGCCAGCGCCGAACTCACGAGGAACAGTATCCAAATGACGGACAGCCGCAGGATGGATACTGTTCGGCCTTCCCGATGCTTTTTTTTCGAGAACATAAAAAGAGTCCAAGAGGCCACTGCGATTAACGCACCCGCGCAATACAACAGCCCGGGGAACTCGCTACGCATGATTCCGTCCTTACTTCAGTTGCAGGTAATTTGGCTTATCGATGTCCTAGATGGTTCGAGGTTATACGGTGTTTTGAGATTGCCATACCTGACATGGCAGTCGAATTGTTCCTTCATCATTTTTGAAGCTGTTGGATAGGCTGTCCAATGACGACTCGAGCTAAACTGAGGAGGAACCGTCGCCCATGCTGATTCTGCGTAATAGTATCTTGTCGGTGTAGCCGTTGCTGCCCACCAAGTGGGTTGTAAGGATAACGACCACATGCCATCACGTGCAATCCAGACTCCTTTAGCAAACCATTGATTTGACCATGAGCCGCGTGCGGCTGTTGTATCCATTCGGATGTTGGACGCTTGTTCTTCCTTCGTTGACGCAATAAGATATTGCATCGTCTCATCCTCGGTTTTCCCGTATATATTCCGCTTCGGATCCTGGACCCAATCAATCACTTCCGATCTATCCATTCCTATTTCCTCATATATCGCCTGATTGTATTTCATGTCCTCTGCCAGTGCGGAGGTCGGGGTGATGATTGCGACGCTGATTGCTGTAATCGTCGCCAATGTAGACAATGTTTGTTTTTCCATTATGATTCCTTCCCTGATTGCAATTTCGGTTTTGGAAATCGCATACCATTCGAAACAGTGGACTGATTTTGCAGAGGGATATTGTTTACATCAAGAGCTTTCGGCTGCTCATGGTGTGGTGAACGATGAATTCTCCGGTCGCCCGCTCGTCCAGTAGCGGTACATCTCGTCAAGGTTGCGGCGGCATTACGTGACAAAATGACAACGCTTAGAACGTCGGGCATTACCATATTGGAGCTGCATGACCAAAGTATCTCTTGGTAGAAAGAGTCCATGGATGGAAAACCGCAGAATATTGTTTTGGTGTGGCTCCGCAGCCAATAAGAGTGGCACTTTTTCCATGGCGTCTCCTCTTGAACACTGTGATTTAGAGATATCTTTAGTGAATCATGGAATGCGGGTGGTTCGGCACTGACTGGTGACGAGGTTCGACCCTGATGTTCGTCGGTGTCGGAACATGATTTCGCCGTGTAGCATCTGATAAATAGGGTATTTATTCATGATTGAGGGGATGGAGGATGATTATGCGAAGAAGAAGGACCATGGCTTATCGGATTGCGGTGTTGCTTACGGCGTGCACGATGGGATGGGGGACCGCAGTGCCCGCCGTCGCCGATGTCTCTGTCACCCAACCAGACCAGGATTCGTCTTCCCATGCGACCGTGCTAGGCTACGGTAACCTGTTATGCAGGTTGTTCCCGAAGCTGGATGGCTGCAGGAAGCAATGATGCTCGGAACCCCATCGTCGTTTTTCCTGGATGCCGTGCGCCCGTATCCGCGCGGGTTCAGGCTGGCATATCTGCTCATGTCGGTGTCCATCGTGTTTCTGGAGGTTGTATTCCATGCGTTTTCAGCTCCACTGGGAATTCACGACATTCTGATACTTGTCACGCTGTGTGTGATGTTGTCCGTGGCGCCTTGGCTGGGCTTCGCTGGGGATTTGCTGTATGTGGCCGTGTTCGCTGCGATGGGAGCGTTCAGCTCTTCGCTCGCGTTTCCTTCGCTTGGCGTGTTTCTGGTCGCCGTCGTGTGGATCATCCGTCGCTGGACGGGACGGGCCGCGTTGCTGCTTACCGGCTACATCCTGCTGATGTTCTGGCAGAACGGAGTCGAGTTTTTCCGGTTTGCCAGCGACATTCTGCTGTCCTCTGTCACGTGCGCCGTCGGTTTCGTGCTCAGGAAGTTCATGGACGGAGCCGAGCGGTCCCGATGGGAGCTGGAGGAGTCCAGGATGCAGTCAGCCAGGGCCACGGAGGTCGTCCGGGCCAAGCTCGCCGCTGGATTGCATGACACGATCGCCAGGGATCTTGCCCGCATCTCCATCTCGCTAGAAAGCCTCGCCGCCTCACATCCGGATCTGGCCGACGAGGTCGCGCCGATAGTGAATCTCGCGCACGATTCCTCGCGCCGCTTGAGGCCCATGATTACGGAACTCAACTTCGATGCCCCTGACCCGAGTCTCATGGCAGCCGTGAAGGAATCCAGACTGATGCTGCAATCAGGGAAACTCGAGTTGGGCGCTCACATGCCCGACGACATCGACGGCAGGCTTTCGAGGCAGGCGATCCTCATGGGATCACTGTTTGTGCGCGAGGCTGCAACGAACGCCATGAAATATGCGAGAAGAGGAACGACCGTGGACCTGTTCGCGGAAATCGTCGACGGGGAGCTATCGTTGACGATGGCCAACGAGATCGGCAACAAACCTTCAGACGACGCGCTGGCAGGAGGCTACGGCCTTATGAACCTGAAGTCGCGGATCGAGTCCGAGAGAGGACGATTGTCCTTCATCTCGCGTTCTGGACGGTGGATCATCAACGCGGCCATACCGAATCCGAAGATCCAAGAGGAAGAAGGTCTCCGATGAACGCAACGATCCGCGTCCTGCTCGCCGATGACGACATAATCGTGCGCGAAGGGCTTGCCGGGCTGCTCGACCGGCAGAACGGCATCGACGTGGTCGCCGTCGCCGAGAACGGCAGCGAGGCGTTGCGCGAGTGTTCCAGACAGGTCGTGGACGTGGCTTTGCTGGACGTGGACATGCCCGTCCTTGACGGATTGGCGGCCGCGAAGGAGATGGCTAGGCTCTACCCGTCGGTCGCGGTGGTGATGCTCACCGTGTTCGAGCATGAGGAATCGCTCGCCAAATCACTGGCTCTGAACGTGCGCGGGTTCCTGACTAAGGACATCCCCTCCGCGCAACTCGCCCAATTGATCAAACAGGCATACGCGGGATACACGGTGTTTGGACCGCGCCCGACCAGTATTCTCGCCGACAGCTATCTAAACTCTGGAAGAAACGACCCCAGATACGACGCCTTCCGCGAACGCGTGGAGCGTCTTCCGAACCATCTACGCACCACGTTCGACCTGCTCATCCAGGCGCTGCCGAACAAGATCATCGCCAAACGACTCGGCCTGAGCGAGGCCACCGTGCGCTCCTACATATCCGAGATTTTCACCGCACTCGGATACACCAACCGCGGCGAACTCACCATCACCGCCATCAAAGCCGGATACTGACGGTGCGGGATGGACTTAGAGATTCCGCATGTTCGTGAATCCCATGGCTGCGGCGAGGACGATCGGTACGGATATCTCGGCGGGGAGATATCTGAGGAAAAATTCGGGAAGATCCCGTTTCGTTGCGGTTGTCATGACAACGACGATGAGCAGACAGACGACGAACGAAATGGCGAGAGCGACGAAGGTGTGTTTCCAAGAAAAGCGCTTGTTCCGCATGAACTACCCCCTAATGTTGCGCATTTTTTGGTTTTCGTCGCGGTGGTATTCGCGATATATTCAGTGAATCATGGGATATGGGTGGCCTAACACTGGCTGATGACGGGGTTTGACCCTGATGTTCGTCGGTGCCGGAACGTGGTTTCGTTGTGCGGTGTGTTTCCGATGGTGCTGACGTGGGCGTGGTGCCGCGCAATAAGATAACGTCCGAATTCCTGCGCACTTTCGGTTTTGTTCTTCGTTGAGATGTTGAAGCGGGCATGGCCCGCGTCCTGTGTACGATTTTCAGTCGCCAAACAAAGAATCGCAATTGGAAAGCAGGACGCGCAGCCATGCCCGACAGCAACATCATACAGATCGACCAGAACCTGTTCGAGACCAAACTCGACCGGCTGGTCACCGAGAAGATGACCCAGATCCTCAACGCCATGCTCGACGCCGAGGCCGACGAGATCACCGGGGCCGCCAGATACGA
>OHAC01001112.1_pt1 | contig 25928 bp, 25 predicted proteins | sample 1577051 | NCBI WGS metagenome assembly OHAC01 (sample SAMEA3541499, study PRJEB24748) | human gut metagenome | biome: human gut; feature: human-associated habitat; material: faeces | place: China | collected 2012 | reverse complement strand
TTAAACAGCCTTGATATAATTCTCCCATTAATTTGGGATAAACACGCCCCCATTTTCCATGTTCGAGCCGAATACATATCGTAGAAAAAAAGAATGCAAAAAATCACTTGTTCCAACTTGAAACCAATAATAACCTACTTTAAATCCTACCGCCATATCATCCCTCCACTATTGGCTATGCAATACCATCGTTATCTGACTTTTTTGTAAACTCATAATTTCGTTAAACTATTAAATCGTATTCTCTCGGGCTTTGAGCACCTATAGTTACAAATCGTAACTGCTCCTTTTTACTATAAGCATTTTTTAATATCATATATCCATTGATAGTTGTAGAAGCATATCTTTTCATAATTTTTCTTAAATCATTGAAGATTTCTTTGCTAATTTTATTGTCATACCATATTGTAGATACAGTTGTAGGCACAATTGTATTTTCATCATATAATCCGCCAAGATTAATAGCAACACTCGTTTCATTCAGATATTGAGATATATGTTTATATTTATCAAAGCATATTGATTTGTCACCTTTTATAACAAGATATTGATTTCCTATGTGACTTCCATTGAGAGAAATACCAAAATAAATAGTTTTAGTAATATCATCGATTTTATTCTCATTTCTACCACATTTATAATATTTAACTAAATTAAGTTCTTGAAATTCATAAAATACACTTTCTAAATCTGTTCTTGTTCCAAATACTCTAAAACTTCTTGAAGCCATTTGTTTTTTCCCCTAAAGCCAAGTTTACATTGCATTTTTCTAAGTATACCATATTGCATAACAAAACTCTATTCTTACCTTTTCATACAACTCAAAAACCCCAGAAACCTAAGCCTCTGGGGTCTATATCTTGAGTTAATATTCTGATAACAAATCTCTTGTATATGCACCAATCAAGGCGAAAAAAAGAGACTTGCAAGCAAGCTTGCAGTCTCTTTTTTATCACCTTGATTGGCGCTTTATTCATTGCTTTCGCGTATATTACTCAATGATTGTAGCAACACGACCTGATCCTACAGTACGTCCACCTTCACGAATCACGAACGTCTTGCTATTCCACCATTTAAAACCCAAGGTTCTCGTCCACCAGAATCACCTTGATTCTCTTCGCCGCTCTGGAATATCTCGTGATCAAAATCTGACAGCAAATGCAATCCGGTGATTTGCAATCATAGCACATTCCATTTTTAGAACATGGCGTATCAAGTCCGAATCTCTGTGCATTGATTGGTGCCGCCTCATTTCTAGCTCTGCCCATAGCATCTTCTTCAGATTTTACAACCTTATTCATACCTACGATCAAAAGTACATTTTTAGGGCCAAAAGCAAACGCTGCCACACGGTTTGCATTTCCATCTATATTAACCATCACGCCATTTTCTGCCAATGCATTTGTACTTCCTATAAAAAAGTCACAGTCCAGAGCTTTATGAGCAATTTCATTTTTCAGCTCCGGTGTCTGGGCTTCTTCCCTGTCATATACTTCATAATTTCCTTCATGTACAGCATCTAACAAGCCAATCTCCTTAGCTGAAACGGTTCCTCCCCAGCTGATTGAGCTTCCCTCTGGAATCAGCTCCAATGCTTTTTTTAATGCTTCTTCTTTTGTTTTCACGAAATATGCTTCCATATTACGGGATTCCAAATTTTTCACTACCCGGTTAGCTAATACTTCATTTCTCATTTCTCTTACATTCATCTTCGATTGCTCCTTCCTAGCTGATTGCCCCTTGCTTGTTTAATAATGTCTCTACTGCATCCATATCTTGCACAATTGCCTGCTGACGCTCATCAAACAGCAGCCCTTTATTATACCGATAATACTGGTCACAGCCATTTTCTTTAATAAACCACACCGCATAACTGTTGGCATTCAATTCCGTGATCAGTACAACCATTTCCTGACTCTCTCCAAATGCAGCCTCCATAAAATCAAAAATATGCGTCAGCATCTCTGAAGTCAATTCTATCAGATTTTCACGGTTCTGTACAAGCTCTCCGAACATTTCTTTTACTTGTTCAAATTGTTCTTCGCTATTATTTTCCAAAATATTATTCTGGCTTTGTTTTGCAAATTTTTCCAGTGCCGAAACCGCCTTTTTCATTACAATTTCTTCTGTATGGCTCAATAATTCTTTTCGTATCTGTTCCTGATAATCGCGTTCTGCCTGATGCCAGATATCTTCTGGGCGCATAGATTCCAGATTTTCTTTATAAATCAATAAATATTCGTATACTTTTGAAACATATGCATCCTCCAGGAAACTTTTCTGGAACATTTCACTTGCTTTACCATTTAACAGACTCACTACACTCAAATGCTCATCAAATGGAGCCGCCTTGATTTTCTGTAACGTTGCGGTATTCCATTTTCCTTCCAGAATATCTTCCACGCCATAATCTTTCCTATATTTATAGAAGAGTTCCAGGTAATTTGCAAAATCTTTTGCAATCATTTTATGCTGGATATACTGGGCAATGACATCCCTGTCTATTGTTTTTCCAAGCACTTCGTAAGTCTGTATAAGCTGTGACAAATCTTCCCAGCCTCTCGCCGTAGCAAATGCTTTTCCGTCTACTGTTGTTTCAATCCGGTAAAAATTCTGTTTACGCAGCTCCAGATATGATATCACTGCCGGATGAATGCCCTGCTTATACGCATATTCTTTCCACACATCCAAATTTGCCTCTACATTGATTTTTTTAATTCGGTCTAATGTAACGATGTCAAATTCTCTAACTGACTTGTTGTACTCCGGTGGATTTCCTGCTGCCACAATAATCCAGCCTTGCGGAATTTTCTGATTTCCAAATGTTTTTCCTTGTAAAAATTGAAGCATTGTCGGTGCCAGTGTTTCTGATACACAGTTAATCTCATCAATAAACAGAATTCCTTCTTTGATTCCCGTCTGTTCAATTTTCTCATACACTGACGCAATAATTTCGCTCATCGTATATTCTGTTACCGAATAAGTCTGTCCGCCATATATTTTTTCTTTGATAAATGGTAATCCGACTGCACTTTGTCTTGTATGGTGCGTAATTGTATATGCAACCAAACCGATTTTACATTCTTTTGCAATTTGTTCCATAATCTGTGTTTTACCAATCCCCGGAGGTCCCATCAGAAGTACCGGTCTTTGGCGGATGACCGGAATCCGATATGCACCAAACTCATCCTTCGCCAAATACGCCTCTATAGAATCTTTGATTTCCTGTTTCGCACGCTTTATATCCATTTTATGTTCCCTTCTATACTTCCTCTTACTTTATTTCTGTCAAATCAGCCAATGTAACTGCCGATACGATAGAAATCTATCCTAATTCATCCTCGCTTAATATTAGTTTGATTGCCCACACAGGAACATCTACGTCTGTATAATCTTCCTGCATAAAAACAAATGCTGTTTTAAATGGCGGCATTCTATTTGGATAAATGCCGTACCCATCTGTAAAATATATCAATCCACGCAAGTCATGAAACTCTTTTTCCCTGACCAGCTGCTCCACATATTCAAATGCCGGACGAAAGTCTGTCCCTCCTTGACCATACAATTCCATATGTTCCATGTATTCTTTTAATTCCTCTTCGCTTGTAATCTTACAGTCAGAATGCACCTGCTCATCACACTGAATAATATGCACATTTATTTTCTTAAAAAAACTTTCATTTTCCTTCAGAACACTATAAGTCTCCTCCAGAAATTTTTGTACCAGTTCACCGGAGCACGACATGGAAGTATCTATAACAATCGCAAACTCTTCTATTTTCTTTACTTCTTTTGTTTCCTGCGGTTCTATCAAAGGCATGTTTCCATATAATGATAATCCATAACTATAAAAATTATAATCAAAAGAATCCGGGTCGATTCCCATTTCTTCCCTGAACACAGAAAACTTTCTAAGAAATGATTTGTAGTCATGCCGTTCTCTATTCTCTATTTTTATCTGTCCAATGAAATCACCATTTTCTTGTGATGCTTCTTTAGAAAATGTCTCCAAATCTGTTTCCATTTGTTCATTGATGTCTTGCCACTTCTGATTCAATATTGGATCTGGCTGTCGGTTTGGTTTCTGACTCTCCCAATATCGATGATCGTCCACATAAAATTCTTGTTCTAATTTCTCCAGTTCCTTTTCTCCGAGATTCCAGCTTTGCAGAATCTTGAAAATGCATTCCGCATTCAGCACTTTTCCATTTGCTTCCTGCTCCAACCGCCTATATGTTTCACGCCGCAACAAACTCTTAGACGCCCTCACCGATCTGTGATAATTGGCATCCACCAGATGTTCTACCGCAATATCACAGCTTAGCTCCCACACATTTCCATTTACAGGTTTTACGATATGACGGAAAATGCAATGATATACCATATGCAAATATCCCCGATTAACCTGAATTCGATTTCTTCGGTACATTCCACCTAATAATTGCGGATGATAAAAGATACTTCTTCCGTCCGTTCCAAATGGTGCAATCTCCGTATTCATCTGATACTCAAAACTGCTTAAAGCCACATCCAAAAAACGCATACCGAAATATAATTCTGCACGGGATGCATTCAAAATCTGTGTCCCGATCCGCTCTAATTGTTCAGCAAGTTCGCCGGTCGCATCCAGCGTTCCTGATCCCTGATTGTCCATTTGCATCCCCTCCTCTTTTATAATTCAAACGTTTTCTTCTTCCGCTCCGGATACAAGCTCTGTTTTTCGTTCATAAGAAAGCTTAATGTTTCTCCCCTCTTTTTTTCAGAGGCTTCCATAATAGCTATGTCCAACATCTCCCGACTCCAAAGATTTTGTTTACTCAAAAATTGCAATCGTTCAATTGCATCTTGCTCCACTAAAATCTCTGACCACTGTGCAAAATGTTCCAACATATAATCTTTATACTCATCTTTGTTTTTATCCGTCAAATCATACGGATATTCTAACCTGTTAAACACCATATCGACCAATACTTCTTGTTTATCCTGTGCTTTTGCCAAAACAAACAACTCATCATATTTTCGATAATCCATTTCCTTATTATAGAAACACTGTCGATAATTATTGCCCGTTCCATGATGTTGTGTAAACAAAATTCTTGCCGGTGTATTTTCCACCGCTTCCTCATAATGTTCCGGGAATACTAATCTTGCCTCTTTCCCTGCTTCTTCATATATAAAAGTAACATCTATCCGCTGCCACAAATCTCCAAGAATCTCTTTTACACAAGATTTCTCTCCCCGCTTCATATGCACTTTCAATCCACTCAATTTGCCACATCCGGTAAATGCTCCACTGCCTATACTCATTAATGTATTGGAAAATTCTAGATATCGCAATTCCTTACAGCCATAAAAGATATAATTACCGATTTCTTCAACAGTCTCTGGAAAGATAACTTTCTCCACATCTACTCCCGCAAGCAATTTATTATTTTCTTCCAGCAGAAGACCGTCTTCACTTTCATATGTAAGCACATCCGCATCTTCCTGTGATTTTCTCGCCGAAAATGTGTATGCAGCTACTTTTTTTACCGGATATCCGTCAATTTGTGCCGGAAGCGTTACGCAGGAATCCACTCCATAGCAACGGACAATTTCTATATAATCTTTTTGAATTCGATACTCTATTTTCATACTTTTACACCCTCGAAATTTTTCACTTTTCTTATTATAGCATAAAATTTTTTTCTTTTTCTGCACTTTTATCTGTACGATTTTATTTTGCGTTGACAAATAAATATCCTCGCGTTACAATTCGGTTGGTATATGGAAAAAAATTACTGTTCACATGGCATTTTATAAACAGTAATTAAAAGAATTTTCTTTTGAATTCTTATAGGTAACATAAGCAAATTTCAGGAGGATTCATATGAATATAAGTAAGATAAAACACTTTACTTTACTGACTGTCAGCACACTCATTATGGCAGTTGGAACTTATTTTTTCAAATTTACAAACAATTTTACTTTTGGTGGTATCACCGGTCTTGCCGTACTGGTTGCCAAAACCGGGAAAATATCCGCCAGTGATTTTTCATTTATCATGAATATGCTGTTGCTGTTACTTGGATTTTTTGTACTGGGTAAAAAATTTGCAGCAAAAACTGCCTACTGCAGTATTCTGCTTTCTGTTGCACTTTCTGTCTTAGAACGTGTCTGTCCAATGACCCATCCTCTGACAGACCAGACGATGTTAGAACTTTGCTTTGCAATCGCACTCCCTGCACTTGGCTCTGCCATTCTTTTTAATATCGGCTCATCAAGTGGCGGGACGGATATCATTGCTATGATTATTAAAAAATACAGCAGTTTCGATATCGGAAAAGCATTGCTCGTATCCGACATTCTGATCACAGTTGCCGGATGCTTTGTATTTGACATCAAAACCGGACTGTACTCCTTCCTCGGACTTGCCGTTCGTTCTTTCATGATCGACAACTTTATTGAAAGCTTTAATCTTTCGAAATATTTTAATGTTGTATGCGATGATCCACAACCTATTTGTGATTTCATTGTAAATGAGCTAAACCGCAGCGCAACTGTTGTAGATGCCCAGGGTGCATTTACCGGAAATGAAAAATATATTATCTTCACTGCACTCAACCGCCCTCAGGCAATTAAACTTCGTAACTATATCAAGGAGAATCAGCCAACAGCCTTTATCTTGATATCGAATACAAGCGAGATTATTGGTAAGGGATTTCATAGTGTGTAAAGTAAAAAGAGAACCAGCCCGACTCAACTTAAATTTTGAGTCGGGCTGGTTCTCTTTTAAGATAGGCGTTCTCTTCTGCCTGCTCAAAAGGCAGCATACCTTCCTCCGTATAGAACTTCAAAGTACTGTAGCGTACTGCCGTAAGCCGCACAAGTTCTCCGATTGTCACATATTCCGCCTGTTCTATTACTTCCATACTTCTCTGTCTTGACATCTGCTCACCTTTTCCACTATTCACATACTTGTTATGTCAATACCCTTTTCTTACTACCAGTATGCCGGTACCAGATTAACTCCCTGAATCGGTACTTTATACGCCGTTTTTGTCATCGGGAATATACGATAATATATATTTCCTATTTTCAGCAATGTCTCACTGCCTATTCTTATTTCTTCTACTGTAAATCCTTTTTTACTCAAATATTCTACTGCCGCAGCCCTTCTGTCTGCTACATTTGTCCCCCAAATAACCATATCTATAAATACAGATTTCCTTCTGTCAAGATAAGGGAACGCAAGATTCACACCTTCTAAATATGGATTCTTGAACAACTTACTCTTTGTCTTTACAAAACGATTCATAACTCCTTCGAAAATACTGTGGAACTCTGCTTCCCATAGTGTACGATACTGCTCATCCTGCGTGGCAGCCTCTGTCATACGCTCTTCTACACGGCTCTGCTCTGATATAGAAAACAGATCATGAATACAACCACTCTCACGAAGAAGCCATAATAAGACTGCATGTTCCAAACTAATTGGACCATCCTCTAAAATCTCTGCACGAAGGCCTTCTTTTATTCTAACATAACTTATCTCATCACTAAGATATGCCTTCAGCTCAATACCTGATGTATCATAATCCATATCACATCCCAGAAGATCCGGAACTTCCTTTAAAAGTTCTTCTGCTTTCAGAGCATTTACCACTTCTTGCTCAATCTGAGATGTTTCTTTTTTCTTCAAAGTCTTTGCTATCTGCACTGCTTTCTGTAATGCCGCAGAAAATTCTGAAAATGAATTTGTATCTCTCCCCAACTCTGTTTCCAACACCTGTGCCGCAGCAACCGCACGCAGCACCGCATTTTTTGCCACACTTGGATGAAGGCTCTCCTGTCCGTTTAACGCAAGTAGCGCATATTGCTGAGATAATATAAGCTCTTTCATAACATTCTTCCTCTCTTTCAATTTATCTGCGAAATCTATATTCCACTTACTACTTACTACTTAGAATATATAGTATAATATATTAATTTTCAAGTTGTTACTGTTCACTCAAAGTTTCCATTTTTTAAGATTCCCCTTGCAATTTCATACATATAGATGCATAATATCACTAGACAACAATTTTATATTGTCACTGGGGAGCTGGCGAAAGCCGGCTGAGAGGAAACGTAATTCCGTTTCGACCCATTTAAACCTGATTTGGATAATGCCAACGGAGGGAATGTATACCATGTAATTGATTGAGATGCCCTCGCATCTCATTTCTTTTATTTCGGACAGCTGGTAGGATCTTCACTTCAGGTGAGGATCCTTTTTTCATCTCAATTTTTTCAAAATGACAAACGCATTTCCGAAGAAAAAGAAAAGGAGACTCAGATTATGAATGAAACAAATAAAACAAAAAAATTAGCACTTGCCGGAGTTCTTACTGCTCTTGCAGTTGTAGGAAGTTTTTTGAGCATTCCCGTTGCCGGAAGTAAATGTGCTCCGGTTCAGCATATGGTCAATATTCTTGCCGCTGTTACACTTGGTCCTGGTTGGGGCGTCGGCATTGCTTTCTGTGCAAGCCTGCTTCGTAATATACTTGGTCTTGGAAGCCTTATGGCATTCCCTGGAAGTATGGTCGGTGCATTGTGCTGTGGACTGGTTTACAAAAAATGTAAAATCTTAAGCCTAACTTGTCTTGCTGAAGCTATCGGTACCGGTATTCTTGGTGGTATCGCAGCTTATCCGGTTGCCCTCTTCCTTATGGGTGCTGCACCTGCAGGACTGTTCGTTTATGTAATACCATTCCTTATTTCTACTGTGGCTGGAAGTATTCTTGCATTTATCCTGATTTCAATCCTTCAGAAAAGTGGAGTGATATCACAGCTCACTACAGCATAATTTTTTTGTTTGACCAAAAAGCGATACATTGGGGACACCACCTTGTACCGCTATAAAAAAGCAAATCGCTTTATGATTTTGTATATCATCAGATTGTTCTGATGTAGGCGTTGGCAAAAATTTTTCATATCCATAGAGAAATATTTTCTCTTATTTCTTCTATGCTCATTCACTGGACGTGTTGGTTTTTCGATGAATGGTCTGTATCACTACAGACTTTCATCTTTCATGTACGCTGTCCGTATTTTGCTGACGTCATAAATATAATTTATTTTTTTATTAAAATGATTGGAGGCAAAATAACATGAGAAACTACACAACCCAGATGGATGCAGCCCGCAAAGGAATTGTCACTCCTGAAATCAAGCTTGTTGCTGAAAAAGAACATATGGATGTTGATAAACTTATGACACTTGTTGCTGAGGGTAAGGTTGCCATTTGTGCAAATAAAAACCATACTTGCTTAAGTGCTGAGGGTGTCGGAAGTATGCTCCGCACAAAAATCAATGTCAATCTTGGTGTATCACGTGACTGTAAAGATTATGATGTAGAAATGCAAAAAGTAATGAGCGCGGTAAATTTAGGTGCCGAAGCAATCATGGATCTTTCAAGCCATGGAAATACTCAGCCTTTCCGCCGCAAACTGACAAGCGAATGTCCTGTTATGATTGGAACTGTTCCTGTTTATGACAGTGTTATCCACTATCAGCGTGACCTTGCAACACTTACAGCTCATGATTTTATCGATGTTATCCGTATGCATGCAGAAGATGGTGTTGATTTCGTCACACTTCACTGTGGAATTACAAGAAAAACAATCGAGCAGATTAAAAAACATAAAAGAAAAATGAATATCGTAAGCCGTGGCGGAAGCCTTGTATTTGCATGGATGAGTATGACAGGCGAAGAGAACCCATTCTATGAATACTATGATGAAATTCTTGATATCTGCGAAGAGTATGATGTAACAATTTCTCTTGGCGACGCCTGCCGTCCTGGATGTCTTGCAGATGCAACAGATGTATGCCAGATTGAAGAACTTGTTCGTTTGGGAGAACTTACAAAACGTGCCTGGGATCACAATGTACAGGTTATGGTAGAAGGTCCTGGACATGTGCCGCTTGATCAGGTTGCAGCCAATATGAAAGTACAGCAGAGTATCTGTATGGGAGCTCCTTTCTATGTACTTGGACCTCTTGTAACAGACATTGCTCCTGGTTATGACCATATCACAGCTGCCATCGGTGGTGCCGTAGCTGCTATGAGTGGTGCTGCATTCCTCTGCTATGTAACTCCTGCTGAGCACCTTGCTCTTCCAAATGTAGAAGATACAAAACAGGGAATCATTGCTTCTAAGATTGCAGCTCATGCAGCCGATATTGCAAAAGGAATTCCTGGTGCACGTGATATTGATGACAAGATGGCTGATGCCCGTCGTGTTCTCGACTGGGATGCTCAGTACGCATGTGCTTTAGATCCTGAAACTGCTAAAGCGATCCGCGACAGCAGAAAACCGGAAGATGATCACAGTGACACTTGCAGCATGTGTGGAAAATTCTGCGCTGTCAGAAGTATGAACAAGGCACTTGCCGGAGAATATATTGATATACTGTAAAACCAAACATGTCGTAAATAAGTAGCCTGTTGGCTACTTATTTACGACATAGTTTTTATTTCTGGAAATTTACTTTACCACATTGTACGCAAAACATCACCCTTTAAATATAGATTTCCCCTTGCTTCTTCTTTTACAGACTTTAGCTTCTGTTGATTTACCATATAAGATATATTTTACCGAGAACACTCTAATAAATTACAGCTTTCTGTTGTATCAAGAATATTTTTTTGTACAAACTTCAAACACTGGAGCAAAAATGAATTTACTACAAAAATATATCTTCGTGCCACTTGACATTTTTAAGCAGATTCAGCACAATGAAAACAGAGCAATAAAGATAGAAACAAGGCTGGAAGCATGGCTTGCGTTTCTGTGCATGGATGAACCGGAAGCAATCATTGAGATTATTGAACGATATCCGGATTTCAGGGAAATGTACACACAAGTCTATGAGATTTGCCGGAATGTCGAAGAGGTGATGAATATGTTTTCGAAAGAGTTGATAGAATTAGACCGGAATACAACGAAGTTGATGATTGACGAAATGCAGAAAGATATAGAACAGAAAGAAAAAGAACTTAAGAAAAAGGATGAAGAAATCCAAAAATTAAAAGAAGAATTACAGAAACAAAAGTAATATACTACTGTATAAAAGGGCGCTGTCACATAGCACCCTAAAAACAGCCCATTTTGTACATAACAAAATGAGCTGTTTTTCTATATTATCAATTTATGATATTTTAAAAGATTCTTATTGTGGCTGTTTGCCGATATAAGCAAGGATTCCGCCATCTACATACAGAATATGTCCGTTTACGAAGTCAGATGCATCAGATGCCAGGAATACTGCCGGTCCCTGAAGGTCTTCCGGTGTTCCCCAACGAGCAGCCGGTGTTTTAGCAACGATGAACTGGTCAAATGGATGTCTGCTTCCGTCTGCCTGTCTCTCACGCAGTGGTGCTGTCTGTGGTGTTGCAATATATCCAGGTCCGATACCATTACACTGAATATTGTACTCACCATACTCAGAACAGATATTTCTTGTAAGCATTTTCAACCCACCTTTTGCTGCTGCATAAGCAGATACAGTCTCACGTCCAAGCTCACTCATCATAGAACAGATGTTGATAATTTTTCCGTGTCCTTTTTCTTTCATCCCCGGAATAACTGCTTTGGAAACGATGAATGGTGCATTCAAATCTACATCGATTACTTTTCTGAACTCATCAGCCTCCATTTCAAGCATTGGTTTTCTCATAATGATACCTGCATTGTTTACAAGGATATCAATGATACCAACTTCTTCTTTGATTTTAGCAACCATTGCCTGAACCTGCGCTTCATCTGTTACATCACATACATATCCATGTGCATCTACACCGATTTCTTTGTATGCAGCAATTCCTTTATCTACTTTTTCCTGACTAAGATCATTAAAGCAGATTGTTGCTCCTGCTTCTGCATAAGCAGATGCGATTCCAAATCCGATTCCATAAGATGCTCCTGTTACGAGTGCAATTTTACCTTCCAGTGAAAAATTAACCATGTTAAATTCCTCTCTTTCTTCTTATTATAATTAGATTTATATATTAGGGATTATTATTTGTATATTAAATATGTGAGCTTCTAAAGTTCTTCCGTTATTATCTCAAATCTTTATTCTCGATATTGTCCATATCGCCGTAGTCCTGATTTTCTCCGCACATTCCCCAGATAAATGTATATGCTCTCGATCCACATCCTGAGTGAATTGACCAGCTTGGAGAGATAACAGCTTCTTCATTATGCATAATGATGTGTCTTGTCTCCTGTGGCTCTCCCATGTAGTGCATTACAAATGCGTCATCTTCCATATCAAAGTACAGATAAACTTCCATACGTCTGTCATGTGTATGTGCTGGCATTGTGTTCCATACGCTTCCTGGAAGAAGTTTTGTCATACCCATTGCAAGCTGACAACTATCCACCTGACCTGTCACAATATATTTGTTGATCACTCTGTGGTTAGAATCTTCAAGTGTTCCCATTTCCACTTTGTTCTCATCTTTTACAATCACAACACCCTCTTCAGGTTCTCCCTCAAGTTTGATATGTACTGTTGGGTAAGCAACGTGTGCCGGAGCACTGTTCAAATAAAATTTAGCCGGACATGAAGCATCTTTGCTTTCAAATGTAATATCTTTTGATCCACGTCCGATATACATTCCATCTCTTGCATTTACTTCATAAACGCGTCCATCAACTGTCACGATTCCATCTCCACCAATATTGATCAGTCCCATTTCTCTTCTCTGAAGAAAATATTCTGCTCTCAGTTCATCCCCTGCTGTCAATGCAAGCTTCTCCTGAACCGGTACTGCTGCTCCTGTGATGATACGGTCAATGTGGCTGTAAACCAGATTGATCTTGTCTGCCTGGAACAAATTCTGAATTAAAAATTCCTCTCTCAATCTGTCTGTTGTGTAGTGTTTTACATCTCTTGGTGATGCTGCTGTTCTTACTTCCATGATAATCCTCCTGTTATTTTTTGTAATAGCTATTTGATTTGTCTAAACAATGAAGTTCTACTTTTTTAATGAGTTTTTTCTCATCTCTTGACTATACTATACCATTCGCTTTATTCCTTTTCTTGTGAAATGTTGATGTAAATGTTGAATATTTTGAACATACCTCGTATAATCAAAATAAGAGTTCAAAATTTGCATGTTTTATAGACTCAATTTGTTCAAACATTGCAATATTATTCGTATATTTATTCAAAAGAAAAGGAGGTTTAACCCAATGAAAGCTTGTTCTACATGCAAAGAATCTATGAAAAATTGTATCGACACACATTCTTTTGCATTTGCTCACTTATATAGTGATGAAAAAATTATGGATATGCATATTCACAATTGTTATGAAATCTATTATTCGATTTCCGGTGGCAAACAATTTCTGATTGATAATTGTCTGTATGACATCCATCCCGGTGATATTTTTTTGATCAATCAATTTGAAAGCCATCATTTAACTCAGATTGATCAGGAAACTCATGAAAGAATTATTCTATCTATTGACCCGGATTACCTGACACAACTTTCTACCCCAAACACCGACCTAAACCATTGCTTCAGTTTTCGAGATACCCATATGCCTCACTGTGTCCATTTAACACCGGAAGAACAAAATCGATTCATTTATTTTATTCATAAATTTCAATCAAACGAAGGAATTGGTGAAGATTTATTAGATAAAGCAGTTTTTCTTGAATTGATGGTATTTTTAAATCAGACATTCCAAAACAGAGGTGCCGCTACTATAAAAAATGATACTGAAAAATCAACATCCAAATATCATACGCAAGTGGATGAAATTCTTTCTTATATTAATTCTCATATAAAAGAACCTCTGACTTTAGAAGATTTGTCGGCACATTTTTATATGAGCAGTTCCTATATCTGTCGTATTTTTAAAGCAGCTACCGGAACGACGATCAATAAATACATCACTGCAAAACGACTGACCCTTTCAAAATCTCTGCTTAGTCAGGGATACAGTGTGACTGAAGCATGCGAGATGTGCGGATTTAATGACTATAGCAATTACTTAAAGGCATTTACAAAAGCAGTGGGCATATCTCCGAAGAAATATGCCCAGTTTAATTCATAATATTATGGGTGACTGGATAGTTACCCATAATTTTTTAATTATGCCACGCCAACCTCACGCTACTCACATGATGCTCCCCTGTCAGCCAGTCCACATCATTTGTGATCCAGTCCATAATCTCAAGCTGGCGTGTCTCCCATACAACTGCATTTGCATGAGCCTCGCTTGTTTCCTCTTCTTCCATCGTAATATCGATCTCATCATATCCAAAAATATATCCGCCGGCACTCCAGATACTAAAATTACTGTTCGGTCCCGGATCAATCGTATCCCCTCGCTGTGCAATCAGTGCATCGTGACGACGCTTATATTCTTCCTCGCAGCCATCATGAAGTTTTGTCATAAATACTCTGTGACGGATAAGTTCTTTCTTCTCACGAACGATTCCAAAGTTGTGATACATTAATCGCATGTCTTCCCCCGGTGTCGATATCCATGTAAATGTATCATCGAGCTTTGACACAATCTCCCGTATCTCGTCATCGACACAATACGCTGCGCCATCCTGCCACTCTCCATATACAAACATCAGGTTTTCTGCATTCCAGATACTAAAGTTCCCCACTTTATTCTTATCTAGCCATGCTGTCAAATCAGGCCAGATTTCTCCTAGTTTCTTCTTGAACTCATTCATTTTTCCTTCATTTATTGCTACTGCTGCCGCATGACGTTCCATATTCTACTCCTTCCCTATTGCGATTGAATTCTCTCTCGTAAAAATTAACCTACTTCTTATCGATGTTCATATTCAATTTCAATTGTTTCTCCTGCTTTAATCTCATATGCTTTTCCATCCACCTGCATCCATACGTCCACACAAGTCGGATTGTAAATATAGTCGCCTGTCGCAGAATATACTAATGATTTCACGGCATTGATATATTCACAGATTTCTCCATTTGTCGCATACCAGATTCCCTCACGTTTTCCCACTGTCTTTAAAAATCTCTCAATTTCATTCCATTGATTATAGGAATCAAATTCATACGCATGCCCCCATAGATAATATAACCATGGCTCCATATATCTCTCTTGATTAATCGGTTCTAAGAACTTATCTAATAACTCAAACATTTTTTCATCGGTATGATGACAGGTCGGATGCCACGCCAGAAAATCTTGTGGCATGGAAAATGCGTATGTTGGTTTTGTTGTTCTCGCATATGTAATCCCACAAAGTCCTGCCACCTGCTCTACCTCGGTACTCCAGGTTCCAAAAGGATATGCCATACCGGTCACCGGATGTTTCACCAGTTCTTCCAGTTCTTTTCTACACTCTGCAATCTCGTAGGATACCATTCCGGCAGGAACTTTCGTCAAATCCGGATGTGTCATGCTGTGTACTGCAATCTCCTGATTTTTGTATATTTCCGCGATTTTGTCTTTAGAAAATTTATTATGATTTACTCCGGTGCCTCCCTGAACAAGCCAGTCATTATCTCCCATAAGTCCTGGATTCAAGTTAAATGTTCCTCGGATTCCATATCGTTCCATTAATGTAATCAGCTGTTCATCCTGCGTAACTCCATCATCGTAACTCATTGTAAATGCTTTCTGCTTTCCTCCCGGAAATAACATGACATCTCTTCTTAATCTCAACATATCTCCACTCCTCCTGTCTGATTTTGAATCTCTACAATGCACTTCAGCCATACAGACAAAATGCTGTATGGCTGAAAATCTTTTCTATTTTTATAAGTGTAACAATGCTTCTGCAAGTGCAAGGATTGTCAACGACTGACCGTATGCCATTGGTGCAATAAGAATATTTTTATAATGCTCTGCATTCATTCCCATTCCTGTTCCACCGGATACATTCAAAACCGTTCCGTCTTTGTCTATATTTTTCATAATTCCCTTAATTGCTTTCTCTGCACATGGAAGATAAGAATCATCCAGAATTCCCATACGGATTCCTTTTAAAATACCGCATGCAATCGCTGCTGAACCGGATACTTCCTCGTAACTGCTTGCATCTGTCAGGACTGTATGCCACAGTCCGCTCGGAGCCTGCAATTTCTTAAGTGCTTTTACCTGTGCTTTATATGTATCAACAATAATTGTCTTTACTCCCGGATTCAATGTCCCTTTAAACATATCAATGTAATCCAGGATTCCTAATGTAAACCAACTGTTTCCACGGCACCAGAAAATCCCACCGAAGTTATTATTTCCATTGAATGTCCATCCATGATAAAATAATCCGCTCTTTTTATCATACAGATATTTAATGTGCATCAATACCTGATGAATTCCTTCGTTGATCCACTCTTCATTCTGATATTTCTGTCCCATTTTATTTAAGAAAAGAACTGTCATAAATAACGTATCTATCCACATTTCATTTTCATTGAGGCGCACACCCTGACGATCTCCGTTTGCACTTGTCACATGCTGGAATCCGCCTTCTTTTGTTCTTGGAATACAGTTCATCAGCCAATCAGCCCAATCGAGACAAAGTTTCTCAAACTTTGCATCATGACAATACTCGTTGAGCTCTGCCAAAGTCAGAAGCGGTGTTGTTGTGTTGATGTTTCTGGATGGAAGTCCCTGTTCCATATTCTCCACAAACCAATCCTGAAGAAATTCTTTATATTTCTCATTTTTATCATATTCCATGATTTTTAACAATCCGTACAATCCAACACCCTGCGGCCAGTCCCACTCACGGATTCCAAAGTCTCGTTTGAAAAATCCGATTGCTTCACCTCCATCTGAAAGTTCCTTCTCATTATCCGGGCCTTCCAGATTTAAAAGCTTCTCAATCACAAGATCTAATTTTTTTCTCAACTCTGTTTCTTTTATATTCATATTTTATAAAACTCCTTTACATGAGTCCCAGAACTGTTGGCAGCCATGTGCTGATTGCCGGTACAAATGTAACAAATAATAATGCGACTACAATTGCACCAAAGAATGGGATTAATTTTCCGATAACATCTTCTACTTTTAATTTTGCCACACTACATCCAACGAACAATACACTACCAACAGGAGGTGTGATTGTACCGATTGAAAGGTTCATTACCATCATTACACCAAACTGGATCGGATCCATACCGATTGCTGTGATAACCGGAAGGAAAATTGGTGTGAAGATCAAAAGTGCAGGTGCCATATCCATGAATGTTCCTACAATCAAGAGAATTATATTGATCATAAGAAGAATCACGATCTTGTTATCTGAAACTCCAAGCATCAGGTTACTAATTGCCTGTGGAAGTCCTGTAAAGGACAGTACAAATGACAATACAGAAGATGCACCGATGATTAACATAACAATTGTTGTTGTCACTGCCGCATTTACCAGAATGTCTTTAATCTCTGATAATTTAATGCTCTTATAAACAAATACTGATAAAATAAACGCATAAATTACAGCTACTCCTGAAGCCTCTGTTGGTGTAAAGTATCCTGATAAAATACCTCCGATAATAATTACGATCAACAATAAACTTGGGATAGAATCTAAAATTGTTTTGCCGACAACAGCTGCTGTCATTTTTTCTCTCTTAACTACATAACCATGTTTTTTACCATAAATGAATGCTACGATCATGCAAAGGAATGCCCATAATAATCCTGGAATCCATCCTGCCATAAATAATGTAGCTACTGCTGCTCCACCACTTGCTGCTGAATATACGATAAATGCATTTGTTGGAGGAATCAACTGTCCAACAGGTGCTGTTGCAATGTTACATGCTGCTGAGAATTTTTCATCATAACCTTCTTCTTTTTCAAGAGGTCCCATAACTCCACCTACTGCTGTTGCAGCAGCGATACCTGATCCTGACAGAGAACCAAACATTGCATTTGCAGCAACATTTGTCAGAGCCAGTGAACCCGGAACTCTTCCAAGAATCAACATTGCTAAATTAATCAAACGTTTCGCAATACCACCACTACTCATCAACTGACCTGCAAGGATAAAAAACGGTACTGCAAGTAATGTAAAACTATCAATTCCACTTACCAGCTTCTGTGCGGAAATAAACATTCCAAACTGTGGATTTAGGAACATAACAATAGTAACAAGTGCTGCTGAAATAATACTGAACGATACCGGAACGCTCATTGCCAGCAGGAAAAAGAATACGATAACCAGTACGATTGCTGCTTCTATCTGCATTTATTTCTCCTCCTTTGTCTCTTTTAACTCTTTCACAAAACGGATCAGACGCTCTCCGGAATAAATGATCATCAATACTCCGCAGATTGGTGCTCCGACATAATAAAACTGCATTGGAATTCCCATAGCCGGTGACAACTGTCCGACTGCATTTATTGTTACCATGATTCCACCTGCGATTAACACGAATGCGCTGAGGAAGAGAACCAGAATCTCAATAAAAATCTTATTTCTTAAACTTCCTTTTTTTGTAAATGTAGTTGTAATAAATCCGATTGAAATGTGCTGTTCTTTTCCGTATGCGTATGGAACTCCCAGCATTGTCAGCCAGATTAGTGCGTATCTCAAAAGTTCTTCTGTCCATGAACTTGCATTATTTAAAACAAATCTTGTAAAAATCTGCCAGAAACATCCGACAACCATTACTACAACAAGGAATGCCAGAATGTATTCCAAAACTTTATTTAATTTCTTCATTGTTCATCCCCCTATTCTGCGTAACTCTGAATGTCATCATAAAGTGCCTGGTAATCCTTGCCTTTTCCACAGAACTCCTCGTGGATTGGCTGTACTGCTTCAATGAAAGCACTCTTATCAATGTCTCGATAAACATGAACACCATGTTCTTCTGCTTCTTCCATAGCCTCATCCATCATTCCATTGTACAGCTTCTTAAAGTTTTCATTTGTCTTCTCAAGACACTCAACCAGATAATCCTGCTGCTCTTTTGTCAGGCTATTCCATTTCTTTGTACTGATAATATAAATATCCGGTGAATACTGATGCTCTGTATATGTATAAGATGAAACCAAATCTTCATGTGCATCTACTGTCAATGCCAGCTCTGTATTTTCAGCTCCGTCTACGATTCCCTGCTGAAGTGCTGTATATGTTTCACTTCCTGCCATTGGCACCGGAGAACCACCCATAGCCTGAATCATTTCCATAGATGTTGAACTTGGCATAGAACGGATTTTTTTACCTTTTAATACAGATGGGTTATCGCAAACTGCATCTTCTTTCAAATAAAAGTTTCTTGCACCGTTTGCATAGTATCCAATTGCAATATAGCCCTGATCCTCTGTTGACATAAACAGGTCTTTTACTTCCTGACTTTTTTCCATTGCTGTGTAGTAATGATCCTGATCCACAAACAAATATGGTACTGCAAAAATAGAATAACGATCTTCAAACTGTCCCAATGTATTTGAACTTACTTTCGCCATATCCAGGATTCCTGCCTGAACCATCTCTATTTCTTCTTTTTCTGAACCAAGCACACCACTTGCGTAAATATTTACATCCAGATTCATAGAATCATCTTCTGCTACAAACTCAGAAAACTTTGCAATAGAATCTGCAATTTCTGAACCTGCTGCCTGGTTATGAGCCAGTCTGATTTCAACCTTATCCGTACTGTTAGCTCTTACAACTGACACAAATGTTGCTGCAACTATACACAATCCGACTGCGGATACTGCGATCCCAATCTTTTTCTTTATGCTTCCCATGTTACTCTCCTTTTCTCTAAAGCCTTCCTAACTTTGCCCTCATTCTTTTTAACCGGTCATAAGAATGAATGGTTTTTTTATCTTGTGCACGTTTTCATGGCTTACATTTTAGCACATACATAGGTGCATTTTTACTCAAATATTGCTGTTATATCCATTTTTTCAATTTATATTGCACTCATTTTTGTCTAGAATTTATCATTCTTTTGTTGTAAGATGATTCTAGACAGAATTTTTTATCACTGTTTATATACAGCATATTAACAATTTTGAAACTATTATAGACTCTTTTTCTTTAGAAAGCAGGTACATTTTTTTGGAAAAGCTAACATCTTATTGTTCAATTGATGGAATTTCTCTTGAGCACATGGTTCGATATGGGAAATTTGATATGAGGGTAAAACATTTTCACGATGAATATGAAATCTTTTACATTTTAGAAGGCGAACGACTTTTTTTCTTTAATAACCGAAGCTTCGCTGCCAAAAAAGGAGATTTAATCTTGGTCGACAGTAATCTGATTCATATGACCAAGTCCTTTTCCAACGATACTTCCGGTCATAATCGAATTATTTTATATGTGACAAGTGAAAAAATGCAGGAGATTGATAATACTTATCCATCCCTGCAGCTGGTGAAATTTTTTCATAAACATACCGGAGTCTTCCATCTGACTCCGGCACAACAAGATAATTTTATGAAGTTGTATTACTATTTTAAACAGGAATGTGCAAAGCGCCAACACGCATACAAACATGCCGTAGAACTTGCAGTCATCAACTACTTACTTTCCCTTACTCGTGACTTGGGAAATAGCCATGGCGAAGAACCACAGGTTCCGACTGATGGGAAATACAAGCATGTTTATGAAATTGCCGATTATCTTTCCCAGAATTGTGAACAGCAATTGTCATTGGAAGAAATTGCTCAGCGATTCTACTTAAGTAAATATTATGTCTGCCGATTATTTAAAGAAGTCACCGGCTATTCTATCAATGAATATATAAATATCCATCGTGTTCAGAAAGCTCAGTGGTATCTTACAGAAACAGACTTGAGCATCTCTGAAATCGCCGGCCGGATAGGTTTTGGAAGTATGACACATTTTGAAAAAATATTTAAAACCTATACAACTATGACTCCTTTAAAATATCGTAAATCCGGTCATATTTTTGCACCTTCCGAATTACCGATAAATCCGTAAACGGATACTGTATACCATAAACAACTCTGTTTATAGATTTTTAAGGTATTCGATATCTTTTTTATCTGTCTGTGGATTCATCTCTTCTCTTAACAGATACATATCTGGTCTGTTCTTATGCAGCCATTCGGATATTGCCTGATACTGGATCACACCTTCTCCAAGAAGTGTCGGGCAATACTGTCCGTTTTCATCTAATTTGAAATCTTTAATGTGCATTGCTTCAATATATTTTCCAGCCTCATTAAGCCATTCACTCCAATATGCATACTGATTTGTAGTATCTGGAAATTCCAGCAAATTAGATGCATCGAAAATCATTCGCAAATGTTTTTCATCCTGAATCTGATTCATTACATCTAAAATTGCCTCCAGATTTTCAAGTGGATGCCAGTACACCGGCTCTATTGCAGCTTTTACATCTAATCTTGCAGCTTCATCCACAATTCTTTTTACACTATCTATCATATGCGGATACCATATTTTTTTCTCTTCTTTACTCAGATGTGGATATGCTGTCTCTGTTCCTACAACTGTTGCTCCAAGCTCCTTGTTGTATGCCAGGCACTTTTTAAATGTCTCTACTGCCTTTTCTCTGACCATATCGTCTGGATTTCCCAAATCCATATAACATCCAAACACCGGTATCTCAATCTCATGCTTTTCAAACTCTGTACGTATTTTATCAAGATGTGCCACTGTAATATCGTCATAGCTGTCAATTTCTGCAAATGCTTTTGGTAATGCCAACTGTGCACAGTTATATCCTCGTTCATGTAATGTATGTGCGAGTTCTTCAATTTTCATTTTTCCATAATCATGGGCTCTTACTCCGATTTTCATTGTCTCTTCTCCTCGTTAATAGTTAGTCTTTCCAATGTAATCGTATTTTACCACCTCTCTTCTTCTGGCTTCTTGTTTTTTCTTATAGAAAATCTTGAATATTTTGACCTTATCATGCAATATCATGAACATTTCTTCAAATCATGTTGTTTTTTCAAATTGAAATCAGTAAGATGAACTCATAATAAGAAAATCAGAATAAATGATTTTGGAGGATTTTAAGAATATGAATGATATTTTAAATCAGCTTGAAAAATGTATGATCGTACCTGTCGTTGTTTTAGAAAATGCTAAAGATGCAAAGTCTCTGGGCGAAGCTCTTTGTAACGGTGGTCTTCCATGTGCTGAAGTAACTTTCCGTACAGAAGCAGCAGAAGAATCTATTCGCATTATGAGCGAAAGCTTTCCTGAAATGCTTGTCGGAGCGGGAACAGTTCTCACTACAGAGCAGGTAGACCGAGCTGTTAATGCAGGAGCAAAGTTTATTGTAAGCCCTGGATTTGATGAAGAAATCGTAGATTACTGCCTGGAAAAAGGAATCACAGTTCTTCCTGGATGTGCTACTCCATCTGAAGTTACCAAAGCTGTAAAACGCGGGCTTGAAGTTGTGAAATTTTTCCCTGCAGAACAGGCCGGCGGACTTCCAATGATCAAAGCTATGGCTGCACCTTACACTATGGTTAAATTTATGCCAACCGGCGGTATTAATCCGGAAAATGTAAAAGACTATCTTGCATTTAATAAAATTTTTGCATGTGGTGGAAGCTGGATGGTAAAAAATACATTGGTAGAAAATCAAGAATTTGATAAGATCTGCGAGCTTTCTAAAGAAGCAGTCACAATTGCAAAATCTATCCGCGGATAAGTTATAACACATAGGTAATTATTTTAAGAGAGGTTAACACAATGTCTAAAAAATATGATTTGCTCACACTTGGAGAACTTCTTCTTCGTCTTTCTCCACAGGCAAACGAAAGAATGTCAAGAACAAAGATTTTTGAACAAAATATTGGTGGTGCAGAATTTAATGTTGCTGCCGGAGCTGCACAGCTTGGACTGAAAACAGGTTTGGTAGGAAAAATTCCAGCTCATGCAATCGGTCAACTTGCAAGAAATGAAGTGCATTTTCAAAATGTATCTGATGAATATTTGTCTCATGATAACAGTGCTGATGCCCGTCTCGGTGTATATTATTACGAAACCGGTGCCGCACCTCGTAAACCAGGGATTGTCTATGATCGAAAACATAGTTCTATGACAACCCTTTCTATTGATGATTTTCCGGAGGAAATGTACTCATCTACCCGTTGTTTCCATACTTGTGGAATCACACTTGCTTTAAATGAACAAGTACGCAAAGCTGCTATTGAAATGATGAAGCGTTTCAAAAAAGCCGGTGCTTTAATTTCATTTGATGTGAACTTTCGTGGAAATCTTTGGAGCGGTGCCGAAGCCAAAGCTTGTATAGAAGAAATTCTTCCTATCGTAGATATTTTCTTCTGCTCTGACAGTACTGCACGCCTGACCTTCTTAAAAGAAGGCACTCCTGAAGAGGTTATGAAAAGTTTCGCCGATGAATATCCGATTTCCGTTGTCGCAGCCACACAACGAATCGTTCACAGTCCAAAAAGACATTCCTTTGGCTCTGTTATTTATGATGCAAAAAAACAGACTTTTGTTAAGGAAGAAATGTACAAAGACATCGAAGTGGTCGACCGTATCGGAAGCGGAGACGCTTATATTTCCGGTGCTCTTTACGGATTGCTTACTTCTGAAAATGATACGCGAAAAGCTTTGCAATATGGTAACGCTGTCAGTGCTTTAAAAAATACTATTCCGGGCGACCTTCCTTCTATGACACTTTGCGAAGTAGAAGAAATGATTAAAACTCATCAAGAAGGTGACAATGGACTGGAAATGAAACGATAATATCCTATCCCTTTCAAATACACTCTTTTCATATCATATTACTAAAAAAGCAAGCAGTGGAAATTTTTTAAATTCGACTGCTTACTTTTTTCAAGAATGCCTCTGCATTCTTGCTGCGAGATGCGCGTCATGCAATGCATGACATACTTCTTCTGCGCATCTCTGCAATCCTGCCGGAGGCTATATCAGATGGGGGATTGACTCCCACCACTGATACTGATTTGTTACTCGCCACCTACAGAGGTGGGAGTCATCTCACATCTGATATATTATCTACTATGCTATATGCATAATCTCTATTAATAAAATCCATGCAAGACCATAATAAGTAACTACTGCCACTAAATCATTTACTGTAGTAATAAGCGGACCTGATGCAACTGCCGGGTCAATCTTAATTTTGTTGAAAAACAATGGTATTAATGTTCCAACTAAGCTTGATATTATCATTGCTAAAAACAACGATGCCCCTACACAGCCGGATATTAAAAATGCATGTCCCAATGAATATCCTTTAAATAAGTATATATACACCCCTAGAAATACAAGTGCAAGCATTCCCAATAACAATCCACTGCTAAATCCTACTTTTGCTTCTTTAAATGTCAAATGCAGCTTATCTTTCGCACTTAAATTTTCATCCATAAGCACACGGATTGTAACAGCAAGTGACTGTGTACCGACATTTCCGGCCATATCAAGAACTAATGACTGAAAACATATAACGATTGGTAATATTGCTACAACATCTTCAAATACACCCACTACAGAAGACACCAGCATTCCGAGGAAAAGTAATATAATAAGCCACGGTAAACGCTTTTTCATACTGTCTTTTGTACTTTCCTGAAGATCTTCCTCTGCTGACAATCCGGCTAATTTTGCATAATCTTCACCTAATTCATCATCAACTGCCTCGATAACGTCTTGAGCTGTCAAAATACCGATTATCTTGTTTTCACTATTAAGCACAGGAAGCGAATCCTCAGCATAATCTTTTATCTTTTCAATACTTTCAGAAATTTTTTCGTGGTCACGAAGATAAGGATAGGAATAACTTATCAGCGACTCCAATGCCATTCCTGCTCGTGCGATAATCAAATCTTTAAGATCGATTGCTCCACAAAAATGATCCTCTTCATCAACTACATATATCGTTGCAATATTATCATTCTCTCCTGCTTGCTGTACGAGTTCATGCATTGCCTGACGTATTGTAAGATTATCTTTAATGCATATAAAATTAGTTGTAATCAGACTACCTATTTCATCATCATCATAAGAATTGATCAATCTGATATCTGCCTGTACATCCTCATCAAGTATCGATCTCAATTTAACTTTTACGTTTTCATCAATATCTTCCAGAAGATCTACCGCATCGTCGGCATCCATTTCATTAATAATCTCTGCCAACTTATAGATTCCTAATTCTTTAATATAATCATCGGGATCTTCAACATATGAAATAATCTCCGACATCCATTCAGAACCAAGTATATTGTAAAGATGAAGTCTTTCTGACTTATTAAGCAACTCTAAACTCTGTGCAATATCATTGTCATGATAATCATCAAGTTTTTCTTTTATCTCTTCATTTGATAATCCTGATCTGATAATATCAACAATTTCTTCTACATATATCGGTTCTTTTAATACTTCTTTTTTCACCTTAAGCCTCCTTCTCCCCAAAAAAGGGCATAAAAAATCCACCGCTAAATGCAGTACAACGCTTCGGTTGTGACACTCTAGTAACGATGGAAAAGGCTTAGATTAATAATTATTATAATTGGCGCACCTATAGACACTTGAAAGATATTCCAAGTGTTCTTCCATCGTTAGATGTACTTCGACTTCGACTATCACAACTGTCCATATAATTCGCCTCCTTCTTATTCCTTATTTTATAGTTCATCTATTTATAACATAATGCAAGAATTTTGTAAACGCAATTTAAGTAAAAAAATGTTAAAGAAAAGCATTCTGGTTACTGTTCACAGTACCTGTGACCAGCAACGCATTCTGTACAAACATAATTAATATTAAAACGCGCTTAAGAAATCTTCTCAAGCGCGTCTCTCATTCCATATCCGTATATCATGTACCTTCAAAACTGCATACAAAGTTTTTTCATCCATCTTGTTCCTATCACCTGTTCTGGTTATGCCCTCGACCTATTAGTAACAGTCAGCTCCATGTGTTACCACACTTCC
>OHAC01001109.1_pt1 | contig 25938 bp, 16 predicted proteins | sample 1577051 | NCBI WGS metagenome assembly OHAC01 (sample SAMEA3541499, study PRJEB24748) | human gut metagenome | biome: human gut; feature: human-associated habitat; material: faeces | place: China | collected 2012 | reverse complement strand
CTCTTCACGTTTGTTGGCATGCATCTGAAGGATACGTCCAACACGCTCTTTTTTACCTTTTGTAGCGTTGAGCACATAAGATCCGGAATTCACTGTTCCCGAGTAAACTCTGAAGTAAGCAAGTTTACCTACAAACGGGTCAGACATGATCTTGAATACAAGCGCTGAGAACGGCTCTTCATCAGAAGAATGTCTCACTGTATCATTTCCGTCCATATCTACACCCTGAATAGCCGGAACGTCAAGCGGTGACGGCATGAATTCGATTACTGCGTCAAGAAGCTTCTGAACACCTTTGTTCTTGTAAGCTGTACCGCAGCATACCGGAACAGCAGTACATTCGCATGTCGCTTTTCTCAGCACTTTCTTCAGCTCGTCTATCGACGGCTCTTCACCTTCAAGGTACATCATCATAAGCTCGTCATCCAGCTCGCAGATCTTCTCTACGAGTTCTGTATGATACAGCTCTGCGTCATCTTTCATTGCTTCCGGAATCTCTTCGATGGAGATGTCATCTCCCTTGTCATCGTTGTAGATGTAAGCTTTCATTTCAAAAAGATCGATGATTCCTTTGAACTCGTCTTCTTTTCCGATCGGAAGCTGAAGACAAATTGCGTTTTTACCTAATCTTGTTTTAATCTGCTCTACTGCGTTGTAGAAATCAGCGCCCATGATGTCCATCTTGTTAATGAACGCCATTCTCGGTACGTTGTATGTGTCAGCCTGACGCCATACGTTTTCTGACTGAGGCTCAACACCGCCCTTGGCACAAAATACACCTACCGCACCATCAAGCACACGCAGGGAACGCTCTACTTCTACTGTAAAGTCAACGTGTCCCGGAGTATCGATGATGTTGATACGATGCTCTAACGCGCCTGCTTTCGGCTTGCAGTTTTCCTGCAGCGTCCAGTGACATGTTGTCGCAGCAGATGTGATCGTGATCCCTCTTTCCTGCTCCTGGGCCATCCAGTCCATAGTTGCAGTTCCTTCGTGAGTATCACCGATCTTATGGTTAACACCTGTATAATAAAGAATACGCTCTGTTGTCGTAGTCTTTCCGGCATCAATATGCGCCATAATACCGATGTTTCTGGTTCTGTCTAATGGATATTCTCTACCAGCCAAGATCTTTTCCTCCTCTATTTGGTCATTCTTCGGGATAATTTCCGAAGAATATGCCTCGCACCTGCCTCGCTAAGAGGCGCAGCAGTGTCCGGCTCTTAGAAACGATAGTGTGCAAACGCTTTGTTTGCCTCTGCCATCTTGTGCATATCTTCTTTTCTCTTCACAGCTCCGCCTGTGTTGTTCGCTGCGTCAAGAATTTCGTTTGCCAGTCTCTCTTCCATTGTCTTCTCGCCTCTCTGACGGGAATACATAGTCAACCAGCGAAGAGCAAGCGCCTGTCTTCTGTCAGCTCTAACCTCGATCGGTACCTGATATGTTGCTCCACCGATACGTCTTGCTTTTACTTCCAGAACCGGCATCATGTTGTTCATAGCTTCCTCGAACACTTCGATCGCCGGTTTCTCAGCCTTTGCCTCTACTCTTTCAAATGCTCCGTATACAATTTTCTGTGCTACACCTTTCTTACCGTCAAGCATGATGTTGTTGATAAGTTTGGTAACAACTTTATTGTTGTATATCGGATCCGCTAATACATCTCTTTTCTGAGTATGTCCTTTACGTGGCACGGTCCTTCCCTCCTTAATCATGATTTTCGGCATTACGCCGGGATTAATTCATCGGTACTCACATGTGTCTCTCTATGGAAATCGCATTGCATGTGCTCGTGGCCGCCGGACTCTATAAAATCCGCAACCTACGATTAATCATAGTTCTGTTTGTGATACGATTTAACTGTTTAGTTACAATCTTTGCTAAGGCGTTCTATTATTTAGCGTCTTTTGGTCTCTTAGCGCCGTATTTAGAACGAGCCTGTCTTCTCTTAGCAACTCCTGCTGTATCAAGTGTTCCACGAACGATGTGGTATCTTGTACCTGGCAGGTCCTTAACTCTTCCTCCACGGATAAGAACAACACTATGTTCCTGAAGGTTGTGTCCTTCTCCTGGGATATAGCTTGTTACTTCGATTCCGTTAGAAAGACGAACTCTGGCGATCTTTCTAAGAGCTGAGTTAGGTTTTTTAGGTGTAGCTGTCTTAACTGCTGTACAAACACCTCTTTTCTGTGGTGCAGATACATCAGTTGCACGTTTCTTCAGTGAGTTGTATCCTTTCTGAAGAGCTGGTGCTGTAGATTTCTTTTCAGAAGTCTGACGTCCTTTTCTAACTAACTGGTTAAATGTTGGCATTCTTTTTCACCTCCTATGATTTCGTTGCCTCATCTCTTATGAGAATGAGGGGTTGCAGATAATAAATTCATATTATCTTTTGTAATTTAGCGCACAAAAACATAGTATGCTCGTGTGCACGCTTGTTAGTTTAGTATGTTTTCAGCGAAAAGTCAAGGGGTTTTCAGCATTATTTTAAAATGTACATCCTCCGTGCCAACCAACAAGGTGATTGACACGGAGGATGCGGTAAATCTTAATATGCTTTTCCCCAATATACCATATGTTTAGCAGGTTTTCCGCAACATACACATACATTAGAAATTTCTTCCTGTTCTTCTGGAATACATCTTGATGTCACCCCGCCTGTCTGGTCTTTGATTGCTTCTTCACAAGCATCATCTCCACACCACATTGCACGGATAAATCCAATCTGGTTTTCAGCGATGTCTTTCATCTCATCCATGTTTGTTGCTGTGTGAATATGTGAATCTCTAAACGCTTTTGCTTTCTCAAAAAGTGCTTTCTGAATGTCTTCAAGAATTTCTGACAATCTTGTTTCGATTTCATCTAAAGCAACCACAATCTTTTCTCTTGTATCACGACGTACAATGACAACCTGTCCGTTTTCGATATCTTTTGGTCCGATTTCAATACGTGTAGGGATTCCAAGCATCTCCTGCTCACTAAACTTCCATCCAGGGCTCTTCTCTGAATCATCAATCTCTGCACGATATCCTGCTGCCTTTAATGCTGCAAGTAATTCATTTGCTTTGTCTAAGACACCTTCTTTATGCTGGGCAATCGGAACTACTCTTGTCTGAACCGGTGCGATGTGTGGTGGAAGTACCAGACCACTGTCATCACCATGTACCATAATGATTGCTCCAATAATACGTGTAGACAATCCCCATGATGTCTCATATACACTGTGAAGCTTATTCTCTTTATCTGAGTAGCTGATTCCATAAGCATCTGCAAATGCATTTCCAAAGAAATGACTTGTACCTGACTGCAATGCTTTTCCATCATGCATCAATGCTTCAATTGTGTAAGTGTCTTCTGCTCCTGCAAATTTCTCGCTTGGTGTTTTCTTTCCTGTAACAAGCGGAATTGCAAGATCATTTTCCACAAAATCCTTGTATACATCACGCATCATCAATGTACGTTCTTCTGCTTCTTCATATGTTGCATGGATTGTATGACCTTCCTGCCATAAAAATTCTCTTGAACGAAGGAATGGTCTTGTTGTCTTTTCCCAACGCAATACAGAGCACCACTGATTCCAAACCTTTGGAAGATCGCGATAAGACTGAACTGTCTTGCTCCATACATCGCAGAATAATGTTTCTGATGTAGGTCTGATACAGAATCTCTCCTGAAGAGGCTCTTCGCCACCTTTTGTTACCCATGCAACTTCCGGTGCGAAACCTTCAATATGATCTTTCTCTTTCTGAAGTAATGACTCTGGAATCAAAACAGGAAGATATACATTCTGCACTCCTGTTTCTTTAAATCTCTTATCAAGATTTGCCTGGATATTTTCCCAGATTGCATAGCCATTCGGAAGATAATTCAGACATCCTTTTACTCCTGAATAATCACATAACTTTGCTTCGCGTACAACATCTGTGTACCACTGTGCAAAATCCTCATCTCTTGCTGTAATTGACTGTACTAATTTCTTTTCTTTTGCCATTGCTGCTTTCCTTTCTTTTTATTTTATTTTTATCGGAACACATTTTTCATTTCTAAAAATGCACCTGCCTTCGGAAATAAAAAACGCCGGGAACTTCAATTCCCTTCCAAACGAAAAGGGACCGAAATTCTCGGCGGTACCACCCTAATTAACCACTGTTGTGATTCTCTTTATCTGTCATTAACGCTGACTTACGCTGTACTTTCATACAGAAGCTCCCAGGCAGGTTCTATATTATCTCCGCAGAAATCTCCCAGCAAATGATTTCCTCTCTGTGCCGTCTCCAACATATACTAACCCTGTTCAACGCTCATATCACATATCGTTGCAATTTTACCCGAATTACCCAAAAATGTCAAGACAAGTAACTGCATTTCCACCTCTTATTACTTCTGGATCTGCAACAATTTTTGTTTTAAATCCATCTCCAGTTTCTGCATCTCCTGCTCCGCAGCTTTTCGTTTTTCACGACCTTCCTGCTGAATATGCATCACCTCATCTAATGTAGAGATCAAAGACTCGTTTGTCTGTTTTAATGTCTCTATATCAACGATTCCTCTCTCCGACTCTTTCACTGTATCTATCGTTGCCATCTTTAATTTCTCTGCATTTTTCTTCAACAGTTCATTTGTCATATTTGTCACTTCACGCTGTGCTGCAGCCGCCTGTGCAGAATGTTCTACTCCCAGCCCAAGTACCATCTGACTCTTCCATAACGGAATTGTATTCACAATCGTCGACTGGATTTTTTCTACCATCAACGTATCATTTCCCTGTACCAGTCTGATCTGTGGTGCTGTCTGCATCGAAATCTGGCGAGTCAGCTCAAGATCATGTAATTTCTTTTCAAAGCGATTACACATAGAATCTAAATCTTTCGCCGCCTGTGCATCTTCTGCAAGCCCTGTTGCCTGTGCTTTCTGTAACAAATCCTGAAGTTCTCCGTTTCTGACTTCATTTAATTTTTTCTTTCCGGCTACAATGTACATAGTTAATTCTTTATAATAAGTAAGATTCAATTCATACATCTTATCCAGAAGTGCAACATCTTTCATAAGCTGAACCTGATGTGATTCCAGCACTTTACATATTTGATTTACATTCGTCTCTGCCTTGGCATACTTTGTTTTCATTGCTGTGAGCTTGTTTGAGCTTTTCTTAAATATTCCCAGAAATCCTTTTTCTTCCTCTTCATCAAAAGATTTCAGTTCCTTTACTACACCACTCAACAAATTACCCACTTCGCCAAGATCCTTTGTTCTCACATTTTCCAGTGCACTTTCCGAAAAATCCGCCATCTTCTTTTGTGTGCCTGCTCCATACTGCAGAATCATATTAGAATTTGTAAGATCAATCTGCTCTGCAAATTTCTCCGCCATCTGCCTTTCTTCTTCTGACAAAACATTTTCTTCCGCTATAACTTCTTCTTTCTTTTCTTCTACCACAGCCGGTTCTTGTTTCTCTTCTGCTGTTTGAAATGGATCTAATGTCAATGTAGGCGTTGTATCAAAATCTTTAAAATTATTTTCCATAACATTTCCTCTTTTCTTTTCGCAACCATTTTTTTATTTTTTAAGTCCGTCCTCTGTCAGTCCTTCCTGTGCAAGCATCGTCTTCAACACAGAAATGTCACTGGCAACATCCCACGCTGTATCCTGAAACATTGCATCCAACAGTTTTTCAAATGCAACATTCAATGTATCCAGCGTTTTTTCGATTTCATCTTTTGAAGATAAAATATTATCTCCTTGAATTGGCTGTCTGTCCAGTTCTTCATATGCTTCTAAAAGCTTCACCGTTGTCGGAAGATAATAATTCATCAAACGATGTAAATCTCCTACCGTTTCCGGATTTTCCTCTACTCGGTCAAATATTTTATCAACCAGCATCTCCATTCTGGAAATCTTTGCTGAAATTTCTTCTCCCGGAATTGCATCATTACTTTCATGAATTTTGCGTATATACTCTTCTCCCGCCTCAACAATCTCCTGTACTTCCGGCGTAAGTCCTTTTTCTTCTTTCTTTTTACGCTCTTCCTCCGCCGCTTTTTGCTGTCTTTCTAACGTATCCTTTTGTTCTTGTTGCTGTTCCATCATATCAGTATATTGACGATACGCATCATGACTTGAAATAAGACATTTTTCCTGGGTATCCAAGTGTCCTTGAATAAACCAGCCTCTCCGTATCATGTTCTTTATATCTTTCAAAACATATTTTTCATTTTTCCCAACATACTCTGCCAATTTACGTATATCACAATATTCTTTTCCACCCATTGTCTGTAGATACTGTCGGAAACGTTTGATCCCGCCTATTTTTTTCGTACCTGCCACGCCGATCAATGTCGTCGCTATCCCAAGTATCCCAAATATGATTGCTACCGCAAGTACTCCTGCCTTATTAGATACTCCCACCACCAGTGCTATAACCGCTGAAATACAGACAAGGAAATTAAATCCCGACATCATGTATCCGCATACACTCATCACAATCGCACCAACTTTTGCTGCACTGGTACTTCTATATAGCATAGGCTTTGTCGGAGTCACAAAACCTCCTGTTGAATATCTATTATTTACTTGCCCCTCCTGACTGTTCGCTCTTTTTTGTTGTGTCTTTTTTTCGTATTGAGGCATTCCATAAAAAGTTTCTCCGTAACGTGGTCTACGATTCTGATTTACCCGATCACCCACATTACGCATTGTGTCCGCAAATGCATCTGCAGCTCCATTTACTGTATTCGTTATTGTCTGGTTCAATCTACTGAAATCTCCTGAATCCACGGCATCCTGCACACTTCTTTTTATATCTTCCCCAAACCTTTCCCAATCTTGATTTTTCATTTTTCCATCTACTCCTTCTCAAAAGGATTATACTCTCTCTTGACCTGATGATTCTTTTATATGATAATCAGTTTAGACAGAATATTGCCAAAAGTCAAGAACAGGGGATAGATATTATGAAGCCAGAAATTATATATGAAGATTCCGAATTAATCGTATGTGTTAAACCTGCCGGAATCGCAACACAAAGTAAACGCATTGGTTCACCGGATATGGTAAGTATCTTAAAAAATCACATTGCTCACAACACAAAGAGCAAACAGCCTCCTTACCTTGCCGTTATTCATCGTTTAGACCAGCCTGTCACCGGGCTGCTTGTCTTTGCAAAAACACCTTTTGCAGCAAAAGAATTAAATCACCAGCTTCAGTCAGAAGGATTTGGAAAATATTATCGTACCTGGCTTTCCGGTCACCTCCCGGCTGACGAAGGAGACTGCATAGATTATCTTGTAAAAAATGGACGTACAAACACTTCTTCCGTTTGTAAACCTGACACTCCAGGAGCAAAAAAAGCAGAATTACATTACAATGTATTGCAACAAAAAGATGCTTTTACACTTGCTGAAATCACTTTAAAAACAGGCCGACACCATCAGATTCGCGTACAGATGTCGCATCTTGGTTGTCCTATTATCGGCGACCGCAAATATGGAACTGCGGAAGATCCCTCTTCCGGTTTTCGCGGATTACAGTTATTTGCCTGCCGGCTGACTTTAAAACATCCTAGCACGCATAAACATTTGGAGTTTCTTTTGCCCGAAACCTATTATGCTGTAAATCTTTAGTTCTACATTTCTTTCGGATTGCGCCACAAACTAAAACGACATGCAACACGTTCTCACTCTGTGCTGCATGTCGTCTTTATTCGTTTAATGAAATTAGATTTCTACTGCTGCCTCCGGTTCTTCTTCCAAAACCTGTTTGTATTTTTCTAAAATTGTACTCTGGATTCGGTCACGAGTACCTGAATTAATTGGATGTGCTATATCGCGATATTCCCCATCCATTGCTTTCTTGCTTGGCATCGCAATAAATAAACCTTTTTCTCCTTCAATTACCTTGATGTCATGTACAACAAATTCATCATCAAATGTAATGGATACAACTGCCTTTAATTTTCCCTCTTTTGCGACTTTACGAACGCGCACATCTGTGATCTGCATATTCTAGTCTCCTTTCTCGTCTGCATGATTCTATTAACACTTTTCTTTATAAGGCATATCTTTCATTTTTCTCAACAACTACCTTGACACCATTCTCACCAATATGTCTGGTATTTGCACGGATTGTATCTCTGCTTTCAACAATACAATTTTCAATATAAGTATTATCTCCAAGGTATACATCATTTAATATAATTGAATTCTTGATCACACAATTATTTCCAACATAAACTTTCTTAAAAATAACTGAATTCTCAATCGTACCGTTGATGATACTACCACTTCCTACAAGGCTATTTTTAACTACTGCTCCAGGATTATACTTTGCCGGAGGCAAATCACTTACCTTAGAATATATCTCCGGTAACTGTTTAAAGAAATAGTCTCTGACTTCTGGTTTTAAGAAGTCCATATTTGTCTTGTAATATGCATCTACTGTTGAAATATTACTCCAGTAGTTGCTGATTTTATATCCATAAATCTTCTTCAGATTTTTGTAACGAATTAAAATATCATTTACAAAATCGTGACGTTCTTCTTCTGCACAACGTTCGATCAAATCGATAAGCTGTCTTCTTCTCATCACATAAATTCCTGTAGAAACTGTCTGTGAATGAGCAATCATCGGCTTCTCTTCAAATTCTTCGATTCTTGCAGATTCATTCATCCGTACTGTACCATAACGTGTTGCATCTTCATTGTCATCTAGTTCTTTGACAACTACTGTGATATCAGCTTTCTTTGCAATATGATATTCCAACACTTTGTTATAGTCCAATTTGTATACTGCATCTCCTGATGTAATCACAACATATGGTTCATGACATTTTTTCAGGAAATCAAGATTCTGATAAATTGCATCTGCTGTTCCACGATACCAATATCCATTATCCGATGTAATTGTCGGCGTAAACACATACAATCCACCTTGTTTTCTTCCGAAATTCCACCATTTTGATGAATTCAAATGTTCATTCAATGATCTTGCATTATACTGTGTCAATACGGCAACTTTCTGTATTTTTGAATTTGTCATATTACTCAATGCAAAATCAATCGCACGATAACTGGTCGCGATCGGCATAGCAGCCACTGCACGTTTTTCTGTCAGCTCCTGCATCTTTCTGCTGTTTCCACCTGCCAGAATAATTCCTACTGCTCTCATACTCGCTCACCTGCCTTTATTAATGTCTCTCCACTTGCAAGCACTCCATCACTGTAATCTTCTATGGATGTCACACCACTAACGGCGGTATTCTTTCCGATCTGAACATTTGACGGAATCTTTGATTTTTCTCCGATCGTGGCAAGCCCGCCACTATAAATATTTGGTTTTACTTTGTTTGGAACTTCACTTCCAACGCCAATGACTACATTATTACCGATTTCAGTATCTTCAGCTATAATGGCTTTCTCGATCACACAATTCTCGCCAATCATAACATCTCTCATAATAATAGAGTCACGAACCACGCTGCCTTTTCCGATTGTTACTCCGGCTCCCAGCACAGAATTATGTACCTCGCCATATACCTCTGTTCCATTACTAATAATACAACGGTCCACAACAGCGTCATTTGAAATATACTGCGGTGGAATGTTAGAACTATTTGTGTAAATCTTCCAGAATTCTTCGTAAAGATTAAATTCAGGAATAATATCGATCAACTCCATATTTGCTTCCCAATATGAACTTAATGTACCGACATCTTTCCAGTATCCATTATATTCATAAGCAAAAAGCCTGTCTCCTTTTTCATGACAATATGGAATGATATGTTTACCAAAATCACAATTCGGCTGCTCTGATAATTTGACCAAAGCATCTCTTAACACTGGCCAACTGAATATGTAAATACCCATAGATGCAAGATTGCTGCTTGGATGCTCCGGCTTTTCTTCAAATTCTTTGATTCTTCCGTCATCATCTGTCACTACAATACCGAAACGGCTTGCCTCTTCCATTGGAACCGGCATTGCTGCAATTGTTACATCTGCTTTATTCGCCTTGTGATAATCCAACATAACCTCATAGTCCATCTTGTATATATGATCGCCTGAAAGGATCAATACATAGTCCGGATTATAAGACTCCATGTACTCTAAGTTCTGATATATCGCGTTTGCAGTACCGGTATACCACTCACTGTTTGTACTCTTTTCATACGGCGGTAAAATTGATACTCCTCCTACATTTCGATCCAAATCCCAAGGAATACCAATACCAATATGTGTATTTAAGCGTAATGGCTGATACTGTGTCAACACACCTACTGTGTCTACACCCGAATTAATACAGTTACTTAACGGGAAATCAATAATTCGGTACTTGCCGCCAAAAGCAACTGCTGGTTTTGCTACTTTCGCTGTAAGAACCCCCAATCGACTGCCTTGTCCACCCGCAAGGAGCATGGCAATCATTTCCTTTTTAATCATGTAGTCACCTCATTTCTAGTTAGATGCACTTATTATATCATACTTTTCATTTCATGTGCACATTTTTTACAAATTCATAAAGGAAATTTAACTCTTTTTATTTATTTTTACTAAAAAGAACTTCTTTAAATTTTCTCCATATATAGTATAATATAATGGATAGAGTCTTTTTATGACTCTTTTTGAAAAAAAAGTAAAAGAAGGTACCTAATTTATGTATAAGATCGATTTTGAAAAACCAATTCACATCCATTTCATCGGAATTGGCGGTATCAGTATGAGCGGTCTCGCAGAGATTTTACTGGAAGAAGGATTTACTGTTACTGGTTCTGATTCAAAAGAGTCTCCGCTTACCCGCCAGCTCGAAGAACATGGTGCGCACATTTTCTACGGTCAGAAGGCGGAGAATATTATCGATGGTATTCAGTGTGTTGTTTACACTGCTGCGATCAACAAAGCTAACCCAGAATTAATGGAAGCTGTTGCCCGCAAGATTCCTATGCTGACTCGTGCGGAATTACTTGGCCAGTTAATGAAAAACTATGATACATCTATCGCTGTATCCGGTACACATGGCAAAACTACAACGACATCTATGATTTCTCATATTTTATTGGAAGGAGATGTTGACCCTACGATTTCTGTAGGCGGTATTCTTCAGGCTATCGGAGGTAATATCCGTGTAGGAAAATCTGAAACATTTATCACAGAAGCCTGTGAGTACACGAATAGTTTTCTTCATTTCTTCCCGACAATCGGAATCATTCTGAACATTGAAGAAGATCATTTGGACTTCTTCAAGGACCTGGAAGATATTCGTCATTCTTTCCATCAGTTTGCAGCTCTTTTGCCGGAAGATGGAACTTTGATCATCAACCATGACATTCAGAATTATGAAGAAATTTTTGCCGGGTTATCTTGTAATGTGATTACTTACGGTTCTTCCGCCGATGCAGATTATAGTTTTCAGAATGTCAGCTACAACGAAAAAGGCTGTGTTGCATTCGACCTTGTAGAGAAAGGACATGTCACAGACCATATCCAGCTTTCTGTAACTGGAGACCATAATGTTTCAAATGCTTTAGCTGCGATCGCAACTGCAAAGCTTCTGAACATTTCAATGCCTGTTATTGAAAAAGGACTGCTCTCATTCTCCGGAACAGACCGTCGTTTTGAATACAAGGGCACTTTGGACGGCATTACAATTGTTGATGACTATGCACATCATCCAACAGAGATTAAAGCAACTTTAAAGGCTGCAAAGCATTACCCACACAACGAACTGTGGTGTGTGTTCCAGCCTCATACTTACACACGTACAAAAGCGTTTTTCAATGAATTTGCAGAAGCACTTTCTCACGCAGACCATCTGGTACTTGCTGATATTTATGCCGCACGTGAGACGGACAACCTTGGTGTTTCTTCCAAGGCTCTTGCAGAAGAAGTGAAAAAGCTTGGCACAGACGCTTACTACTTCCCAAGTTTTGCAGAGATTGAAGATTTCTTAAAAGAGCACTGCTCTGCGGGTGATCTCTTGATCACAATGGGAGCCGGAGATGTTGTAAATATCGGAGAAGATTTATTAAAATGATGAATACAATAAAATTATCCAATCATTTTCAAAGCAATGCCACTCTTGTCTCTAATTATTTTATTGACAATTATATGGCTACTGCAAATGGTGAGTTTGTAAAAGTCTATCTTTTTTTGCTGAGGCATATGGAGGATTCTTCTATGAGCCTTACCATTTCCGGCATTGCGGATTGTTTGAATAATACGGAGAATGATATTTTGCGTGCCTTCCGTTATTGGGAAAGTAACGAACTGCTAAGGATCGAGTACGATTGTGAACATAGCGTTTCCGGAATTGAACTCCTGCAGGCAGGACAATCTCCGTCAAACAATATCAGTAAAGAAAGCATTTCTTCGATTGCAACTGCATCCAAGGAAGTTTCCATCACAGCTGATAGTGATGAGACTCCTGTGAAAGCTAAAGTACCTAAACAAGAGCCTGCAACAGCACCTAAAGATACTGTGTCGCACAAAAATAAACACGCTTCTGATTCTTCGATGGAAAAGAAAGAGTTAAGATCACTTTTATTCATAGCAGAACAGTATCTTGGAAAAACTTTATCTCATACAGATGTCGAAGCAATTACATATTTTTATAAAGATCTAGGTATGTCAGCCAGACTGATTGAATACCTGATTGAATCTTGTGTAGAAAGCGGACATAAAAGTATCCATTACATCCAAAAGGTTGCTTTATCGTGGGCTGATGAAGGTATTACAAGTGTAGAACAGGCACGGCGTAATTCTGCTAATTATAACAAAAACTGCTATACTGTATTAAATGCATTTGGCATCAAAAATCGTGGACCGGCCGACTCTGAGCTTGTCTATATCAAAAAATGGACAGATGAGATGGGATTTTCTCTTGATATTGTTCAGGAGGCTTGCCGACGTACAATTTCCGCTACACATCAGCCAAGTTTTGAATATACAGATACAATTTTAGAACGTTGGCAGCAGAACAATGTACACCACTTAAATGACATTACTGCATTGGATACCGTGTTCCAAAAAGAAAAACAGGCACGAAGAAACGTATCAAAATCTAAGCCAATCACAAAAAACCTGAATAATTTTGAGCGACGTGCTTATGATATGGATTCATTAGAAGAACAATTATTAAACAGTAATTAGAAGGAGTAGTATCGTGGGACTAACGAATTCACAATACCAGACAATCATGCGTGAATATGAGCAAAAGCAGCTTAAAAGCCATGACATTCTCACGCAACATTATGAAGATGTATATAAGAAATTACCGGAATTCAAATCACTGGATGAATCAATTTCAATTATGTCAGTCCAATACGGCAGACGCTTGCTCGATGGTGATGAGAGTGCTTTAGATTCTTTAAAAGAGGAGCTTAACATTCTGCGAAGCAGCAAACAACAGCTCCTTACCTCTGCCGGTTTTCCTGCTGATTACCTTGAACCGGTATATGAATGTCCTGACTGTAAGGATACCGGTTATATTGGAAATGTAAAGTGCCGTTGCTTTAAACGTGCTATCACAAAATTGCTTTATGAACAATCTAACTTGAAGGGCATTCTGGAATCCGAGAATTTTGATACATTTTGTCTTGATTATTATTCTGACCGACAGGTGGATCCAAAAACAGGGAAAACATCTCGTGCTATTATGGAGCACGCTTATCAGACTTGTAAAAATTTTGTTCAAAATTTTGGACATACATCCGACAATATTTTTCTTTACGGAGATGTCGGTGTCGGAAAGACTTTTCTTTCCAATTGCATCGCCAGAGATTTAATCGATGCCGGATACTCTGTTCTCTATTATTCGGCGCCAAATTTATTCAACATTCTGGCTCAGGGAACATTTGATCATAATGATTATGAATCAAAGCAAATGCAACAATATGTTTACGATTGCGATTTACTGATCGTAGATGATTTAGGAACCGAGCTTGCCAATGCATTTACGGCTTCTCAGTTCTTTACCTGCATTAATGAAAGACTTTTAAACATGAAATCGACCGTTGTCTCAACGAACCTTTCACTGGATTCATTGGCAGACCTTTACACAGAACGTTCTTTTTCACGAATCACCAGTAACTATATCTTGCTGAGATTATTCGGCGATGATATTAGAATAATTAAAAAAATACGTGCTAATAGGGAGGGCAAATAATGCTGCACAGAAGTGAACTCAATTTAGAAAATATTCCAGTAGGAGCCTTAGGAATCATTCCTGTTACAGGATGCGAAGCTCTTGGTAACAAAGTCAATGATTATCTTGTAAAATGGAGAAAAGAGAGTGCTCATCAATACAAAGATGATGTTGCATTTACAGGATATGAAAAAGATTCATTTATCATCAATGCCAAAGTACCTCGTTTTGGTTCTGGAGAAGCAAAAGGTATTATCAACGAATCTGTACGTGGTAAAGACCTTTATCTGATGGTAGATGTATGTAATTACAGCTTAACTTATTCATTGACAGGAAACATTAACCACATGTCTCCTGATGATCATTATCAGAACTTGAAACGTGTTATCGCTGCTGTTGGTGGAAAGGGTCGTCGTATCAACGTAATCATGCCTTTCTTATACGAAAGCCGTCAGCACAAAAGAACAGGACGTGAGTCTCTTGACTGTGCTCTTGCACTTCAGGAGCTTGTACGTATGGGCGTTGACAACATCATCACATTTGATGCACATGATCCACGTGTCCAGAACGCAATCCCACTTAGCGGATTTGAAACAGTTTCACCAACATACCAGTTTATCAAAGGTCTTCTGCGCACAGTAAAAGATCTTAAAATCGACAGCGAACACATGATGGCAATCAGCCCGGATGAAGGTGGTACAAACCGTGCTGTTTATCTTGCCAACGTACTTGGTCTTGATATGGGTATGTTCTACAAGAGAAGAGATTATACCAAAATCGTAGACGGACGTAATCCTATCGTTGCCCACGAATTCCTTGGTTCTTCTGTAGAAGGAAAAGATGTAATCATCATTGATGATATGATTTCTTCCGGAGACAGTATCATCGAAGTTGCTACTGAACTGAAACGCAGAAAAGCTAACCGCATCTATGCTGCTGCAACATTTGGTCTTTTCACAAATGGACTGGCTAAATTCGATGAAGCATATGAAAAAGGAATTATCCATGGTATCTTGACAACAAACCTGATTTATCAGACACCTGAGTTATTGTCAAAACCTTATTATATCAACTGTGACATGAGCAAATACATTGCTTTAATCATTGACACATTAAACCATGATGGTTCCTTAAGCGATATTCTGAGTCCAAACGAAAGAATTCAGGAAGTACTTCACAAATACAACAATGGCGAAGAGATTTAATATCTCTTTTCTATAAACTGTTGCTGATTAAAAAAGCAACAAAACATTTACTTTTTACAAGATAGAATCTTGTATCTCTAACAGCAAACATAGGAGACAGTTCTATTAAATCAGACAGCTTCAGCATGACTGATTTAATAGAACTGTCTCCCATTAAAAATTATTACTTTCGGCATTCTTTTCTGTATTTTGTCGGCGAAGTTCCATAAAATTCACTAAATACCCTATAAAAATGGTCTGAACTGTTATATCCAACCTTAGTAGCAATTTCTTCAATTGAACTGTCTGTTTTTTCTAGTAGATCTGTTGCAATTTTCATCTTTAATTTCTTTACAATAACCGAAAAAGTTGAACCCGTATTCTCCTTTATTATTTTAGATAAATAAGGAACAGAATAATGGAATATTCTGGAAAGTTCAGGTAAAGTAACTGTAGTATAATGACTTTGAATATAACGCAGAATAGGAGCATAATCCAAACCATTATCATAGCTGGAAAACTGACTGTATGTCTGATAATTACGTAATATACTTACAAAAAGAAGATTCAACCAATGTATATTGCTTTGATTTACATATTTATCGTATTGAAAATTTTCTAAAAATAATTCTTTTACAATAAATCTTACTTCTGGAAAACTGCTTGTATGAAAAAGAAGATAATTTGGTTTTTCTGCATCAGACAAAATCTTCCTAAAAAATGTAGATAAAATATCGTCATTAGAGAGCAATGAGAAAAACGCTTTACTAAAAGTCTGTTGTTTTACTAATATAGGAAAAATCTGTGATTCTCTGCTAAGCAGTCTGGTTGAATGCTTGGTAAAGGGTGACAGAATACAAAAATCTCCTTCTTTTAATATTCTTTTCTCATCTAGAAAGACAAGTTCACATTCTCCTTTAAAGATATAGTTAATTTCAAAGCAATCATGAACATGCATAAAATTTTGAAGTTGCCAAAACTGACTTATAACTGTTAAGTCTGCATTCACAGGAACAATATCAAACCCTGTTTTCTGGGTTAATACTTTATCTGGAAACCGAAAATATAAAGTGCGAATTTTTTTAAGAAATTTGTCATCATCCAACATGGCAAGACCATTGATAGTCGGAAGTTCTGATTCCGAACTAATAAATTTTCTATCTTGATACAATTCCTGAAGTATTTCAAGAAAAGTTGGATAATTGTCATGCGTCTCATTATAAAAGTCAATTCTATCCTGAATATCTCCAATCGAAACATAAAAATTCATAGCAATATTACCTCCTTTTCTTTCAGTATATCGAATTGTCCGAAAAATGCAAATTAAAAAAGGTATGAAATTCTATATAATCAACAGAAGGTTTGCTTAACTATTAATATTAAATGTTAAAAAACGTAGGAAAATTAATATATTGTTTAGAATATTACGGAGAAATTTAAAGAGCGATATGCTATGATTCATTCATCATAAATAACTACTTGTATAAGGAGGAGATGTAGATGAATAAATTTCGTTTGGCAATACCGGTATGGGGAAAAGGTATTTCCAGTAATTACAACCAATTTCTTGGATTTCATACAATAATCGATACAAAAGAAAGCAGTCAGATTACTTTGAGAATCGCTGCGAGAAGTTATTACCGACTATATCTTAATGGAAAAATATGTGCATGTGGACCGGCAAGAACAGCCCGGCATTACTGTAGAATTGATCAACATACATTTCATGTAGTAGGCAGAGTACATATTGCCATAGAAGTAGCCGCTTATAACAAACCTGAAAAATACTGCAACGATTGTACTCTTGAGTCCGGAATGCTGACCGCTGAGATTACAGACAGTAACGGAACAATTCTTGCTGCAACTGGAAAAGAAGGATTTTTGTATACAGAATTGAATTATCGAAAGCCAAATGTTGAAACAATGAGTCATTCACGAGGAATACTCGAATGGTATAAATTAGATGAAAAGAGTCTACAGTGGGTATATGGTAGCAGTCATTTCCAATGGAACATGCCAACCCTTCTTGAAGAAAAGATAGGGTGGCTTCCAAGGAGAGCACCATATGCTTCTTTACAGCCAATTCCTATGTCACATATTGGAGGAATCTGCGATATGATTTCTGATGAAACAGATGATCCTGGATTTGTACTCTCAATTGCCAGAGCATTTAATAAAACATGGTATGAAAACTTGCAGGAAGAAGATCAATTTCTCCAGAAACTACGCGGCTATAAAGAAACACTTTTTACCGGAACATATCAGCTTTCTCAACAACAAAAAAACAACACAGAACTATCAAATACAAAAAGAAAACTTCTTTATCTTGCACCCGGAGAACATCCAGCTTCTGTTATTTTTGAGAACAGAAAAACAGAACTTGGTTTTATAGATTTTGAAATATCGGTTGAAGCTAAAACTGTTGTAGATGTGATCAATAGCGACCACTTATCTGTATATGGCGAACTGCGTGCTAACAGTTATGTTACACGATATGAATTGGAACCTGGAAATTATCATCTGACTACATTTGAACCGAAACTTGTCCGATATATCCGAATGATTTTTACAACAACAGGAAAAATCGAGCTAACATTTCCTCAATTGCTGGATGACAGTTATCCAGATGAAGGAATTTCTTATTTTAGTAGCAGCGACGGAGAACTAAATCAAATCTATGATGGTGCAAGAAGAACGCTTCGTCTAAGCACTCTTGATATTTTCATGGACTGCCCTCAACGCGAAAGAGGTGGATGGTTATGTGACTCACATTTTTCTGCCCAGGCAGCATGGCAGATGTTTGGTAATCTTGGTACAGAAAAAGATTTTATCGAAAATTTCATGAAGACAACAGATATGTGGAAAGGATTTTTCCCAGAAGTTTATCCAGGAAGCAAGTCAGATACGAGCGATCCTGGATTCATCAACTGGTCTTATTGGCTTTTAACAGAATTATGTGATTATTATGATAGATCCGGAGATTTCATCTTTATTGAAAACTGCAGAGAAAGAGTTGAAGAATTTGTATCTGGACTGCTTTCGCTTCGAGGTGACAGTGGTTTGATTGAGACAGAACGTGCTGAATTTGTAGACTGGTCTCTTGCTAATCGTAATTTTGCTTTGAAACCAATCAGCATCCCGAACAACTGTCTTGCTGTCTATATGTTGGAACGCCTCGCAGAACTTTATGGATATGAGGAATGGAAAAAGACTGCCGATGATATGCGGCAAATCATTAATAAACTGGATACAGAAGCAGGAATCTTTGGTGGAGGTGGAGATGGCGCTTCTTTCAAAGATGGAAAGCTGACACGTACAGACTGTCCAACTGAAGGCGGTCAGGCACTTGAATTGTGGAGTAATTTTCATCGTAATGATACAAATTATATTAAGAATTTTGTTCATATGATGGGGCCTTGTCCCGAATATCGCTCCAATCCTAATATCGGAAAAGCAAATCTTTTCATAGGCTTGATGATCCGATTTGATGTACTTGCTAAATTAGGATATGTCCAAGAACTTGTTCGAGAACTAAAAGATATTTATCTTGAAGAATTAAAACTCGGATCAGGTACATTCTTTGAAAATATCAATGCATTTTCCGGATGCCATGGATTTAATGGTATGGCAGGAGCTCTGCTCACTGAAAAGGTATTAGGACTTGGACAACCGATACAAAGACGAAAAACTATTATAATTGAACCTCATCCTGGAAACCTTAGATGGGCAGAAGGAGCAGCCAAATGTGAAGATGGAATTATATTTCTTAAATGGTCTGCAGATGCAGATTTACACAAACTGAGGATTAGCCTAACACTTCCAGAAGGATGGACGGCCGATTTCCACCGGGCATTTGAGTTGTCAGGATGGCAGATAGAAATGAACGGAACACTCTTATAAGTATATTAGAAATAAAATATCAGTATCTTTATACAAAATAGATTCAGTAAAAAAGGGCGGATATCCCGATCGGGTATCCGCCCTTTTTACATCTCATCTTATATTCGAACTACAGAAGTCCTCCGATTGAAAGGAACAGTGGAGCAAATACAAGTGATACTACTGTCATAAGTTTGATCAGGATGTTAATAGATGGACCTGATGTATCTTTGAATGGATCACCTACTGTATCACCAACGACTGCTGCTTTGTGAGCCTCACTACCTTTTCCGCCATGATGTCCTTCTTCGATGTATTTCTTAGCGTTGTCCCATGCACCACCGGCATTTGACATAAAGATAGCCATCAGAACACCTGTTACAAGAGCTCCTGCAAGAAGTCCTCCAAGAGACTCAACACCAAGAACGATACCAACTAACAATGGTACGATAACTGCCATCAATCCTGGAAGAAGCATTTCGTGAAGAGCTGCTGATGTAGAGATAGATACACATGATGTATAATCTGGTTTATCTTCACCCTTCATGATACCTGGTTTCTCACGGAACTGACGTCTAACTTCCTCGATCATCTTGTATGCAGCCTTAGATACAGACTCCATAGTAAATGCTGAGAAAAGGAATGTCAGCATACCACCGATAAAGATACCGATGATTACTTTATAGCTAAGTAAGTCGATTGAATCAAGCTGTACTGCCTGTGCATAAGATACGAACAAAGCTAAAGCTGTAAGAGCTGCAGATCCGATAGCGAATCCTTTACCCATAGCTGCTGTTGTGTTACCAACTGAATCAAGTTTATCTGTAATCTCACGAACAGAATCATCCAGTCCTGACATCTCTGCGATACCACCTGCATTATCTGCGATTGGACCATAAGCATCAACTGCAACTGTGATACCTGTAGTTGAAAGCATACCTACTGCTGCAAGTGCAATACCATATAATCCGTCTACTTTGTATGAAATGAAAATTGCTACACAGATTAAAAGCAGTGGAATAGCTGTTGACTGCATACCTACTGCAAGACCACTAATGATTGTTGTAGCTGCACCTGTTTCAGACTGCTCACCGATCTTTTTAACCGGATTGTAATCTGCAGATGTATAATACTCTGTAACGTTACCGATAATAACACCAACAATCAGACCTGCAATAACAGCAATTGCTGCTTCAAAACCATCAAATAATACTTTACTTAATACAACAGAAGCGATTACAACGATGATAGCTGAAGCATAATCACCTTTTGTAAGTGCTTTCTGTGGATTCGCATTCTCTCCACCTTTAACGAAGAATGTTCCGAGAATAGAAGCAATCAGACCACAAGCTGCAATTGCAAGTGGGAATAATACACCAGAAACAGTTGCTGTTACTGCTCCGAGAGTCAGTGCAGAAACAAGTGATCCTACATAAGACTCAAACAAGTCAGCACCCATACCTGCAACGTCACCTACGTTGTCACCTACGTTATCAGCGATAACTGCTGGGTTACGTGGGTCATCCTCTGGAATTCCAGCTTCAACTTTACCTACAAGGTCAGCTCCAACGTCTGCAGCTTTTGTATAGATACCACCACCTACACGGGCAAACAAAGCAATTGAAGAAGCTCCCAAACTGAATCCTGACAATACGTCAACATTCTTTGTTACGATATAAACGATACTTACACCAAGCGCTCCAAGACCTGCTACACACATACCCATAACAGCTCCACCAGAGAAAGCGATTGAAAGTGCTTTGTTCATTCCACTTGTTCTTGCTGCATTAGCTGTTCTTACGTTAGCTTTTGTAGCAACAGTCATACCACAGTATCCAGCGATTGTTGAGAACAGTGCTCCGACAACGAAGCATACTGCTGTTACCCAGCTGATTCCAAATCCGATTAATACAAATAATACTGCTACGAAGATAACCAGGATCTTGTACTCAGCCATCAAGAAGGCACGAGCGCCTTCAGCGATTGCATCTGCAATCTCTTTCATTCTGTCTGTTCCGACATCTTCTTTGCTTACTTTTGCTGCAAGGTAAGCTGCAAACAACAGTGCAAGTACTGCTGCTACCGGAACAAGAAACATCATGTTTTCCATTGTTTCATCCTCCCTAAAAAATAAATAATCCCTATCGACATACCCTTTTTCCTATATATATTCTGTACGTCGTCGTGAAAAATCCACAATACCGTAAATTTTTCAGCTTTTATAATTATACCTTTTTACACTTTTTATTGCAAGTATTTCTTTCTAATCTTGCAAATGCTTACACAATTTGTACATTTTCTACAAACCAATTTCCTATAATGCGCATTTTTTACACTTTTTTGTTCTGCACCTAAATTTTTTTATGCATATCTAATGAATTTTTAGTATAATTATAATTCATATTATGCAAATATCCGATGAATAATGAATAGAAATATAACTTTCTTCTTTTATGCAAATTCTACAAATCATACAATTTTTCGCAAAAAAGAGGTTCTGTGTCCGTCTTCTCAACTTTCACAAAACCTCTTTTATGATTCATAAATTACGAAATCTTATTCTTCAGAATCTTCTTCTGTTGTCACATCAGCTTCTGCTTCTGTTACTTCTTCAACAGCATTGTCCTCTACCGGAAGCTCGTCTTCAAAATCCAAATCCTCATCAAAGTCAATGTCTTCATCCACTTTTATATCTGTATTCAAATGTACTTCACGATATTTTTCCATACCTGTACCTGCCGGAATATGTTTACCAATGATAACATTTTCCTTCAGACCTACAAGGTGGTCAACTTTTCCTTTGATAGCAGCTTCTGTTAAAACTTTTGTTGTCTCCTGGAATGATGCTGCTGACATAAATGAATCTGTTGCAAGAGATGCTTTTGTAATACCAAGCATGATCTGCTCTCCTGTTGCAGCTTCTTTTCCTTCTGCTACCATCTTCTCGTTTACATCCTCAAATTCAAGCACATTTACCATACTTCCCGGAAGGAATGAAGTATCTCCATTTTCCTCGATGCGAATCTTCTTCAACATCTGACGTACAATAACCTCGATATGCTTATCATTAATTTCTACACCCTGCAGACGATATACTCGCTGTACTTCGCGAAGGAGATAATCCTGAGCGGCACGTAAACCTTTGATCTTCAGGATATCATGTGGATTAACGCTACCTTCTGTCAGCTCATCACCGGCTTCAAGTACCTGTCCATCCTGCACTTTAATACGAGAACCATAAGGAATCAAGTATGCTTTTGATTCACCTGTCTCATCATTTGTTACAATAACTTCACGTTTTTTCTTTGTATCACTAATGTTTGCAACACCTGCAAATTCTGTGATGATAGCAAGACCCTTAGGTTTTCTTGCCTCGAAAAGCTCCTCGACACGAGGAAGACCCTGTGTGATATCGTCTCCGGCTACACCACCACTATGGAATGTACGCATAGTAAGCTGTGTACCTGGCTCTCCGATTGACTGAGCAGCGATAATACCAACAGCCTCACCTACCTGAACGGCTTCTCCTGTTGCCATGTTTGCACCGTAACACTTAGTACAAACACCATTTTTACACTTACATGTAAGGATTGTACGGATCTTCACTTCTTCAAGTGGTTTCCCATTTCTGTCTACACCCTTCTTCATAACTTTTTCAGCACGAAGTGGTGTGATCATATGATTCTTCTTAACGATGACATTGCCATCTTTATCTTTGATATCTTCGCAAGAGAAACGTCCTGTGATACGTTCCTGCAAGCTTTCGATTTCTTCATTACCATCCATAAATGCTTTTACATACATTCCTGGAATTTCTCTTCCTGTTCCTTCTACACAGTCGCTGTCATGAATAATCAATTCCTGTGATACGTCAACAAGACGTCTTGTAAGGTAACCTGAATCGGCTGTACGAAGAGCTGTATCTGACATACCTTTTCGAGCTCCATGTGCTGACATGAAGTACTCCAATACGTCCAGACCTTCACGGAAGTTTGATTTGATAGGCAACTCGATTGTACGACCTGTTGTATCAGCCATCAATCCACGCATACCTGCAAGCTGTTTGATCTGTTTATCAGAACCACGGGCTCCTGAGTCTGCCATCATGAAGATGTTGTTATATTTATCCAGACCTGTAAGCAGAGCCTCTGTCAGCTTATCATCACTGTTTTTCCATGTTTCTACAACTTCTTTGTAACGCTCTTCTTCTGTAATAAGACCACGCTTATAGTTCTTCGTAATCTTATCAACTGTATTCTGTGCCTCTTCGATAATCTGTGGTTTCTCAGGTGGCACTGTCATATCTGAAATAGATACTGTCATAGCAGCTCTTGTTGAATATTTGTAACCGATTGCTTTTACATCATCAAGTACTTCTGCTGTCTGAGTAGCACCGTGTGTATTGATTACTTTCTCAAGAATCTGTTTCAACTGTTTCTTTCCTACATGGAAATCAACTTCCAGTAACAATTCATTACCTTCTACTTCACGATCTACAAATCCAAGATCCTGTGGAATAATCTCATTGAATAACATACGTCCCAATGTTGCATGGATAATACCAGTTACTTCTCTTCCATCTGCCATTGTCTTATGCACACGCACTTTAATCTTAGAGTGTAATGTCACATATCCATTTTCATATGCAAGGATTGCTTCATTCAAATCTTTGAAGAACATTCCCTCGCCCTTAGAACCTGGTCTTTCCTGTGTCAGATAGTAAATACCAAGTACCATATCCTGTGAAGGAACGGCTACCGGTCCACCATCAGATGGTTTCAACAGGTTGTTTGGTGAAAGCAAGAGGAAACGGCATTCTGCCTGTGCTTCCTGTGACAACGGTACATGGACCGCCATCTGGTCTCCATCGAAGTCGGCATTGAAGGCTGTACATACCAATGGATGCAGCTTAATAGCTTTACCTTCTACAAGGATTGGCTCGAACGCCTGAATACCAAGTCTGTGAAGTGTAGGGGCACGGTTCAACATAACCGGATGCTCTTTGATTACTTCTTCCAGAATATCCCATACTTCCGGCTGAAGTCTTTCTACCATTTTCTTCGCATTTTTAATATTATGTGCTGTTCCCTTTGCTACAAGCTCTTTCATAACAAATGGTTTAAACAGCTCGATTGCCATCTCTTTTGGAAGACCACACTGATAAATCTTAAGTTCAGGTCCTACTACGATAACGGAACGTCCAGAGTAGTCTACACGTTTACCAAGCAGGTTCTGACGGAAACGTCCTGATTTACCTTTCAGCATGTCAGAGAGAGATTTCAGTGCTCTGTTTCCAGGTCCTGTAACCGGACGGCCACGACGACCATTGTCGATCAACGCATCTACCGCTTCCTGAAGCATTCTCTTTTCGTTGCGGACGATGATATCCGGAGCTCCGAGTTCGAGAAGTCTCTTCAGACGGTTATTTCTATTGATAATTCTTCTATATAAGTCATTTAAGTCAGATGTTGCAAAACGTCCACCATCCAGCTGTACCATTGGACGTAAGTCTGGTGGGATAACCGGAATTGCTGTTAAGATCATCCACTCTGGTCTGTTTCCAGACTCGCGGAATGCTTCTACAACCTCCAGACGTTTCACGATTCTTGCACGTTTCTGTCCTGAAGCATTCTCAAGAGAAGCCTGCAGCTCTGCATACTCTTTCTCAAGATCAATTGCTTCCAATAATTCTTTAATGGATTCAGCACCCATACCTACACGGAATGATTTGCCCCATTTTTCTTTTGCTTCCTGATATTCAGACTCAGAAAGAATCTGTTTGTACTGAAGATCTGTCTCTCCTTTATCAAGTACGATATAAGATGCAAAATACAGTACTCTCTCCAATGTTCTTGGTGAGATATCCAGAATCAATCCCATACGGCTAGGAATTCCCTTGAAATACCAAATATGAGAAACCGGAGCTGCCAGGGCAATATGTCCCATACGCTCACGACGGACGGAGGCCTTTGTGACCTCAACGCCGCATCGATCGCAGACAACACCTTTATAACGAATCTTTTTGTATTTACCGCAATGGCATTCCCAGTCCTTGCTAGGTCCGAAAATACGCTCGCAGAAAAGACCGTCTTTCTCAGGTTTCAATGTTCTATAGTTAATTGTTTCCGGCTTTGTAACTTCGCCTTTTGACCATTCTAAGATTGTTTCCGGTGAAGCCAGACCGATTTTGATTGCATCAAACGATAACTGCTGGTTTTCCTGTTCATTATTTGTTGGCATAAAGTTGGCTCCTCCTATTCTTCGTCCATAAATTCATCGAAATCAATAATTTCGTTTTCATCGAAATCTTCTGGTTCCTCTTCCTGCTCTACATTCTCAAGTTCTCCGTCTACGAATTCCTGTTCTGTATAGCCATGATCTTTATAAGACTCCTCATCACGATATCTTCTGTCGCCTTCGATAATTGCATTCAGGTTTGTATTACCGTAATCAACAGATTCCATCATCTTGACTTCTTCGAATTCATTCTCTCCAGTTTCACGAAGCACACGAACATCCAGAGCAAGTGACTGCAACTCTTTGAGCAGTACTTTGAATGATTCCGGTACTCCTGGTTCAGGGATATTCTCTCCCTTGATAATTGCTTCGTATGTCTTCACACGTCCTACAACGTCATCTGATTTTACAGTCAGGATTTCCTGAAGTGTATAAGATGCACCATAAGCTTCCAGTGCCCATACCTCCATCTCTCCGAAACGCTGTCCACCGAACTGAGCTTTAC
>OHAC01001098.1_pt1 | contig 26073 bp, 26 predicted proteins | sample 1577051 | NCBI WGS metagenome assembly OHAC01 (sample SAMEA3541499, study PRJEB24748) | human gut metagenome | biome: human gut; feature: human-associated habitat; material: faeces | place: China | collected 2012 | reverse complement strand
AAATGCTGGGGCGGGCGTTGGAATGGGACCGAAAAACAACATCTCCCGGGCATGCTTATCAGGAAATATTTAATCGCCGTTTAAATCGTGGACAATCCTACGCAACATTAGCTTTGGGCTGGAGCGAGTTTACACCTTCTTACTTTGGTCCGTTTCGGGATACAACGCATGTGTGCGAAAATCTGCCGGATATCCAGATTCCTTCGATGCTGCGCGGTGTATTCCAACAGGGTTATTCTTCTCATTATCAGGCATTATATGATACCGATTTGTGCATCCACAAGGGCGTTCTGGAGTATCCGGAGAGGAGTGATTGTCGTTGATCAATGAATTGTATAACTTATCCGAAGCTCTTGAAAAGGCAAAGATCCAAACGCAAAACTGGCATCGAAAATACAGACCGATTCCAAACATAAGAGAAAAGGCACCCTGTGTTTGTATTACGATTTCCAATGAAAAAGTGATGAAAATTTCTTCGCTTGATTTCAAATACAGTACGGTTTTGCGAAAATATGGTTCGAATCAGGGAAGCTATCCATGCATGAACCTGGCATCATTGTATCGTGTTACGGAGGATTCTATCAAAAAAGAATTAAATGAAATAGCAGATCATCCAGAGAAACTAAATTGTGAGACACTTGAAAAGATAAAAGGATGGTGTACGGAATATAACTGGGGAAAAAAGTTTCAGGGTAAGTACAAAATATCAATGGAAAATACCGTTGTGGAACTGCAGACGGCAGCTGCCCGGTTTGAACCGCTTCAAATATTAATCGACGAGACAAACTGCTTTTCGGATGCATCCCGCTTACATAAAGAACTGGAATCTGTTGTTTGGAAGATGCTGAGTCAGCGGGAACATGTGAAACTGGCATTGGCGGTTCTTTTTTATCAGGGAAAATCTGGGGCGGATGCAGCCGATGATTATGGTTCTCTTTCCGTGGCACTTGAATCTGCAAAATTAATAGAGGCTGGAATACCGGCAGTAAGCGATAAATTTGTCACAGGTTTGAATGCGTGTTTACTTGAAATGGACTTCTCTCAACAAGGGGAACAAGAAGCAAATGATGTTGATGCGTTCGGAAATCCATTTCAGGCAATAGAAGAACCAATGCCGGGCGTGAAGCTGGCTGGTGGCTTCGATGTTACGATCCGTACCATGTTCAAAGAACAATACTGCCAGAACAGATATGGAAAAATCGAGAATGCCAGTTATCCGATTTCTCCGTCTATGCGTGTGAAGCTTCAGGCATCACTGGAATGGATCGGAAAAGAGGAACAGAGAGATAAAACATGGATGAACCTGGAAAAAAATGAAATTTTGTTTGTATATCCATTCAGAATGCCACAAGTACCGATTTCTTTCACGAATTTCTTTGGCTCTTCAAAGAATCTGGAAGAATCGTTCACAACACGGTCAGAAAAGTTTGTCCAGGAGTTAATAAAATCGAAAGATCCCGAAGTGGATTCGCAGGCGAAATGGATTCAGATTTTTATTCTCCGAAAAATTGATAAAGCACGAACCAAAGTTGTTTATACACGTCAGACAAATCCGTATGAATTGGAAGCATGTTCGGAGGCTTGGAATTGCGGCTGCAAAAACCTTCCACGCTTTCCATTTGGTGAGCCTGTGGTATTGGAACCATTGGATACGTCGGATGTACTAAACCGATTCTGGAAAGCAAATGGTGAAATGGCAACCGACCGGTTTCACCCGGTTCCGAGATATCGTGGATTAGAATTGTTGCTGGAACATACGTTACCCGTAACTGCTGATCTTCACACAGTATTGGAAAAGACTGAGTTACTGAGTCCATTCCTTGGAAATTTATGTGCGAAAGATAATTGGAATCATTCAATATGGAAACATGTGAAAAACATGGTATCGTTGTTGGGAATTTTACTGTATCGAGAAGATATCAGAAAGGAGGACTATATGGAGAATGTGCCATATCTCTATGGTCAGTTATTAAAAACGGCAGATGAACTTCATGCGCTTTATTGCAATGTGGTGAGAAAAGGTGATTTTCCGCCGCAGTTTTTGGGAAGTGGCTTGTATCGAAATGCCAGTGAGACGCCAGCCCGCACGTTGAATATTTTAAGTCAGCGTATCATGCCGTACTATGCCTGGGCGAAAAGTTATCGATACAAAGAAAGAACAGAACCGGGGAAGGAAAGCTGGCGGGCAGCGTGGCTGTATCATCAGTTTGAACGAATTATGAATCTGCTGCGTGAAAAATGGACAGTCCCGGCCCGATTTAATGAGGAGGAAAAAGCACAGTTGTTTATTGGATATCTTGCGGCATTTCCTAAAAAAGAAGAAAGTACGATAAACGAGGAGGTAGGAATCGATGAGTAATGAAATTAAGCGTGCAACAGGATTACTGGTAATTGAAGCAGTGAATTCAAATCCGAATGGTGATCCGGACCGAGAAGGCGATCCACGTCAGCGGCCGAACGGATGCGGAGAAATTTCTCCGGTTTCTTTCAAGAGAAAATTACGTGATTTGCTGGATGATCATGATACTCCATTTTTTCAGGCACTTCCGGAAATGTTTAGCAATCATGCGGACCGTTATTTTATTTTAGAGCATCGTGGACGTGACAGAAAGCAGATCACAAAAGAACTGGGAAAATCACCGGCTGATTTTAGAAATAGTGAATTTGTAAAGAAGTATTGGGATGCGCGCGTGTTTGGTAATACATTTCTTGAAGATGGCGGCGATAAAGGTTTTATTAAAACGGGAGTTGTGCAGTTTGGAATGGGTATTTCAATTGCGCCTGTCGATATTTTGCGCCAGACAAATACCAATAAAGCAGGTGTTCAGGAGGGGAAAAATGCCGGAATGGCACCACTGGGCTATCGCGTCGTAGATCATGGTGTTTATTGCATGCCGTTCTTCGTTAACCCCAATTATGCGGATAAGAGCGGATGTACTGCAGAGGATATCGAACTCTTAAAACTGCTGATTCCACATGCGTATGAGCAGAACCGCTCAGCAATCCGCCCGGATGTTCGCATCCGCCATGCGTGGTATATAGAACACAAAAATATACTGGGCAGTTGTCCAGAATATAAGCTGATCGAAGCGTTGACACCTGAAAAAATCGGAGACAAAATGGAACCCTCTTTATCGTGGAACGATTATCAGGACAAGCTTTCTCTTCAGGAAGAGTTGTTGGCGAAAGTAGATAGCTGTATCGATCTGGTGAATTTATAATGGAAGATTATCTTGCGCACAGTGCTAAAATGGAGTATCCGGCACAAACATATCTTGCACATATTCAAGGCGTAGATATGAGAGCTGTGCAGTACGCAAAGGATGTTGAACCGTACGCAAAATATTTGAAAAATGAACTTCATGATATTGTTCATGATGCGGCCTGTCTGCATGACCTCGGAAAATTAGAAACAGAGAATCAGATGGTATTACGAGGTCATGGACATGACCAGAGACATTTGCCGATCAATCATGTGGATGCTGGAAGCGCTGCGTTGGTAAAGAATGGTTATGGCTATGCAGCGCTTGCAGTCTATTCTCATCATAAAGGTCTTCCGAATATGCAGGCTGAGAGTATGAGAGAAACAGCCATTTTTCGTGATGAGCATATAAAAGTCCGGCAACACACGGATTCTGTGCTGTCAGATTTACTGCAATGTCACCAATCTGTGTTTCTCACCGAAACTTGTAAAGAGGAACAGCCCTATCCTGGAGAAATCAGTGTGTTTATTCGCATGGTTTTATCGTGTCTTGCGGATGCAGATCACACAGATACGGCGGTTACATATGGAAAGGCAGTTGAGTCGGAATTACCGGCATTGCGTGCAGAAGAACGACTTGCTGCATTGGATCAGTATGTATCAAAGCTAGAAGGTGATGATGAGCGTAATCGTCTTCGGCGGGAAATGTATTTAGTCTGCCGTAATGCCCGGATTAACAGTGATTTTTCATCTTGCGATAGTCCGGTGGGATCGGGAAAAACAACAGCAGTTATGGCACATTTATTGCAGCAGGCCATCAAACGCAATGCCAGACATATTTTTGTGATTCTTCCGTATACAAGTATCATCCAACAATCAGTGGATATTTACCGGAAAGCCTTGTTGCTGCCTGGTGAAGATCCAGAAGCAGTGGTTGCAGAATTACATTCACGGGTTGATTTTCAAAATTACAATACCCGTTATCTGACTTCATTATGGCGGGCACCGATTGTAGTTACAACTGCAGTCGCATTTTTCGAAACACTTGCTTCCAATCGTCCATCAGCGCTGCGGCGGTTCCATGAACTGCCGGGGAGTGTTATTTTCATTGACGAAGCACATAACGCATTGCCTTTAAAATTATTGCCAATTGCCTGGAACTGGATGAATGTATTGGCAGAAGAGTGGAACTGTTATTGGACGTTTGCCTCGGGATCTCTGGTACGTTACTGGGAATTGAAACCTTTATCGCAAGTTGGTATGAAGCATCCCTGCGTTGAGAAATTGGTTTATGCGGATCTGCAAAAGCGCTTAATGATGTATGAAAAAGGCAGGATTCGTTTTTGCTTTCAGGAAAAACCAGTTACAAGAAAGAAACTGATAGAATGGATTCACAGCGCTCCGGGTCCGAGACTGCTGATTGTAAATACAGTTCAAAGTGCGGCAGTACTGGCAGATGACTTTTTAAAAAGATTTGGCCGATCTCATGTGGAACACCTATCAACTGCATTGAAGGCAGAAGACCGGGAACGTGAAATTGAGAAAATCAAAAGACGATTAGAGAATCGTGACGATACGGACTGGGTGTTGGTAGCAACTTCTTGTGTGGAAGCAGGCGTTAATTTTTCTTTCCGAACTGGATTTCGAGAGTTATCATCATTGCTTTCGCTTTTACAGGCCGCTGGGAGAGTTAATCGGCATGGAGATTGCCCTGGGGCAGAAATGTGGAGTTTTACGTTACAAGAAGATTCCATGTTAAAAGAGAATACGCAGCTGAATACTTCTAGAGACGTTTTGCGTGATTATTTTTTGCGGAATGAGGAAATCAGGCCAGAACTCAGCACCTACGCCATGGATGAGGAAATTGTCCGCGATGATAGTTGCCTGCGAACGATACAATCGCTCATGACGCAGGAAGCAGCCATGCAGTTTCAAAATGTCGCAAAGGAGTTTAAAGTGATTGATTCTGATACGGTTACAGCAGTTGTTGATGAATCCTTTGCAAAAGAAATTGCACACGGCAAAGGCGATTGGAAGGTATTGCAGAAAAAGTCCATTTCAATTCCCCGGAATAAAATTAAGCAATGGAATGTAAAAGAAATTGTAGAAGATATTTTTCAATGGACTTTGGCGTATGATGAATTCCTGGGATATATGCGTGGTGTTTTGGAACAGTACAAGTAGAAGTTTCTGAAATATTTGACACGAATAGGTATTTGGTGCGAGTCAGAAGTGTACATAAAATGTTGGCAGATTCGCACTAGTAAAATTGGATATTTTTATAGGGTTGACAGCAATGGAAGCGGATAATATTATTATTTTGTGAGTATTGCTGTGATTTATGCAGGTATGCAAGGAATGATTGTGCATGTTTGCTGTCGCTTTCTGCGAGGAAGCTGTGGATTGAAATTTGCCGCTTTACGGTTTAATCTGTATTTGCTCAAAGTCGCTTTCTGCGAGGAAGCTGTGGATTGAAATACATTATGCTTATTGATACTTCCAATGGAGAATTGTCGCTTTCTGCGAGGAAGCTGTGGATTGAAATACAAAAGACGGACAAGTATTTATCGGAAAAGAACTGTCGCTTTCTGCGAGGAAGCTGTGGATTGAAATTTTCCAGTGCGGTAGAGAATAAGACCGAGGAAGCGTCGCTTTCTGCGAGGAAGCTGTGGATTGAAATTTGCATCTGCGAATCCGGTTGTAAGAGCAATCGGTCGCTTTCTGCGAGGAAGCTGTGGATTGAAATCCACATGAGGTTATGAACCTTCCACTCCGGGAACGGTCGCTTTCTGCGAGGAAGCTGTGGATTGAAATCTCTGATCCGATTATAAACCGGTATCAGGCGGGCGGTCGCTTTCTGCGAGGAAGCTGTGGATTGAAATTGCTTACTGCGCGTCACACACGCACCACACGCCACGTCGCTTTCTGCGAGGAAGCTGTGGATTGAAATTCAGGATGGTTGACAATTGTGAGAGCCTGGAAGGTCGCTTTCTACGAGGAAGCTGTGGATTGAAATTCGGTCGTAGAGGATATCTGATCTATATTATACGTGCATTTTACCAAACGAGAGGATTCGCACGTCTTCCAATAAGAATAGTTTATTTGCTTGACGCTATGAAAAAGAAATATTATTATTAATTTGTAAGTTGTGCTATGATTTTTGCAGATATACACAAGAGAATTATACATATTTGCGTCGCTTCGTTCACGGAAGCGTGGATTGAAATCTTCCCGGTGTTACGCTACAACACCAAATTGTTTGTCGCTTCCTTCGCGGAAGCGTGGATTGAAATAAGCTAGAATACCGGAGCTGTCATAAGTATGAGGCTCGCTTTCCTCGCGTAAGCACAAATTCCAGAAATATCCAGTATCTTAAATACCTGGCATTTTTATAGTACACCTATACAATTATAATGTAACACAACAAGAACATTATATGAGGAGGGTGTATATGGCAGAATTATATTTTACAATTTCTGGCTGTAAACATTATTACGGCACGGATTTTATGGAGAAGGGCATGAAAGTCCAACTCGTAAAAGAACCGGACAATGAATTTGACAAAGAAGCCATTCAGGTAATGGTAAAAGGCCTCGGAAAATGTGGTTATGTGGCGAATAGTCCTTATACCGTAAAGGGAGAATCCATGAGTGCCGGAAGATTGTATGATAAGATCGGAGATACGGCAAAGGGAAAGATTTTGTTTGTTTTGGATCAGGGTGTGTTATGTAAGATCACAGATACAGGAATAAAAAGTGAAGAATAGAGAAGGTGTTTGTTTCGTTGCGCATTGCGCGGAAAGGAATGTACTGTGAAATATATTGCACACAAAGATGGAGAACGGCAACAGTCGGTTTTGGATCATTTGGAGGGGACTGCGAACCTGGCAGGAATTTTTGCAGATGCTTTTTGCAAACAGGACTGGGGATACTGTTGTGGAATGCTTCATGACATAGGAAAGTATTCTGATGAATTCCAAAAAAAGATTCAAACGGAAAGCGATGACCGGGTTGATCATGCGACAGCCGGTGCGCAGGAGTGCGAGAAAAAGGGCGGACTTTATCCGATATTAGAATATTGTATCGCAGGTCACCATGCGGGGCTACCGGATTACGGAAATAAGTCTGAACGTTCCTCACTGGTTGGTCGATTGAAAAAGAAAATACCGGATTATCATCATTATGCGGATGAGATAACATTTCCGCAATTGCAAACAATGCCGTTTGATCCGAACATGACGCCAGATCCGGATTTCTCATTGAGCGTATTTATCCGTATGCTGTATTCCTGTCTGGTAGATGCGGATTTTCTGGATACGGAATGTTTTATGCAAAACGGTAAGACGGAGCGGGAACAGGGCGAAGCTATGAATGTTCTCTTGAAAAAACTTGAAGATCATATTGTGGATTGGCTGAACGTGAAAGATATTGATACAATCAATGGAAGACGAACCGAAATTTTACAGCATTGCATGGAAACAGGGCAGAGCGCAGAACGTGGTTTATTCCGGCTGACTGTTCCAACAGGCGGTGGAAAAACGGTGGCATCGCTTGCATTTGCCCTCCGTCATGCGGTAGCACACCACATGGATCATATTATCTATGTAATTCCTTACACCAGTATCATCGAGCAGAATGCAGGTGTATTTCGGGAAATTTTAGGAGATCAGAATGTTCTGGAACATCATAGCAATGTGGATTATACCAGTTCAGAAGAGCTCCGGCCCATGCAGCTGGCATCGGAAAATTGGGACAAGCCGGTTGTGGTGACGACGAATGTACAGTTTTTTGAATCTTTGTTTGCCAGCAAATCGTCAAAATGCAGAAAACTTCATAACATTGCTAATAGTGTAATCATATTTGATGAAGCACAGATGTTTCCAATTGAATATCTAAAACCTTGTCTGTTGATGTTAGAGGAATTGGCAGCAAATTATCGCTCCAGCATTGTTTTGTGCACCGCTACGCAGCCTGCATTCACAGAGTTGTTTCAAAAATCATGGAAGATTACGGAGCTATGCCCAAGAATGGAAGAACAGTTTTCTTTCTTTAAACGGGCACAGTTTGAAAATATTGGAGTCGTGTCCGAGGAAGTTATGGCAGAACGTCTGCTGGGAGAACATCAGGCACTTTGTGTTGTGAATACCAAAAAACGGGCACAACATCTGTATCAGCGTTTGAAGGGCGATGGTGTATTTCATTTATCAACGACGATGTATCCCAATCATAGAAGAAGAGTTTTGAAATTGATACGCAGCCGGCTGAAGCAGGCAGAAACATGTATCCTGATTTCTACCAGCCTGGTAGAGGCAGGGGTTGATCTTGATTTTGAAACCGTGTACCGCCAGATCGCAGGTGTAGATTCTATGATCCAGGCAGCAGGAAGATGCAACAGGGAAGGAAAACGGCCGATCCAGGATAGCCGGGTTTATATTTTTGATTTTGAAGGTGCAGAGAATGTCCCAAGCCAGAGACAACAGATGGATGCGTCCAAATCTCTTTTAAAAGATGGTGCTGATCTTTCAGATCCAGAAAGTATTACCCGTTATTTTAAGATGTTATATCATTATAAAGAAGATCAGATGGATAAAAAAGAGGTACTGTCTGAATTTAAAAACAAGGATTATCATTTTGCGAAAGTCGGAAATGAATTCCGTCTGATTGAAGAAGGCAATAAAACTGTTTTTATCAATCGGGAGGAAGAAGCTGGCCAGATTTTACAGCAGCTGCGTTTTCAGGGATATACGAAAGGTACATTGCGGAAAGCCCAGCAATATTGTGTCAGTATTTATGACAAAGAGTTTGAAAAAATGAATGGTGCCGGGATGTTACGGCCGATTTCAGAGGATCTGGAAGATTTCTATGAACTGATTTTAGATACCCAGTATACGGATGAGATGGGACTTGATTTGGGTGTTGAGCAGGGTATGGCATTATTTATCGGATGAATGGTTGGCCGATTTGAAATGAGAAGAATCGGAAAATCCTGTTACTGGACATGTATGTGTGAATGGTAATCACAGAGGTATCGGTGAATGGAAGAAATTTGTAATTATGGAAATATAGGAAAGGGGTGAATACTATGGCTGTGGGAGTTAAGGTCCGTGTCTGGGGACCGTATGCATTATTCACCAGACCGGAAATGAAAGTAGAACGATGTTCGTACGATGTCATAACACCGTCTGCAGCAAGGGGAATTTTGGAGGCGGTATACTGGCATCCGGGGCTGAAATGGGTCGTAGATAAAATCTATGTCAAAAAGCCGATCCGTTTCACGAGTGTGCGGAGAAATGAGGTAAAGAGCAAGATTTCTGCAAGTAATGTGCTGCAAGTGTATAATGGAGTGGACAAACCACTTTATCTCAATACAAAAGAAGATATCGTGCAGCGGGCATCCATTATTTTGACCGACGTGGAATATGTGATTGAAGCACATTTTGAAATGACGGATTATGCAAGCAAAACGGATAATCCTGGAAAGTTTAAGGATATTACCATGAGGCGCTTAAGGAGGGGGGAATGTTATCATATGCCTTATTTTGGCTGCAGGGAGTTCCCGGCGCATTTTGCTTTGTGTGAAGAGGACGAAGTACAAACCTGGTATGATGCAATACCGGAAAAAGATCTGGGTTACATGTTGTATGATCTGGATTATTCAGACCAAAACGACATCCAGCCTATGTTTTTCCGGGCCGTTATGAAACGTGGATGCATTGATCTGAGAAACTGTGAGGTGATACGGTGATTCTGGAAACATTGGTCAGGCATTATGAAAATTTGGCAAAACAGGGAAGCGTTTCTAAACTGGGCTGGTGTCAGGCAAAAGTTTCATATGGGATTAATCTTACAAAAGATGGAACGGTGAAGGAAATTCTGTCTTTAAAGCATGAAGAAGAACGTGGAAAAAAGAAAGTCTTGCAGCCGGCACAGAAGTCGGTGCCACAAATGCTAACCAGGTCTTCTGGTGTTGCGGCCAATTATCTTTGCGATAATTCCAAGTATTTGCTGGGAATTGATAAAGACGGAAGCTCTGGCCGTGTGCAAGATTGCTTTTTAGCAGCGAAAGAAAAACATTTGAAATTACTTCAAAACGTGGATAGTACTATGGCAAACGCAGTCCGTACCTATTTTGAAACATGGAATCCTTCACAGGCAAGCGAAAATGCGTTAATACGGGAACACTGGGATGAAATTACAGATGGCGGAAACCTGATTTTTTGCATGAATGAAGAGGAAGCGCAGGATGATGCTGCCATTCGCGCAGGCTGGGATGAAACTCAGACTGGAGATGATCAGAAAACAGATGGCATCTGCATGGTGACTGGAAAACCGGCTGAAATATCACGAATTCACAGGACGATAAAAGGGGTACCGGGAGCGCAGTCCAGCGGTGCTGCCCTGGTTTCCTTTAATGCACCGGCCTTTGAATCGTATGGAAAAGAGCAGAGTTATAATGCTCCGGTCGGAAGGTATGCGGAGTTTGCGTATACGACAGCGCTGAATTATCTGCTGGATCAGAATAAATACCGGCTTCAGCTTGGCGATACCATGATTGTATACTGGGCTGAAAGCGGGCAGGAAGCGTGCCAGAAAGCATTCTCGTTTGTGATAATGCCCAATCATGATAATCAGAGAGAAATCCAGAAAGTGTTTGATGGTTTACAAAAGCAGAAATATATCGATCTGGATGATATTGAGATTGACCCGGAACAAAAATTTTATATTCTGGGGATTGCACCGAATGCAGCACGATTATCTGTGCGTTTCTTTTATGAAGATTCTTTTGGAAATATATTGGAAAACATTGCTGCGCATTACCGGAACATGGATATCGTAAAACCCAAATGGGAGGAACGGGAATATCTTGGTGTTCGGGAGATGTTAGATGAAACGGCCAATCAGAAATCGAAAGATAAAAAGCCGGTGCCCAATATGGCAGCTATGGTTATGCAAGCCGTCATATCCGGAGACCGGTATCCAGCAAGTCTGTTTACAGATCTGCTGATCCGGATTCGCGCGGAACAGGGAACTGTTACCTGGGGGCGCGCAGCCATGATAAAAGCATATTTGATCCGCAATTGCAATTGGGAGAAAGGGGAGGATTATATGGGATTGAATAAAGAAAGCCGGGATAAGGCTTATGTGCTGGGACGCTTATTTGCCGTGTTGGAATCGATTCAGAATGATGCAAATCCGGAAATCAAAGCCACGATCCGGGACCGCTATTTCAATTCCGCATGTGCGACTCCGGCAGTTGTATTTCCGGTCCTGATTAAGCTTAAGAATAGTCATATCAAAAAGCTGGAGCGGGAGAAGACGAAGTTAAAGGATGATTATGAAGAACTCTTGGCTGAAATCATGGACAAATTGGAAGAAGAAACAAATTTTCCATTGCGCCTGACTTTGGAGGAGCAGGGGAAGTTTGACCTTGGGTATTACCATCAGATGCAGGAAAAATATAAGAAACGGGAGGATAAGTAAATGGCTGAAGCAATCAAAAACCGATATGAATTTGTCGCATTATTTGATGTGGAGAATGGAAATCCAAACGGAGATCCGGATGCAGGAAATATGCCGCGTATCGATCCGGAAAGTGGTCTGGGGCTGGTTACCGATGTCTGCCTGAAACGGAAAATCCGCAATTATATTGACCTGGTAAAGGAAGGGGAACCTGGGTATCAGATTTACATTCGCGAGGATGTTCCGTTAAACCGGAGTGACCGCACAGCATGTGAGTCCATGGGAATCACAGAAACGGATGAGAAGAAAGTGACGGAAGAATTGAAAAAGTTAAAGAAAAATGATCCGGATGCAGATGTGAAGATCCGTGATTACATGTGCAGCAACTTTTTTGATATCCGTACCTTTGGAGCTGTTATGACAACCTTTGTAAAGGCAGCATTGAACTGTGGACAGGTGCGTGGTCCGGTACAGCTTGGATTTGCGCGGAGCATTGATCCGATTATCAGTCAGGAAGTTGCTATCACCCGAGTTGCCATCACGACCGAAAAAGATGCAGAAAGCAAGAATACAGAAATGGGACGGAAGAATATTGTTCCGTATGCGCTTTACCGGGTAGAAGGTTATGTTTCTGCAAATCTGGCAAGAAAGGTAACCGGATTTTCGGAAGAAGACCTGGAACTTTTATGGGAGGCGATCATCAATATGTTTGAGCATGATCACTCAGCAGCACGTGGAAAAATGGCTGTGAGGGAAGTGATTGTATTCAAACACAGCAAGGAGTTGGGAGATTGCCCGGCCTATAAACTGTTTGATGCAGTTGAAGTGAAACGCAAGGAGGATGTTGTATATCCGAGAAAATATCAGGATTACACCGTATGTGTGCACACAGAAAATATCCCGGAGACTATATCTGTGAAAAGGATGATATAATGGAATATTCCGAAGATGATTATTTGATGATATCTGGTATTCAGCATTTTAAATTCTGCAGGAGACAGTGGGCGCTGATTCATATTGAGCAGCAGTGGGCGGAAAATGAACATACCGTGATTGGAGAACTGATGCACAAAAAGGCACACGACCCTTACATTACTGAGAAACGGAAAGATACAATCATCGCCCGTGCGCTTCCGGTATCATCCAGAATTATGGGAATCAGCGGGGAATGTGACATCGTGGAGTTTCATAAATGCGAAGACGGAATTCAGTTGTATGGACACCGGGGCACGTATTCTGTGTACCCGGTAGAATACAAGAAAGGAAAACCCAAACATTCGGAGGAAGATATCCTTCAGCTTGTTGCACAGGCTATGTGTCTGGAAGAAATGTTTTCGACAGAGATACCAGAAGGTGCACTTTTTTACAGCGAAACCAGAAGGCGCGAAGTGGTACCGGTTACAGATGATCTGCGGACTGAAGTAAAAGCAATGTTTCAGGAAATGCACCAGTATTTTGCACGCAGATATACACCGAAAGTGAAACCGAGTAAGGTATGCAATTCCTGTTCTCTAAAAGATCTGTGTCTGCCAAAACTGGCAAGGAGCGGGACTGTAAAACATTATCTTGAGCAAAAGCTGGAGGAAACCGAATGAAGAAATTATTGAATACGCTTTATGTCACTTCGGAAAACAGTTATTTGTCACTTGACGGTGAAAATATTGTGATTTACGATGCAGATACAGAATGCGGACGATTACCGTTACATAATCTGGAAGGAATCGTTTCGTTCGGCTACAGAGGAACAAGCCCCGCACTGATGGGAGCATGCGTTGATCGTAATATTTCGTTATCTTATCTGACACCACAGGGAAAATTCCTGGCAAGAATCAGTGGGAAAGTACGCGGCAATGTCATTTTGCGAGAACAGCAGTATGAGAGCAGTAAAAGTGAAACCATGAGCATGGAAATCGCCAGAAACTGTATCATGGGCAAAGTATACAATGCAAGATGGGTCCTGGAGCGTGCACTTCGGGATCATCCCATGCAGATTGATGTGGAACGGGTCAAAACAGCATCGTCACAGTTAAAGGACAGCCTGGAATGGATACGGAACAGTCAGAGTAAAGATCAGCTTCGTGGATATGAGGGAGAGGCAGCCAGTATTTATTTTGGTGTGTTTGATCAGTTGATCTTGCAGCAGAAGAAAGACTTTCCGTTTACAGGACGAAATAAACGTCCGCCGTTAGATAACATCAATGCGATGCTATCCTTTGTATACACGCTGCTGACCAATTCAATTACTTCCGCATTGGAATGCGTTGGTCTGGATCCGTGTGTGGGATATCTTCATACGGAGCGCCCGGGGCGAGCCTCTTTGTCTTTAGATTTAATCGAAGAATTGCGGGCCGTCATGGCAGACAGGTTCGTATTGTCTCTGGTAAACAAAAAGATTGTAAGTGGAAAAAACTTTACCAAAAAAGAAAACGGAGCCGTCCTAATGGATGATGATCTGAGAAAGAAACTGCTGACGGAATGGCAGAATCGAAAGAAGGATGTCATCACACATCCATATCTGGGCGAAAAAGTAGAATGGGGAATGGTTCCATATGTTCAGGCCATGCTCCTTGCAAGATATCTGCGTGGTGATCTGGATTCCTATCCGGTTTTCCTTTGGAAGTGAGGTGGCAGAAGATGCTGGTATTGATTACTTATGATGTAAATACAGAAACTGCAGCAGGAAGAGCCCGCTTGCGAAAAGTTGCCAAGCAATGTGTGAATTACGGACGAAGAGTGCAAAATTCTGTATTTGAATGCATTCTCGATAACGCCCAATGCATTATGCTAAAATCCATTCTGACGGATATTATAGATGCTGAGGTGGACAGCCTGAGATTTTATTATTTGGGAAATAAATACCAGACGAAAATCGAGCATGTAGGCGTAGACCGCGGCACAGCTGCTGATCAGGTGTTGATTATGTAGTACGTGTTCGGTGCGAGTCGACAGTGTACATAAAAATGTCTGGAGACTCGCATCGAAAAAAGTAACAAAATGTGTTAAAGGGGCATTTATCGAAGCTGATTTGAAGATTTTGAAAAGTACGATTTGTGCAAAATGTGAGAGAATATTGTATGTTGGAGAAAGAAAATTGGTGGTAAATGGAGTCGCTCCTTCGCGGGAGCGTGGATTGAAACCTTTTCAGTGTCCCAGTTTTTGTATAACAGAACGCCGTCGCTCCTTCGCGGGAGCGTGGATTGAAACACGATACGCTTGTTATTTGATTGTTCAGAATGGGTCGCTCCTTCGCGGGAGCGTGGATTGAAACTTCTTAAACCCCTGTCGGCTCTCAAAGATATGGTGTCGCTCCTTCGCGGGAGCGTGGATTGAAACATGTCTTCCCTTTCTGTTGCACCGGTGCAACTTTTGTCGCTCCTTCGCGGGAGCGTGGATTGAAACTCATTTTTGGCATAAAATAAAAATTGCAGATAATGTCGCTCCTTCGCGGGAGCGTGGATTGAAACAAGTATAGCCCGATCTTCACGATCCGCGGTGAATGTCGCTCCTTCGCGGGAGCGTGGATTGAAACCGCACACCGGACAAACTCCTTTATACCTCGGGCGGGTCGCTCCTTCGCGGGAGCGTGGATTGAAACTTTAATCATTACTCACCGTGAGTAAATCGTAACGTCGCTCCTTCGCGGGAGCGTGGATTGAAACATACCTATTGATAATGGGGACGGCAGTTATTCCGTGTCGCTCCTTCGCGGGAGCGTGGATTGAAACTCCACCTCATCTGCATAACCACCCATGATAGTCGTCGCTCCTTCGCGGGAGCGTGGATTGAAATTCTATCCCGGCCCATACGCGCATACGGATGAGTCGTCGCTCCTTCGCGGGAGCGTGAAATGAGCAGTTGATAACAAAGACCGGAAAGTCGGAATCGATGAGAAAGAAGGCGTAATAATCATGAAAAAGAAAATAGAAACTTTACAGGCTAATAAGGAGTTTGTGAGAACATATGATGATTCAAAGTATGAAAAACCATCTGTTACTGCAGACATTGTGATTTTTGGAATCTTTACCAGTGTTGGAAATTATGAGCGTGAGACATCAGAAAAGAAACTGAAAGTTCTGTTGATTCAAAGAGGCGCAGCACCTTTTGAAGGTTGTTATGCACTTCCGGGAGGTTTTGTGCATCGGGGAGAACGGATTGAGGAAGCTGCAGAACGAGAACTGTGGGAAGAAACAAATTTAAATTGCAGTTTTTTGGAACAGTTTGGTACATACAGCAATCCGGATCGTGATCCGAGAAGGTGGGTGATCAGCAATGGCTTTTTGGCGTTGATCTGTGCGGATTATGAGAAAATTAAGGCAGGAGATGATGCATCAGATGCAAAATGGTTTGATATTTCTTTCCTAAAAACAGGAGAGGAGTGGTTATTGCAATTAACACATGAAGAAGACAAAATCTGTGCTCGATTGAAGGAAACGACATCTGAAAGGGATATTAAAAGAAAATTCGAAACAATAGAAAGCAATGATATTGCGTTTGACCATCAGCTGATCATTGCAGATGCAATCACGCAGCTTCGTAAATGGATGACAGAAACAAAAATTGCTTTCCGGCTTTTGCCGGAAAAATTTACACAGAAAGAATTGCAGCAAATTCAGAAAGTGATTTTAGAAAGCAATTCGTAAAGGTGGAGAAAATGAGCAAGGTATTGATCGTAGTCGATATGCAAAATGATTTTGTGACAGGTGTTCTTGAAATAAAAGACGCGCAAGCTATCGTTCCGAATGTGAAAAAGAAAAGTTGCACCTTTTATACTTTGAATATCTTCTGACAGAGATCACGAAGCACATGGACGATGCGGATTACTTCTTCTTAGACAATCTGCTTCCATGGTCGGAAAGGCTGCCAGATAATATCAGAAAATCGAAACAGTAACCAACCCAAGCCGCGAAAGCGGCTTTTGACTGGCAAGGTACCCGCTATGAGGCGTTTACACAACAGAGGCGAAATCTCGTATTCTTTTGATTATCAGATTCTTCCTATAACATCAAAAAGGTTGTATAATAAAGATAATAAAGTACTTGGAGAGGTGCGATATTATGAGAAAACTGAATATGTGGCTATTGTGTGTATTGTCAGCAGTATCTTTGGGTGTGTCCGCCTGTGGGTCGGTGCCGCAGCAAGAGCCGGCAGCTGTTGTATCTACGGAGGCTCATGTTGCAGATCGGGTATCTGCGGAATCTGGATTTAGCTTATCATCAGTTCCGGCTTATTTTGGTCAGCCTTATGCAGTTATCAATGACAATACTCCCTATTTTTCAGATGCAGATCTGACAACAGTTTCTTTTGAGGACTATAGTGATCTGGATTCCCTGGGGAGATGCGGAGTTGCTTATGCTTCGGTTGGTCAGGATCTGATGCCGACGGAAGACCGGGGAGCAATCGGACAGGTGAAGCCGACCGGCTGGCATACAGTCAAGTATGATAAAGTCGATGGAAACTATTTGTATAACCGCTGTCACCTGATCGGATATCAATTGACGGCGGAAAATGCGAATGAAAAGAATCTGATCACAGGTACCAGATATTTAAATGTGCAAGGTATGCTGCCTTTTGAAAACATGGTGGCTGATTATGTAAAAGAGACGGGCAACCATGTGCTGTACCGTGTGACTCCGTTTTTTGAAGGCGATAATTTGTTGGCGTCCGGTGTGTTAATGGAGGCAGAATCCGTAGAAGACTGGGGAGCCGGCGTTCTTTACTGTGTATATGTTTACAATGTACAACCTGGCATTGAAATTGATTATAAAACAGGTGATAGTTCAGTTACTCAGGAAACATCTGCGAATCAGCAGTCTGCATTGACGGAGACTCAGGCTGATTCCAGTCAGGCAACCACGGAATCTTACATCCTCAACACAAATACAAAGAAGTTCCATAGACCGACTTGTTCGTCCGTGAAACAAATGAAAGAGAGCAATAAAAAAGAATCATCAGAAAGCCGGTCTGCATTGATTGCCGCCGGGTATGATCCTTGTAAAAAATGCAATCCGTAAAAAGAGAGGAAGAAGAAAATGAGCAAGGTATTGATCGTAGTCGATATGCAGAATGATTTTGTGACAGGATCTCTTGGAAGTAAAGAGGCTCAGGCTATCGTTCCGAATGTGAAAAAGAAAATCATAGAATATGCAGACCGTGGTGACAGAGTGATATTTACCAGAGATACGCACGAAGAAAATTATCTGGATACCCCGGAAGGAAAAAAACTGCCAGTGAAACATTGCATCAATGGTACGGCTGGATGGCAGATTGTACCGGGATTGGAAATAGAAAATTGTGAATACGTAAATAAGCCGACTTTTGGATGGCTGCAATAGGACCGTTTTGGTGCGCAGGATGAAATTGAATTGATAGGTGTCTGTACAGATATTTGTGTGATATCGAATGCGCTGATCTTAAAGGCAAAATATCCGGAGGCAATTATTTCGGTGGACGCGAGTTGCTGTGCGGGTGTAACGCCGGAGAAGCATAAGGCGGCATTGGAAGTTATGAAGAGCTGTCAGGTTGATGTAAACGGGGAAAATGGAATCTGAGCAAGAAAGAGGACATTATTATTTTCGGTTATATAGAGCTGATAAGTACGATAAACGGTAGTTGGGTTATGATGACGAAAGGACGTTTGATTGCATGTCAAATGTCCTTTTATGTTTCTATTTTATATCTGAAACGGCAAAAAACAAAGATGACAAATGCGATAATGATTTGATATATTGCCGATAATGTGGTATACTGTAACATAGTAAAGTGCAAATTTAGATTTAACTTATAACAGAGGAGAGCATATGCGATACCTTTCAGTTACGGAAATAGCAAAAAAATGGAATGTTTCAGAGCGCAGCGTAAGAAACTATTGCGCTCAGGGACGAGTGCCAGGGGCATTTCTTACCGGCAAGACCTGGAACATACCTGAGAATGCAGAGAAACCAGAACGTTCTAATAAAAAGAAAGAGCAGCCGATGACATTGCTTGATATTTTACAGGATCAAAAAGCAAGTAAATGTTCCGGTGGTATTTATCATAAGACACAGATTGATTTGACATATAACTCCAATCACATCGAAGGCAGCCGCCTGACATATGATCAGACAAGATATATTTTCGAAACCAATACTGTCGGTGTAGAAAATGAAGTGCTGAATGTGGACGATGTGATCGAAACAGCCAATCATTTTCGTTGTATTGATATGATCATTGATCATGCAAAAGCAACTTTGACAGAGAAATTTATTAAGAAACTTCATTTGATTCTGAAGAGTGGAACCAGTGATTCCAGAAAAGATTGGTTTGTTGTTGGTGGATACAAGAAATTACCGAATGAAGTTGGCGGTATGGATACTGCCCTTCCAGAAGAAGTTGCCGATAAGATGAAAGGGTTTCTGACGGAATACAATGCCAAGGAGAAAAAAACTTTTGAGGATATTCTGGACTTCCATGTGAAATTTGAGCGAATCCATCCGTTTCAGGATGGAAATGGCCGTGTAGGCAGACTGATTATGTTTAAGGAGTGTCTGAAATACAATATTGTTCCGTTCATTATTGAGGATAATTTGAAGCTGTTCTATTATCGTGGATTGAAGGAATGGGACAACGAAAAAGGTTATCTGACCGATACCTGTCTGACAGCACAAGACAAATATAAAGCGTATTTGGATTATTTTAGGATTGCTTATGAAAGATGATATCTAAGGAGCTGAAAATTTTGCAAATAATGGAAAGCCTTGGAGATGAGATAAAAGATTATGCAATATTTCAGGATTTTTTTGGTGATGAAATTTTGAGAAGAAATGATGGGAAAAGCGGAGAGTAAACGGAAATATTTAGCAATTCTACTCATGTGGATAAGGAGGTTTTAATGTTAAAGGTGAACCTTGGCAAGTAAATATAGTGTAGCAGATAAAGGACTTTTTCAGTGGCTATCGTTAAAAGGTATATAAAGTCATTGGAGAAGTTCTTTTTTGATGCTTGAAAATTGTTAAGTGGGAATTGGTCTACTCGGTAGGTTGATTTTCAATATTCTGGAGCCGCTTCGAGATTCTTATGATTATCTTCTGATCGATACTTCTCCATCACTTGGAGCTCTTACCATAAATGCGCTGGCGGCTACAGATGAAGTTATCATTACAGTCAATCCTCAGCTGTTGGTAATGATGGGATTGCAGGATTTCTTGAAAACGATAAAGAAAATCAAAAGCAGGGTGAACGCCAAGTTAGAAGTGGCAGGGATACTGTTTACGATGTGTGATACCAGAACAAATCTGTGCAAGACCATCACAGAGCAGGTGAATGATACTTTTGAGGGACAGATTCATATCTATGGCAGCAGGATTCCTAATACGGTTAAGGTGGGGAAATCTGTTTATTATTCGGAATCATTGCTTGAATATGCACTGGAATGTAAAGCATGTGAGGCATATATGAAGTTTGCGGGGGAGGTAGTGGCTGATGAAAAATAATGCTCCAAAAAGAAAAATATTTGATGCGGTGGATTTGTTAATTGAGGATACTTCGGCACAGGTTCCGGTAGGTAAAAGAAAAGATGGGGTTACGATGCTTAGTGTCGACTCCATCAAATCGTTTCATGATCATCCATTTTATTTATATGAGGGAGACAGGCTGGAAGATATGATTCAAAGCATCCGAGATCATGGTGTGTTAAATCCGGTAATCGTCCGTACAACAGAAGATGGATATGAAATGCTTTCCGGTCATAACAGACAGAATGCAGCGAGACTGGCCGGTCTTACAGAGATACCGGCGATTGTAAAAACTGATTTGCCGGATACAGATGCTTATGTGTATGTGATTGAAACGAACTTAATGCAGAGATCCTTTTCTGATCTGGAGATTTCGGAGAAGGCAGCGGTCTTGAAAGAACGATATGACAAGGTCCTGCATCAGAGACAAAGGAACATTATCATGGAAGAAGTGACTAAGCTGGAAGGAGTTCCGCTGAAAGGTGGTCACGGTGACCACCATTTCAAAAATCGTGATGAAGTGGACAAGGAATATGGATTGTCGGGAAGCTCTGTGGAAAGGCTTTTGAAAGTGAATGATCTGATAAAACCACTTCGCAATAAGCTGGATAATGGTTCTGTGATTTTTAAGGTTGGAATTGTAAGTATTATGAAGTGGTGTACATACTCTTTCATACAGGAATGCGCATATCGGAATTTTGTGGTCTGACACTAAAGGACATTGATCTTGAGAAAAGGACAGTTAATATCGACCACCAATTGCAGAGAACATCGGATATGCGATACATCATAGAAACTACAAAGACGGATGCCGGAACAAGAGTATTGCCGATTACAGAGGATGTGGCACAGATGTTTCAGGCAATCATCGAGGACAGGAATGCTCCCAAAGTGGAAAAATCCATTGATGGCTACAGTGGGTTCCTTTTCTATGATGATAATGGAATGCCCCTTGTGGCAATGCACTGGCAGCACAGATTCAACCACATGGTCGGCAGATACAATGACATTTATCGGGTGCAGATGCCAAACATTACGCCTCATGTGTGCCGACACACCTATTGCAGCAATATGGCAAAATCGGGAATGAATCCCAAGACATTACAGTATCTTATGGGGCATTCGGATATATCAGTCACGATGAATGTGTACACGCATATCGGATTTGATGATGCTGAGGAAGAACTGAAACGAATAGAAGAGTTTAGGAAGGCACGGGCGGAGGTTGAACAGAAGAAGGAGAAACCGATGTCACAGAAGATGTTTAAGGTAATTTGATACAGAAGATGGATAACGCTCCGGCTTGGCTGGGGCGTTTTTTACAATGTTGCTGAAATTGAATTTGTGGCGGATTATCAAAAGAAATAGTATAATATAAATGCTATCTTTTAAAGAGGAAGTGCTAAAGATGAAATTACAATCTGTAGAAGAATTTTTTCATAAGAGAGAAACTGTTGAAAAATATAATGTTGATAAAATCATAAAACTGAATTGGGAATGTCCGGATGTATTATTCTCTTTTAGAGGAGTATATGCTATTGGGGTTTTTATTTATTATCGACAATTATTTGGAGATAATGTGAAGACGGATATTAAGGTGAAAGATGAAAAGGGGGCTACGAGACAGCGCCTTTATTCCGATAAGTTTTTAAGTGAGAATTATCCACAATTTAGTGACGTAAACGATTTACCGGAAATAAAAGGATTTTTAGAACACTACTATGATATAGGAAACATAATTCCAACATGGCCAGGGGCGAATATAAATAGAGGAATGGCACATTGCTATGATATACCCAATGTGTATTATAAACGGCATGCTAAATTTACGAAACTAGTTTATGGTAGTATTTATAGAAGTGTATTCATAGAGGAAATTTTAGAAAACGATAAATATGATACTGTTGAAAAGTTATTAAAGTTGAAACCAGAACAGTATGTTAAGTTTCTAGAATATATTGTGGATGTAATTATTAATCGAAATAAACAGTTACAAGATATTTTACAGGAGGAAAATGGGCATGAATAGTTTTGAATTGATTCCTACAGAAGAAAATTTGATACATACATTGGACAAAGATTTATTGAAACGAAACAAAGATTTAGTGCGTTTTTATGATTTGATATTAGTACAAGAAGGAGCTTCTTCTATTGCTATTGATGGCAGATGGGGGAGTGGAAAGACTTTTTTTGTGAAACAATCTATGTTGCTAATAAATGCAAAAAATCCGATGAGCGATATGGATGATGAAAAGAAAGCAAGTATTGTATACGCACTTCCATTTCCGAAAAAAGCAGAAGACATGCCAGAGAATTATGATGTGGCAGTTTATTATGACGCATGGGAAAATGATAATGGTACAGACCCGGTATTGTCTTTGGTGTACGAAATAATAAAGCAGTTAGGAATAAATTATGCTTTTGATGATAATAGCAATGCATTCAAGTTGGCGGGGTCTGTGTTAGAGGCACTTACTGGTAGAAATATAAACGGTATTATTGAAAACTTAAAAAGCGATAATCCGCTTACAAAGATTAAAGAAGAAAAAGATTTACACGAGAATATTAAAAATTTCTTTACGGAGTTGTTAGTTGAAAGAGGAAATCGGTTAGTGGTTTTCATAGATGAATTGGATAGATGTAAGCCAAGCTATGCTGTTCAATTATTAGAAAGAATAAAACATTATTTATATGATGACAGAATTACGTTTGTTTTTTCTGTTAATTTAGGTGAGCTACAACATACAATAAAGCATTATTATGGTAATACATTTGATGCGTGCAGATATTTAGACAGATTTTTTGATATGAGAATATCCTTGCCACCAGCAGATAAAACTGCATTTTATAGGGAAATGGGGTTGGAATCTAGTTATGTCTTAGAAAAAATATGTCGAAAAGTAATAGATACATATAATATGGAGTTGCGTGAAGCCACTCGTTTTTATCGACAAGTGAAAACAGCAGCATATGAGCCTACACATGAGAGTAGAAAATTTGATTTTTCTTTTTCAGATGAAAAAGGAAGACAACTTTTATTGATGTATGTGGTTCCAATTCTTGTAGGACTAAAAATTGTTGATATATCGTTATATAACCAATTTGTATGCGGAAAAAGTTCGAAACCACTTATGGATATTTATAAAGATTCTGATAAGGGAGAATGGTTGGCTACACGATTGCTGAATAGAAATGAAGCCTTTGAAGTGGAAGAAGGTAAGAGTGTAGTTACTGTTGAACAAAAAATCCAACAGTTATACGATGCAATTTTTGTTACAGAATATACGGGAAATGTGTATCATACCATACTTGGAGAGTACGAGTTTGATGATAATTCTAAGAACTTTGTGAAGAGTGTTGAGAGTATGCTTTCAGTATATGCAGATTATAATATATAATCCTTAGTAGTAACCCATTCCGTTTTACTACTAACTTTACTACTAACAGGTAGTAACAACATGCTCCATCTTGCACCATTTTGCCAAGATGCCACCTAAATCACACATTTCACAAATCCCCGAAATCCCTTGCAAACAAGGGCATTCCGGGGCAATTCAAGGAGAAACAAAACTATGATTAAAATACTTTTCATCTGCCACGGCAACATCTGTGTAAATGCTTAAAAAGCATGTAAAATCAATGGTTTAAGAAAATGGTAGGGGAAATTTGCCCCTGTTTTGCCCCTAATAATTATAGGACTACCCGATAAGGAAGAATCCCTTAGCTGAATGAATAGGCTGAGGGATTTTTCATTATTTTAATACTTGAATACATCAAAATAATATTGAAAAAATCAATATATTCAAGTATACTTATTTTAGTAAATGGGCTACAGAGCTATGAAACTGTAACGAGTTTATTATTAGGATAGGAAGGATCAACTATGACTGTAAGCTATAATAAATTATGGAAAAGACTTATAGATCTAAATATGAGCAAAACTCAGCTTAGAGAAAAAGCCGGTATAACAACAAATGCAATAGCAAAGATGGGAAAAAATGAGAATGTTTCGACAGAAATTATATGTAAAATATGCAAAGTATTGGAATGTCAGGTAGAAGATGTAATCGAATTAGTTGATGAAGAAGAAAAAGAGGTATGTTAGCATAGAAGAGTCCATTTTATGGGACACATACTATGATATTATTAGAGAAAAAGTAAAGAGGTGACCTTTAATTGAAAAACTTAACGCAACAAAAAAGTTAGTAAACAGAAAAATCTGTTGCAATAACTTTTGCAGAAGGAGGTATTTTATGTGATATGATTCGATGTGATTACTATCTGCGGTTAGGAGTCAAATGAGTAATTATAATCGAATAACATTTAAAGAAAGAGTGAGGATTGAAGCTGGTATTTATGCTAAGAAATCTTTTAGTCAGATAGCGAAAGAGATTGGTAGAAGCACATCAAGTGTTACCAGAGAAGTGAAGCAAAACAGAATAATGGTCAAGACACCGTATTCTTGTGGAACGGATTGCATTTATCCGCCAAGTTGTAGAAAGACAGGCCTTTGCGGTGATGAGTACTGCAGCAGGAGATGTTGGACTTGTATGGACCATGATTGTACACAGTATTGTGACAGGTGTGTTACACATACTTGTAAAAAAACAGAAAGGGCACCATTTGTATGTGATTCATGCAGCGAAAAGAATAAGAAAGCATGTAAGTATAACAAGTACTATTATCTTGCAGAAAAGGCAGATGCAAAGGCAAAAAAGGTACGTTCAGAGTCACGTGAAGGAATAAGACTTAGTCAGGGCGAACTTCAGACATTGGATGAAATTTTGTCACCACTTATTCTTCAAGGACAGCCATTATCACACATATGTAATACACATAGTGATGAAATAAAGGTATCTGAAAGAAGTATCTACAACTATATCGATGCTGGAGAATTGACCATAAGCAACCTGGACCTTAGACGTAAAGTAAAATATAAAAAGCGTCGAAAAAAGCAGACGGAAATTAAGTGTAATAAGTTCAATTACAGACAGGGAAGAACGTACGAAGATTTTCAAAAGTATATGGAGGAACATCCTGATACAGCTGTGGTTGAAATGGACACTGTTAGAGGACTAAGAACAAAAGAACAGGTGCTACTTACCATCATGTTTAACAATAATTCAGTCATGTTAATGATACTGATTGAAGAAGAAGCGATGGATCCGGTAATAGAGGTATTTGATAAGCTTACAAAGGTATTAGGGGTTAAAAGATTTAGAAAACTGTTTCCGGTGATACTTACTGATAACGGACGATGCTTCAAGAATGCATTAGCTCTCGAATATACAAAGAGTGGTTCACCAAGAACCAAAATCTTTTATTGTGATCCACAGGCATCATGGCAGAAACCTCACATAGAAAAGAATCACGAATTTATAAGATATGTCATTCCGAGAGGTAAGACCTTTAAGGGATATACCCAGGAAGATATGACGCTGATCGCAAATCATATCAACAGTACAACGAGACCGGGACTGGAATATAAAAGCCCATATGATCTCGTAGAGACTGAAGAAATGAAAAAACTGTTGGAAGTGCTTAACATGTCCCCAGTCGCCGCAGACGAGATATGTTTAAGTCCAAAGTTACTTAGTAAAGAATAAGAATGAAAAGCAGATAGTTAATCATCCATAATCAGTACGAAGTGGGTTGCATTAACTTTTGCAGAAGAAAATGCGAGCCGCTATTTTGGCATGTAAACAATTAAGCTTTTTTCAACAGTTTTAATCGAATTATATCACATAAAATACCAGAAAAACAGAAAATACAATGTTGAATGTATTAGAAAACCTTTTGATTTTGCACTGAGTTTTTCATTTAAAGGTAAAGAGGTGACAAACTATAAACAGTCAAGAGAATTTTGAAATTTTTTTGAATTGTAAAAATGGGTAACTTTAATAAGCCATCTGAATACATCGTA
>OHAC01001094.1_pt1 | contig 26098 bp, 18 predicted proteins | sample 1577051 | NCBI WGS metagenome assembly OHAC01 (sample SAMEA3541499, study PRJEB24748) | human gut metagenome | biome: human gut; feature: human-associated habitat; material: faeces | place: China | collected 2012 | reverse complement strand
GGAATCCACAAGGAGAACAGCTCCTTTTACCGTGATCTTTTTGACACCAGACTGATGAACTGTCTTCTGCCGAGACCGTCCCAGGTCTCCGGAAAATTCTGGGAGCTTTACAAAAAGTCTCCGGAAGAGGCTACAAATTATTATTATAAGTTTGCCCAGGACTCTGACTATATCCGCCGCTATCGTATTGCCCGGGATATTCGCTGGGCTGTTCCCAGTGTGTATGGAGATATTGATATTTCCATCAATCTCTCCAAACCGGAGAAGGATCCCAAGGCCATTGCGGCTGCCAAACTGATGAAGCAGAGCAGTTATCCCAAGTGCCAGCTCTGCAAGGAAAACATGGGATATATGGGTCGGGTAAACCATCCGGCCAGACAGAATCACCGGATCATTCCGCTGAAAATCAATCAGGCAGACTGGTTTTTCCAGTATTCTCCTTATGTGTATTATAACGAGCACTGCATCGTTTTCTGCGGTGAGCATGTGCCCATGAAGATCGAGAGAGCCACCTTCGTGAAGCTCTTCGATTTCATCAAGCTGTTCCCCCATTATTTCCTGGGATCCAATGCGGATCTTCCGATCGTAGGCGGTTCGATTCTGACCCACGACCATTATCAGGGCGGAAATAATACCTTTGCCATGGCAAAAGCGCCCATGGAGCAGACTTTCACGATCCCCGGCTACGAGGATGTGGAGGCAGGCATCGTCAAATGGCCTCTGTCCGTCATCCGTATCCGCTGCAAGGACGAGACACGGCTCATCGACCTGGCAGAGCATATCCTGAATAAGTGGAGAGGCTACACCGATGAGACTGCCTTCGTTTTTGCCGAGACAGACGGCGAGCCCCACAACACCATCACTCCTATTGCCAGAAAAGTGGGCGATACCTTTGAGCTGGATCTGGCCCTCCGGAACAACATCACGACCGAGGAATATCCTCTGGGCGTTTACCATCCGCATCAGGACTGCCATCACATCAAGAAGGAGAACATCGGCCTTATCGAGGTAATGGGTCTTGCGATCCTTCCGGCCCGTCTGAAAAAGGAGATGGAGCTTCTGAAGGATTACATCCTGAACAAGAAGGATATCCGCTCCAACGCTGATATCGAAAAGCATGCGGACTGGGTGGATGAGTTCCTTCCGAATTACACGGACATCAATGAGGAAAACATTGATGATATCCTGAAAAAAGAGGTCGGAAAGGTCTTCGTCCGCGTTCTCGAGGATGCCGGCGTTTACAAGTGTACGCCGGAAGGCAGAGAAGCTTTCGGCAGATTTATTAAGACCCTGTAAGGAAAAACGAAAGAAATTAGAAAGAATCGCAAACATTTCTTAATTATAAGGAAAAGGTCTTGAATTTCAAACAGCCCCGGTGCTATAATGCATGCGAAAACGAGAAAAAATTTTGTATGAGGAATCGGGGTTGTTTATTTTTATGAGAAAAATGAATTCATCCAGATGGAAAGACGCAGGTCTGGTGTTTGCTTACATGATTTTCTATCTGTGCTTTTTTAACTATTTGGAACACCGGACGGGAGTTCAGGTACATATGCTGCAGATGCGGGCGGATTACAAGATCCCCTTCTGTGAATACTTTATTCTTCCCTATCTTCTGTGGTTCCCTTATGTGGGACTCACCGCCGCGTACTTTACTTTATTTAACGACAACCGGACAGAATTTTATCAGTTTGCTGTCTGCATGGGAATTGGAATGACACTGTTTCTTATGATTTCCTATGTTTTTCCGAATGGCCAGAATTTAAGGCCGTACACCTTTGCCCGTCACAATATCTGCACGGAATTGGTCCAGCATCTCTATAAGATCGATACACCCACGAATGTGATGCCGAGCCTTCATGTGTTCAATTCCGTGATGTGCTGCACGGCTATCTGGGAGAGCCGTTCCCTCCGGAAAAACAAACTGGTGCGCTGGGGCTCCTGGGTGCTGACTGTACTCATCATTGCCGCCACCATGTTCCTGAAGCAGCACACGATCCTGGATGTTGTGGTCGCTCTGGCTATGGCGCGGATCTGCTGGTTTTTCATGTACTGCTATAAGGTGCAGACCGTTGTAGAGTACGAAGAAGTATAAAAAATATGATATTTTACCGCCTGGTTTGTGGAAAAGCCGGGCGGTTTTTTGCTATAGTGACGAGCAGGACTTAAGAGGATTTTAATTTTTTTATCAAATTTCTGACACATTGGGACGGTAAAATGCCACTTGTAACAAATCTGTAACAAATAGACAAGCAAGGAGGCATGACATCGTGATAAGAAAAAATCTGGCGAGGGCCCTGTCTTTCTGTCTGGTGACAGGGTGGATCGCCTGCCACACATCTGGCGTGACAGCTTTGGCGGCGGAGACGGACACATCCATGACCGGAGAGCTGGCTTTTGCCCAGTGTGAGGAATATATTAACATCCGACAGGAACCCGACGAAAACAGTGAGGTTGTTGCGAAGATCTATAACGATAACGCGGCTACGATTATTTCTAAAACGGGTGACTGGTATCAGATCACTTCCGGCAACGCCTTTGGTTATGTGAAGGCGGATTATCTGGTGACAGGGGATGAGGCCTCGGCTATCGCGGAAAAAGTTCAGTATCACATCGCCCGGATTCATCCGGAGGAGCTCTATATTCGTTCCGAAAAAAGCGAGGAGAGCACGGCAGTGGGAAGCGTTCATCAGGCCGATGAGGTAGATGCAGTTTCCTATGACAATGGCGCCTGGATTCAGATCGTGGCAGATGACGGTACGAAGGGTTATATCAACGCCTACTATGCGGATTATCTCACCTGCTATCCCGTGGCAGAGACTCTGGAAGAGGAGCAGGGTCGTCTGAGAAATCAGGCAGATACTTCTGAGACCAGCGAGGGCTCAGGGCAGGGTGCGATTTATGGCGTGGAGAAAGCGGCAGAGTATACGGAGCCGGTTTCCTATGACAGTGAAAGCAGCTCTGATACCGGCTCTGTGGCTGACGGAAGCGGAAATGACGGCTATACGGAGAGCAGCGATAGCTATGACAGCGGTTATTCCGAGGAAAATACAGACACTTCGACAGCGGACGGAAGTCAGGATTACAGTACAGATACCTCCGGAGATGAAAGCTGGGACAACAGTTCCGATGCTTCCGATGATACGACCTGGAGTGACACCTCCGACAGCGGTTCTACAGATAGTACAGGTTCCGGAGATTCCTATACGGAATCCGACAACAGCACAGCTGAGATGGACGGAAGCTATAGCGAGCCGGATAACTCTTATATAGAGCCAGAGGCACCGGAAACGGACGCATCTTACAGTGAACCCGAGACCAGTGCTCCCGAGACGGACGCGCCTTACACGGAACCCGAGACCAGTGCCCCGGAAACCGACGCACCCTACAGCGAGCCGGAAACTTCAGCCCCAGAGACCGACGCGCCCTACACGGAGCCTGAAACCTCCGCTCCTGAGACAGAAGCTCCCGCAACGGAAGAATCTTCCTCCTCCTCAGATCTTGGTCAGCAGATCGCTTCCTACGCGGTACAGTTCGTGGGTAATCCCTATGTTTACGGCGGCACCAGCCTGACCAACGGCGCCGACTGCTCCGGTTTTGTTCAGTCTGTCTTTGCCAACTTTGGCATCGGCCTTTCCAGAACGGCGGCCTCCCAGGCCTCCGGCGGCACTTCCGTGAGTCTTGACAGCCTTCAGGCCGGCGACCTCCTCTTTTATTCCTCCAGCGGAAGCATTGACCATGTAGCCCTCTACATCGGTGGCGGACAGATCGTCCACGCAGCCAATTCCGCCAGCGGAATCATCATTTCCAACGCCTATTACTCCACTCCGGTGGCAGCGAGACGGTACTGGTAAGAGAATGAAAAACTGCTCCGTGAGACAGACCATTTTTCGAGTGGCCGTCTCACGGCGGCAGTTTTTTTGTCTTCAAAAGATATTTTTAACGGAGGGGTCTGTAATAGTTTTTTCCGGTCTGGAGTTAAGATCAAGTTGTTGAATTTCAGAAAAGATGGTAAGATAGCCCTATCGAAAAAGAGGTGAACTGTCTATTATGGAGATAAAAGAACTTTTGGAAAAAGTAAAGACCGGGGAAATGGAACTGTCCCGGGCAGAAGAGATTTTAAAGGAGCTTCCCTATGAGAATCTGGGCTACGCGAATCTGGACCATCACAGACAGCTTCGTAACGGTTACGGAGAGACGGTCTACTGCGAGAGCAAGACAGCAGAGCAGATAGAAGGGATCCTGCACAGCTTTCAGAAAATGGGCTCCAACGTGATGGGAACCCGGGTGAAACCGGAGCAGTATACCTATTTGAAAGAGCGTTTCCCGGAGCTGATCTATCATCCGGAAGCGCGGATTATCATGCTAATGGACCATCCCGTGGAGCAGGTAGGTATGGTGGCTGTCTGCACAGCAGGTACTTCGGATATTCCGGTGGCGGAGGAAGCAGCTCTGACGGCAGAGTTTTTCGGAAGCCGGGTGGACCGGATTTTTGATGTGGGCGTGGCCGGAATCCACCGGCTGCTGGCCCGGACTGAGGAGATCCGGAAGGCCAACTGCGTGGTGGCTGTGGCAGGAATGGAGGGCGCTCTCGGAAGCGTGATGGCTGGGCTCGTGGAAAATCCGGTTATTGCAGTACCGACTTCCGTTGGCTACGGCGCATCCTTCGGCGGTGTTTCCGCCCTTCTGACCATGCTCAATTCCTGCGCGGAGGGTATGGCTACAGTGAATATCGATAATGGTTTCGGGGCCGGATACATGGCCAATCAGATCAATCATCTGGCTGTAGGAGCCGGAAAGAAGGAGGCGTAAAAAATGGGAAAAACCTTATATCTGGAATGTTACTCCGGCATCAGCGGGGATATGACAGTGGGCGCCCTCCTGGATCTGGGCGCGAGAGAGGAGGCTCTCCGGGAGGCGTTGGAGGCTCTGCCGCTGAACGGGTATGAAATAACGATCGGGCGGACGAAAAAATGCGGGATCGATGCCTGTGACTTTGATGTGATTTTGGAGGAGGAAGAAGGACAGGAGCCTTTGCATCACCATGGTGGAGAAGCCCATACGCATGACCATGAGCACGGTTCAGGAAATCATTCTCATGGCAGGCACAGTCTGACGGCTCATTGCCATGGGGACGAAGCCCATACGCATGACGATTACATGCATCACGAGCACAGTCATGGAGAAGAATTCCACGATCATCCCCACACCCACGGTCCGGAAGCTCACGACCATCATCATGACCACGTCCACCGTCACTACGCCGACATCATGCACATGCTGGACGAGGCTCCCTTAAAACCGGAGGTCCGCGCTCTGGCGAAGAAGATCTTCCGCATTGTCGGCGAGGCAGAATCCCGGGTTCACGCCTGTCCTCTGGAGGAGGTTCACTTCCATGAGACCGGCGCTGTGGATTCCATCGTGGATATCGTCGGCGCGGCGGCCTGCGCCGTGGATCTGGGCATTACGGAGACTTACGTTTCCACGATTTATGAGGGCCAGGGCCACGTCTGGTGCCAGCACGGCAGAATCCCGGTTCCAGCCCCGGCTGTGGCGGGAATCGCAGCAGCAGAAGAGCTGGATCTTGCGATCACTAATGTTTCCGGCGAGATGGTAACGCCCACCGGAGCGGCGATTGCAGCAGCCCTCCGTACGAAAAAAGGCCTGCCCAAGGCTTTCGTGATCCGTAAGATCGGCATGGGCGCCGGAAAGAAAGATTTCCCCCATGCAAACCTTCTGCGGGCCATGATCATCGAGCCGGCCATGAATGGCCTGCCGGCAGGAAAGGCTGTGGAAGAGCCAACCAGATCTGTAAATGCAGACGGAGATTCGCAGAAAAACGGTTCTTCCGCCCAGAAGAAGAGTTCCTCCGACGAAACGGAGGATGAGATATGGGTGCTGGAAACCAACCTGGATGACTGCACCGGAGAGATGATGGGGCTTACAATGGAGCTTCTGCTGGCAGCAGGGGCCAGGGATGTGAATTACACGCCCATTTATATGAAGAAAAACCGCCCGGCCTGTAAGCTGGAGGTTCTCTGTAAAGAAGAGAAGGTTTCTGCGCTGGAGGAAGTCATTTTCCATCAGACCACGGCCATCGGCCTTCGGAAACGAAAAGAGGTCCGCAGGATCCTTCCGAGAAAAAAGGAAACGGTCATGACCCCATATGGGGAAGTAGAGCTTAAAATCTGTACATCAGCCGGGGAAACTTATATTTACCCGGAATACGACAGCATCCGCGGACTGGTTCAGGAAACGGGCCGGTCTTATCAGGAAATTTATCAGAAAGCGGTGGAAGAGGCATGGAAGAAAAGAAAGAACGATTAAAAGCACTTCTGGATGAATATACGAAGGGAAACGCCTGCCTGGCATTTTCCGGTGGAATTGACAGCAGCCTGATCCTGAAACTGGCTCAGGAAGCGGCGGACCGCAACGGAACAAAGCTTTATGCGGTGACTTTTGACACGGTGCTCCATCCGAAGGCAGACCGGGAGATCGCATCCCGGGTGGCCCGGGAAAATCACTCCATCCACGAGATCATTTCCGTGGATGAGCTGAAACAGGAGGAGATCCGTTTCAACCCGAAGAACCGCTGCTATCTCTGCAAAAAATCCCTGTTTTCCGGTCTCCTGGACTTTGCCAGAGCCCACGATGCAGCCGTTGTCATGGAAGGCACCAACCAGGATGACCTGAAACAGTACCGCCCCGGCATCCAGGCCGTAAAAGAGCTGGGCGTGAAAAGCCCCCTCATGGAGGCCGGTTTCACCAAGGCAGAGATCCGGGCCTACGCCAAAGAGCTCGGTATTTCCGTGGCAGAGCGGCCCTCTTCTCCCTGCCTGGCTACCCGCCTTCCCTATGGAACGGAGATCGATATGGCTCTTCTCAAACGGATCGGCGAGGGTGAGGAAGCCTTAAGAAACTTAGGCCTGAAAAACGTCCGCATTCGTGTCCACGGCGAGATTGCCCGCCTGGAAGTGGACAGCGCCTCCTTCCCGGCGATTCTGGAACAGAGGGAAGAAGTCCTGTCCATCTTGAAAAAAGTAGGCGTCCCCTACCTGACCCTGGACCTCGAAGGCTTCCGCAGCGGAAGCATGGATATCCATGTAAAATAATGGCAAAAAGAGAAAGCCTGCAGACCATTGTGCTGTATTTCAGTGGTCTGCAGGCTTTCTTTTATCCCAGTCCTTCGCTCCGATCCCGGATCTTCTGCAAAATCCGGTCCGCCTCGTCGCCGGTGGCCGGCGTGGGCTGATAATTGTTGATGGAGTAATCCGATGAGATCCGGCAGGGGATCAGGTTCGGTTCTTCGGAGGTGACGCTTCCGTCGGTGCCCAGGGTGAAGGTTTGCTGGAAAATCATGGTGTCCATATCACTGGGGGAGGAGTTTCCGCCGAAGCAGAAATTTCCGAGGCCGTAGGCGATGGTTTTTCCCTTGTAGGTGGTGACGCCCTGGAGCACATGGGCGTGGTGCCCGACCACGAGATCGGCGCCGTTGTCGATGGCGAGTTTGGCTAAAGTCACCTGGTTCTCATCGGGAACCGTATCTTTTTCATTTCCCCAGTGAAAGATCACGAAGACCAAGTCTGCACCCTCGGCCTGAACCTTCTGGATATTGACCCGCAGCTGGTATTCTCGCTCCAGATGATCATGGAGCTCATAAATTCCCACGAGGCCGACCTTGACGCCTTTGACATCGACGAGGGCCGTCTCGTTATAGCCGAAAGTGATGAGCCCGGCATTTTTCAGATTTTCCTTCGTGTCGGCAAAGCCTTGGTCGCCGTAATCGTGGCTGTGGTTGTTTGCCACGTTGACAGCCTCCACGCCGCCGTCGGTGAGGATCTCGGCGTATTCGGCAGGAGCCTTGAAGGCGAAGGTTTCGCCATTCCGCTCCGTGGAGTCGGTGAGGGTTCCCTCGAAATTCACCACAGTGAGGTCGTCCGCGTCAAAAATAGATTTCACATTCTGGAAAAAATAGGTGGGACCGTACATATCATAGTAGGCGTTGAGGCTGGTGCTATAGTTGAAGGCCTCGTCTTTTCCCAGCGTGCAGTCCCCGGCCATGCTTACCGTGAGGGACACCGGTTCGGAGAAGCGCTGAGTCTCAGGCTGGGCACTGGCGCTTTCCGCTTCCAGCGTATCCGGCTGGTCGTTGAAAACGGTGGTGGCATCGCCTTTTCCGGCAAAGGACCGGGCGAGCAGGATCACCAGCAGAACGAGAACGGCAGCCCCGGTGGGACCTAAGATCAAAAGCATTTGTTTTTTCAGAAGAGGTTTTTTATTTTTCGGGTCTTTCATGGGATTTTCTTCCTTTTGTAGGCTTTTCTTAAAGTTTACCATGGACCGGGAAAAAGTGCAAATGTGGTTTGGCTTTCCTGTACAAGATGTGATAGAATAAAAGTGTTAGATTATGTATTGACAAAACAAAACATAGAAAGTATACTATTCCTACCGACAAAGTAGGAAAAGAGGTGAGACGATGCAGAATGGAAAAAAGGCGCTGATCGCCATGAGCGGCGGAGTGGATTCCAGCGTGGCGGCCTGTCTGATGAAGCAGCAGGGTTACACCTGTATGGGTGTGACAATGAAGCTTTACGATAATGAAGAGATCGGAGTCAGTTCGGAGAAAACCTGCTGTACCCTGAAGGATGTGGAGGATGCCCGGTTTGTCGCCCAGGCCCTGGACATGCCATACTATGTACTGAACTTTAAAGATAAATTTGAGGAAGAAGTCATCCAGCGATTTGTGGATACCTACATCGAGGGCGGAACGCCGAATCCCTGCATCGACTGCAACCACCGGATCAAGTTCCGGGCTCTCATGCGGCGGATGGAAGAGCTGGGTTACGATTATGTGGTGACCGGCCATTACGCCCGGATTTCCTATGATGAAACGAGCGGAAAATACATTTTGAAGAAAGCGCTGGATTCCACGAAGGATCAGAGCTATGTGCTTTACAACCTGACTCAGGAGCAGCTGGCGCACACTCTGTTTCCGTTAGGAACCTATGAAAAGACGGAAGCGAGAAAAATCGCCGAGGCCAACGGCCTTCTCAATGCCCACAAGCATGACAGCCAGGATATCTGCTTCGTGCCCGACGGCGATTACGGAAAATTCATTGAAGGCTACTGTGAGCGTACCGGAAAAGAAGAAGAGGGTGGGAAATTCAGTCCCTTTGAGCCGGGAGATTTTGTCACCGAGGACGGAAAAGTGCTGGGCCATCACAAAGGCATCATCCATTACACGATCGGCCAGCGGAAGGGCCTGGGGCTTTCTCTTCCCCAGCCGCTCTATGTATGCCGCAAGGATCTGGACAAAAACAAGGTGGTCCTGGCTCCCAACGACCGGCTGTTTCAGGATACTCTGGAGGCAGGCGAGCTGAACTTCATTTCCGGCGAATATCCGAGGGGGGCTTTTCGATGTTGTGCAAAGATACGTTACAAACAGAAGGAAGCGCCGGCTACGGTGACACCGATTGATGAAAAACGGGTAAAAGTTGTCTTTGACGAGCCGCAGCGGGGCATCACCCCGGGTCAGGCCGTGGTCTTCTACGACGGAGATCAGGTTCTGGGCGGAGGAAGAATTTTACGGTCCAAAGAAGAATAACCTGGTGAAAAATGACCGCCAGGATTTAAGAATAAGGAGGAATTTCAAATGTCTAAGATTTATAAAGGAAGCATTGGTCTGGTAGGAAACACTCCCCTGGTGGAAGTTGTAAACATCGAGAAAGAAGAGAACCTGGAAGCAACCGTTCTCGTAAAACTGGAGTATTTTAACCCCGCAGGAAGCGTAAAAGACCGTATCGCCAAAGCCATGATCGAGGAGGCTGAGGCTGCCGGCAAGCTGAAAGAGGGTTCCGTCATCATCGAGCCGACCTCTGGAAACACCGGTATCGGCCTGGCATCCATCGCAGCAGCAAAAGGTTATCGTGTCATCCTGACCATGCCGGAGACCATGAGCGTGGAGCGCCGGAATATTCTGAAAGCCTACGGCGCAGAGCTGGTGCTCACCGAGGGCAGCAAGGGAATGAAGGGCGCCATCGCAAAGGCTGACGAGCTGGCAAAAGAGATCCCGAACAGCTACATCCCGGGCCAGTTTGTAAACCCGGCCAACCCGAAGATCCACTTTGAGACCACCGGTCCGGAGATCTGGAACGATACCGACGGAGCCGTTGACATCTTCGTAGCAGGCGTAGGAACCGGCGGAACCATCACCGGAACCGGTGAATATCTGAAAAAACAGAATCCGAATGTGAAAATAGTCGCTGTAGAGCCGGCAACCTCTCCGGTTCTGTCCAAAGGAACCGCAGGCGCTCACAAGATTCAGGGTATCGGCGCCGGCTTCGTTCCGGAGGTACTGAACACTTCCGTTTACGATGAAGTATTCCCGGTAGAGAATGAGGATGCTTTCCGCATCGGCAAACTGATGGCAAAGAAAGAGGGAATCCTTGTTGGAATTTCCTCCGGCGCAGCTCTCTATGCAGCTATCCAGCTGGCAAAACGCCCGGAAAACAAAGGCAAGACCATCGTGGCTCTGCTTCCGGATACCGGAGACCGTTACTACTCCACACCGCTCTTTACTGAGGAGTAATCGTAACTGTTCAGTACCTTCACAGTTACGAGCAAAAATCTAATGAAAATCGCTTTCGGAAATGGGATTTTTGCGTGCAACCCTCGGGATTTTGGCATATTCATGCCAAAACACCTCGCGGGACAGTGGCTCCTGAACAGTTACCGCATTTCAAAAGGGGGATTCATATGTTACAGACAGTGATGCAGCAGAACTTACTGTTCTATGGAATCGGGATTCTTTGCTTTTTTGGTGTGATAAGCCAGATCTGGCTCTGGGGGATCTACAGCAGGATGATAAAAGATATGGAAAATGAGCGGGCAGCCAAAGGAAAGTTTATCCGTCAGATCCGGCAGAGGTATGGCCTCCTGAAGAGAATGGGAGACGGAAGCGTCAATACCCGGGCTTTTATTGAGAGGAGCCTTTATCAGTACCGCCATCTGGGCCGGACGTTGCATCAGTGGCGGCGGACAGGCGCTGTGGCTCTGGTTCTGAGTCTGATTCTTGGCCTTGTGGGCTATTATTATGCAGGAAATCTTCGGATGGGAGCGGCCCTGCGGCAGAATTATCTCTGGGCTATGGGCATTGCAGCGGCAGTTATGGGCCTGATCTATGGTCTTACGGACGTCCGTTACCGCCGTTCCTATCTGGAGACCGGCCTTCTTGATATGCTGGAAAACAGCGGAAACACGGCGGCAGTTGTGAAGAACGGCAAACAATCCGCTTCTCCGGAAAAAGGTCAGCCGGCCCTTTCCGAGGAGAGCAAACAGGCGAACGGCAGCCGGGAGCAGAGTTTTGCTCCTCTTGAGACGGCCGCTGCGGCAGCGGACAAGCTTCCCTTCCGAAAAAATAAAAAGGCAGCCGTCAAAATGCAGCAGGAAAAGAAGGATCTCAAGGCAGATCTCTCACGGATTCGTGCCTCCGTAGGGGAAGCAGCGGCCGGTGCGGAGGCGGAGAAAGAGCGGAAGGCAGAAATCCTCAAAAACATGGACCCGGCGGAGCAGGAACGTATCATACGGGAGGTGCTGAAGGAATTCCTATCGTAACTGTTCAGTATCTTCACAGTTACGAGCGAAAATCCAATGAAAATCGCCTTTGGCGATGGGATTTTTGCGTGCAACTCTCGGGATTTTGGCATATTCATGCCAAAACACCTCGCGGGATAGTGGCTCCCGGATAGTTACTCTCTCGCTAATAAATAGACTTGAATCTGTGCGGTAAGTTTGATAAAATAAGGAAAAGTGGTAAGTATATAATTCACAAAGGAGTAATGGACATGGAAAACAGAGTTACATTTGACTATTCAAAAGCAATGCAGTTCATTGGCGAAAATGAAATTACTTCCATTAAGGCCATCGCTGAGACCGCCAAAAATATCTTGGTGGAGAAAAGCGGCGCTGGAAACGACTTCCTCGGCTGGATCGACCTTCCGGTGAACTATGATAAAGAAGAGTTTGCAAGAATCCAGAAAGCTGCCGACAAGATCAAAAACGACAGCGACGTTCTGGTAGTGATCGGCATCGGCGGTTCTTATCTGGGAGCCAGAGCTGCCATCGAGTTCCTGCGTCACAGCTTTTATAATAACCTTCCGAAAGAGGTTCGGAAAACGCCGGAGATTTATTACTGCGGAAACAGCATCAGCAGCACCTATCTCCAGCATCTGATCGATGTGATCGGCGACCGTGATTTCTCTGTAAATATTATTTCCAAATCCGGTACCACCACAGAGCCGGCCATCGCTTTCCGTATCTTCAAGGAAATGGCTGAGAAGAAATATGGTAAGGAAGAGGCAGCAAAGAGAATTTATGCTACCACCGACAAGGCCAAGGGAGCCCTGAAGAATCTGGCAACAGAGGAAGGCTACGAGAGCTTTGTTGTTCCTGATGACGTAGGAGGCCGTTTCTCCGTACTGACCGCTGTAGGCCTTCTTCCGATCGCTGTCAGCGGCGCTGATATCACCAAACTGATGGAAGGCGCAGCAGCAGGAAGAGAGAGAGCACTGAACGCTCCCTTCGAGGAGAACGACGCAGTCCTCTACGCAGCAATCCGTAACATCCTTCACAACAAAGGAAAATCCGTTGAGATTCTGGCAAACTATGAGCCGAGCATGCATTATGTTTCCGAGTGGTGGAAACAGCTGTACGGCGAGTCCGAGGGTAAAGACCAGAAGGGTATTTTCCCCGCATCCGTAGATCTGACCACAGATCTTCATTCCATGGGTCAGTTTATCCAGGACGGCGCGCGTATCATGTTTGAGACTGTTGTAAATGTGGGCGAGCCCAAAGCCACCATCACCATCGGCAAAGAGCCGGTAGACCTTGATGGTCTGAACTATCTGGCTGGCAAAGATATGGACTTTGTCAACAAGAGTGCCATGAACGGCACGATTCTTGCCCATACGGATGGTCAGGTGCCCAACCTGATGATCAATGTCCCGAAGCAGGATGAGTACACTCTCGGTGAGCTGTTCTATTTCTTCGAGTTCGCAGTAGGCGTCAGCGGCTACATGCTGGGAGTAAATCCCTTCAACCAGCCGGGCGTTGAGAGCTACAAGAAGAATATGTTTGCTCTCCTTGGCAAACCAGGCTATGAGAAAGAAAGAGAAGAGCTCTTAAAAAGACTGTAATTGAAAAAAACAGGAGGGTGCGGCAGGGTTGTCTTGTCGTGCCCTTCTTTAAAAAACGGGAGAATTATGGAGATTGTTTTTCTAGAAAAAGGTTCTCTGGGCAATGATCTGGATCTCAGCTATTTTTCAGAGCTCGGACATGTGACCTTTTACGAACTGACAAAGCCGGAGGAGGTTCCGGAGCGGATCAGGGATGCGGATGTGATCATCGTCAACAAGATTCCGATGAATGAAGCGACTCTTTCCGGTGCATCCCATCTGAAACTGGTGGCTCTCACCGCCACCGGCATGAATAATATCGATTTTGACTATACCAATTCCCATGGAATCCAGGTAAAAAACGTGGCAGGCTATTCCACGAATGCGGTGGCGCAGCATACCTTCGCCCTGCTTTTCTATGTGCTCCACCGGCTGGCTTACTATGACAACTATGTAAAGTCAGGAGCCTACTGTACGAATCCCGGTTTTTCTCATTTTGATGAAAAATTCTCCGAGCTGGACGGGAAGACCTGGGGGATTGTCGGTATGGGAGCCATCGGTCAGCGGGTAGCGTCCATTGCCGAGGCCTTTGGCTGCCATGTGATCTATTATTCTACTTCCGGAAGAAATACGGATCAGCCCTATGAACGGGTGGATTTTGAGGAGCTTTTGAAGCGCTCCGATGTGATTTCCCTTCATGCGCCGCTGAATCCGGACACCGAAGGAATCATGAACCGAGAAGCCTTCCGGAAAATGAAGAAAAGCGCTTTTCTGGTGAATGTAGCCAGAGGCGGCCTTGTGGTGGAACAGGATCTGGCGGACGCCCTGAAGGAGGGAGAGATCGCCGGAGCCGGATTGGATGTCCTCTGTCAGGAACCTATGCGTCCGGAAAATCCTCTCTTTGCCATCAAGGACAGCAGAAAGCTGATTATTACGCCGCACATGGCCTGGGCTCCGGTAGAAACCCGGGAAAGGCTGATGAGGTGTGTATATAGAAACATAGAAGAGATAAAATAAGGAGGATGAGACTATGGCATTTTTTGATGAACTGAGCAAGAAACTTTCCGGCGTGAGCCGTGTGGCCGTACGGAAAGCAAAGGAAGTAACTGACATCGGAAGCTTAAAACTTCAGATCGCTGACGAAAACCGCAAACTGAGCAAGATCTACGAGAACCTGGGAAGAGAATACTATGATAAATTTCAGGATGATGCAGCTGAGGAGCTGGCCGAGCTCGTGAGCCAGATTAAAGACAGCAATGACAAGATTGCAGGTCTTCAGGATGAGATCAGCAGAGTCGAGGCTGAGAGCGCTGCCCGGGCAGAAGAAGAGCGTGTTCGCAGAGAAGCAGAAGCTCAGGCGAAAAAAGAGTCTGTGGCAGAGGCAGAGATGCGCGTTGTAGATGAGGACGAGGAAGAAGAGGCTAAAAAAAACGGCGAAATGACCGAGTCCGAAGAAGAAACAACTGGCGAAACGGAAGCCGGGGAGACCGAAGACGCAGCAGAAGATGAGGAAGCTTACGAGACAGAGGATGAAGCTGTAGAAGCTGACGACGAGGCTGCCGAGGAAGTCTCCGAAGAAGAGCCTGCCGAGGAAACATACGCCGATGAGACCGAAACCACCGAAGAGCCGGAAGCTTCTGAAGAGACCGAAGATGCAGCTGCAGAGGAAGTTTCTGAGGAGGAGCCTGCAGATACCGAGGCAGAAGAGCCGGAAGAGAAATCCGAGTGGTTATAAGCCGTTATAAGCCAAGATAAGGATTGTATACAAGAATGAGAATTTAATCACAGATTGTATACAACATGTTTTGGGGTAACATATGCATGGATAACATGATATGAGTGTCAAAAGGTCTTTTGACACTCATTTGATACCCGGATTGCTACGCTGCTACGCAGCTTCCGCAATCCTCCAAATATTCGAAATCCGCTGATTTACTGCGTAAATCGCTACTTTCTCATATTTGGCGTGTCCCAAGTTCAAAAGCCTTATCGTGCAAGCACGAACAGCTTTTTGACCTTTTGACACTGGTATCATAACATTACTTAACACAAACAAAAAACCGGAATGACGACCAACTGCCATTCCGGTTTTTATCTTAAAGATCATAGAAATCGTCTTCCTCGATCACCTGTATCTCCAGATAATCAAAAGGAATTTCCTCGATAAAACTGTCTTTTCTGAAACGGGTTTTGCTGTGGCGCTGAAACTCCGACACATTGGAGGAGAGCCAGATGGGATTTCCCAGATCAAAGTCATAGCAGATTTCTTCCAGAGCCTGAAAGATCTTATGGGTTCTGGTGTCTTTCGCATCATTTTCCACAACCGTATCTTTTAATAAATGATTATCCTTCCAGATCTTCCCCCACATCCGAAACATCTGAGGAACCTCCTTCCGTTTCTGATTCTGTCTCATTTTCCGTTGTCACGGTATCTGCTTCCTGAAAAAATTCATAGACCTTTCCAGAGACTGCGCGGATATTTTCCACCGCTGTGTCCTCGTCGGTGAGATCCGTGGCCATAACGCAGATGATATAATCCCGGTAGGGCGTGTATACAATCGAGACATCGTTCTGGGTGTTGTCTTTTTCACCGGTCTTATTGGCGGTCTTGATCTCGGAAGGGATACCGGCGGGAATTTTCCAGGTGATATCCTGGTTCAGAAGATAGCCCTCCAGCTGGCGGGAAGCCAGGTGACTCACCATGTCGCCATCATAGATTTCTTCGAGGAAACGGCCGCAGTCCTTGACGGAGGTGACGTTGGCCTCATCCCCGTACCAAAGGTTGGAATCCTCCAGACCGTTGTACTGATGGGTGTCCGTAAAGTCGTGTTCCTCGATAAAATCATTTACTTTTTCCATGCCATCTCTGTGGTCGTGGGAATCGCTGAGATAACGAACCAGCTCGTTGGCGGCCTCGTTGTCGCTGAGGCTGATCATATCGCTCAAAAGCTGATCGATGGTGTCTGTCTCTTCCAGTTCCTGACTCTGGATTTCCTCCAGAACGGCTCCGGCGATGTAAAGCTTGATCAGGCTTGCGGAATCCTGGGGTCTGTCATTGATGGTGAGACTGATTCCACTTTTCAGATCCTTCACATAGATGGACCAGGAACCCTCGTAAGTATCGATCATCTCATTCAGATCTTTTTTTAGATTTTTGAAAGAAGGAACGAGAAGATACTGGGAGGTCAGATAATATTTTAATTCAGAATCCTTCTCCGTTGAACGGGTTTCCGTACGGATGCCCTCGGAAGCAAGTTCGGATTCCTCCTCCGGGGTGACTCCGGGAGTCTGGGACTCGGTTTCTGTTTTGGATTCCGTTTCTGTCGTTATCTCCGTTTCTGTTTCCGTCGCTGTCTCGCTGGAAGTTTCGCTCTCGGACTCGGTTTCCGTCTCGTTTTCTGTTTCCTTTTTCAGAGGGGTCTTTTTCTCTGTAGATTTTTCTGTGGAAAGCGTAGTCTTTTTGCTGGAATTTTTCACAGGAACTTCGGTTTCTTCTTTCGTTTCCGTCTCTGTTTCGGCAGTTGTTTCCTTATTTATAATATCTGTCTCAGGAGCTTTCTCCTTTGTATTCGGTGATGCGTCTGCCTGCAGGGAAGCGCTCGCTTCCGTTGTCCGGTCCAGGGTTACTGCCCCTTCATACATGAGGACCGCGGCCGCAGTTACCGCAGAGATCCGTATCAGTCGTTTTGCCAGATTCATAGATGCCCTTGCCTTTCTAAATGGACGTATCTGATGTTGCCTCATGCCATCATACAATAAAAGGGACGAAAAGTAAATAATTTTTGCAAACAGTGAGAAATATGAGAGAATCTTGTGGTATAATCTGTGATAAAAAGAGAATAAAAATTTCTACAGTAATACTTGTTAACTGTATAGATGTACAATGTTATTATCTGTTTAAATAACGGAGGATAATTCAATGGAAGAAGAGATTCTGAAGGTACGGATGCTGGGAGGTTTTTCAATGGTTTATCAGGAAAAAACACTGGTGTTTGACAGAAATTACATATCAAAAAGCACACAGCTTCTGCAGATTCTGTTCCTTCACCTGGAAAAGGGGATAGCGAAGGAGCGGCTTCTGGAAGAGCTGTATGGTCGGGATGATGTGGAGAACCGGAACGGCAGCCTGAACAATACGATTTTCCGGTTGAGAAAGCAGCTGGAGGCGGCAGGTCTGCCCGAAGGCAAGTATTTTCACCTGAAAAAAGGAATTTACTACTGGGATTCCGCGATCCCTGTGGAGACAGACCTCTCTGTTTTTGAAAAAAAACTGGAAGAAAGCAGAAAAGAGACCGACGAAGAGAAAAAAACGGAGCTTTTAAAAGAAACCTGTGCTCTGTATACCGGAGAGCTTCTTCCGAATATGACCGGAGAAAACTGGGCAGCGGTGGCAAATATTCATTATCGGGATCTTTATTTCGAAGCACTGGAAGAACTTTGCACCATTCTCAAGGAGAAACGCTATTTTGAGACGATCTACCAGCTGACCACAACGGCGGCAGGAATGTATCCCTTTGAAGAGTGGCAGCTCTGGCGCATCGACAGCCTGATAGCCATGAACCGTTATCAGGATGCCATGGCCATTTACAAAGAAGCGACGAAACATTTTTTTGATGATCTGGGACTTCCGCCTTCCGAGGAGATGCTGGAGCGCTTCCGGCTCATGAGCGACCGGATTCAGCAGTCCGTGGGGGCGCTGGAGGAGATCAAGAAAGGCCTTCGGGAAAAAGAAGAGCAGAAGGGGGCCTATTACTGCTCTTTTCCAAGTTTTATCGATATTTATCATGTGATCGGCCGCATGATGGAGCGGAGCGGGATCTCTGTCTATATCATGCTCTGCACGCTGACGGACAAAAATGGAGAGATCCGTATGGGAACCGACCGGAATAGGGAGGCTTCGGAGGCCTTAAGAGTTGCGATCTGCAATTCTCTCAGGCGCGGAGATTTTTACACCAGATACAACGAAAGCCAGTTTCTGGTCATGCTTTCTGGGACGACTCTGGAGAACTGCCAGGTGCTCTCGGCCAGAATTGACCGGAATTTCAGAAAAGAGTTTAACGGTCATTTCCGGATCAATTACTATATGGCTTCTGTGGCAGAACTCCGGGAAGAGAAGGACGGGGAAACGCTTTCCTTTCACTCGGCGGCAGACTGTTGGAAGACCAGTCAGAAATAACAGGAGAGGCACATTTATATGGAAGAAATTCGATTCAATCTGGCTGCACCGGATCTCCTCTGTATCTGTGTGGACGACAGACAGCATGGAGAGAGCAGCGGAAGGGTGTATTGCTGTTATTCCAGGGAAGCAATGTATTTTGCCCATGAATATCAGCTGATAAAAATAATAGAAAGACTTCTGGACCGCATCGATTATCCCCAGTCTTCGGTGAAGATTCGTAGTTTTCAGGAGAAAGAAGAAAAGCGGCTTCTGAAGCCGGAAAAAGTCTTGGAGGGCCGCGAGGTGGCGAACCACAGCGGAAAACTTGATACGTTTCTTGTACATATTAAGTACCGGCAAAACGCGACCTGGCAGGGAGAGATACGCTGGGTAGAAAAAGGGAAAAATGTCTCTTTTTGCAGTGAGTTAGAGCTTTTGAAGCTCATGGATAACGCGCTGGAAATGTAGTGTACTGTCCCATTCATATTTCGTATAATGAGACAGTACACCAGTGATACGATAAAACTCTTTCAAAAGGCACAAAAAAATATGAAAAATAGCATAGACGAAAGAGGTTAAGAAAGAGTATATTTGGTATAATTGACGAAATAGAAAAGTTTCTATAAACAGAGAACCAGATGGGAGGATGGGTGAGATGCTTGCAGGACGAAAAGAATAGAAACACACTTGGAAAAAAGGGCACATTTGTTGTACATGTGCAGTACCTGGAGAATTCCACCTGGCAGGGTGAGATTGTCTGGGCAGAAAAAAATGAATCTTTGAAATTCAGAAGTGCTTTGGAACTTTTAAAAATCATGGACAGCGCTCTGGCAACAACAGAACAGGGTGAAGAGAAAGGAGAAAAGTTATGAATAACAGAAAATGGTCCAGAATTATTGCGATGCTTCTGGCTGTGATGTTGGTATTTTGCGATTCTAACGTGACATACGCTGTAGAATCCATGACGGAAGCACAGACAGAAGATCCGGCAGCGGCACAGGCAGCGGCAGATGCAGAAGCAGCAAGGCAGGCCGAAGAGGCTCAGGCTGCCGCAGAAGCAGAGGCAGCAAGGCAGGCCGCGGAAGCGCAGGCAGCAGCAGACGCAGAAGCAGCAAGACAGGCCGAAGAGGCACAGGCTGCCGCAGATGCAGAAGCAGCAAGACAGGCCGAAGAGGCGCAGACAGCAGCACAGGAAGCTACAGACGCAGAGACAGAGCCGCAGACCACACCGTCTGCCACAGGAAGCCTGACCCTGAAAACAGAGGAAGCTTCCACGCAGAAGGATGGAGAGCCTGCAAGACTGAAAGTGACTTATGAGCTCAGCGCTGACAGCAGCGTGGATACCGTTGAGACCAGACTTTATGCCTGGAATAAAAATGCAGGCTATCCGCAGTTTAAAGACGGCAAGTTTACCGATCCTGAAACCAAACGTGAGTTTCAGCTGAAAACCGACAAAGACGGTTTGGTTTATGTGGAATACATTCTGAAGAAGGGTGAGTCTTTCACAGAAGAGTTCGAGTTCATCGATACCACACTTGAGGTGGGCACTCAGATTACCTTTGATGTGGCCATCGGCGCTAATGGCGTTGTTCCGGCGAACTGCTCCATCCAGAGCACCACTGCCAAAGTGACCTATGCGCTTCCGGATGGAAATGGAACAGCCACAGAAGTAGAAACCGAATCCAACGCTCCGGAGAGCGCTGCAGTAGAGAATACCGTGGCTTTTCAGAGTGCGGAAGGTGCGAGCGTAACGGTTGACGGCGCAGACGTAACCAATGGCACTGCTATGGCCAAAGACGGCAAGATCGTCTTCACCGTAACCCCGGCTGAGGGCTACGAAGTTACCAGTATCCTGGTAGACGGAACCATCCCCGCCAGAACCAACGATGAAACTCCGGAGACCAACGATTACATTATCGAGGGTATCCAGACTGACAGTACTGTGGTTGTGATCAGTACACAGGCAGCTGCAATCGAGACCGAGAGTGAGACGGAAGCAGCGGAGAGCGAAACCGTTGCTGAGACAGAGAGTGAAACCGAGACAGCTGCAGAAACCGAAAGTGAAACCGAGACGGTTGCAGAGACGGAAACTGAAACGATCGCTGAAACCGAGAGCGAAGCAGTCACAGAGGCTGAAACTGAGACAGAGACGGAAAACGAGACCGAAGTCAAATATGGAACAAACTTCAGCTATGAGGATGAAAATATCATTATCACAGCTGTAGCTCAGCCGGAAGCAAAACTTCCGGAAAACGCTGTTCTGAAAGCAGATCCCATGCCGGAAGGCAGTATTGCTTATGAAGAAGCAGTAAGTATGGTAGAAGACCAAATCGGAGAAGCAGAAGAAGGCCAGGAAGCTTCTTATGTATTTTATGATGTTTATTTTGAAGTAAATGGACAGCGTGTAGAACCGGCAGATGGCCTGGTGGAAGTTTCTATGAATTTTAAGACTCCTGTGTTGGAATCTGTTGAAGATGAACAGACAGAGAATGTCACAGTTATTCATATTGATGAAAAAACGGATACCGTACAGAATGTCACAGACCAGGTTGAAATGACGGATAATGGTGGTGTAAGTTCTGTGGGTTTTACTACCGATAGCTTTTCACCGATGGGAATTCGGAAGATTGCAAAAGTAGCACCTTCAAATGCTGATCCAAATAAAAATATTGCTACAATAGCAAAAGAATGTAATGCTACGCTTCTGGTTGACGGCAAACCTTATGTTGAAGGAACAGCGATATCAAGAGATGCTGTAATTTCTCTTAGCATGACTTATTCTTATAAGGATGAAGATGGGAAAAGACCGACAAAAGACGACCCAAATGGCTGGTACTATACGTTTGAAAACTTTGATGCCTCCAAATTAGATTTGGCAGATGGCGACAAAGCTCTTGAAGGTGGAATTACGGTATCTGGAGGAGATGGAGGAACTTATGTTTTCGTACCATCTGAAAACAGAGTCTATTTTAATTATAAGCCAGATTATATAGCTAACAGACAAAACTTAAAAGGAAACTTCTCCATGGACTATAAGCTTAACAAAGAGGAGATAGCAGAGGAGAAGGAAATTACCATTAATCTTGGCAAACATACTTATAAGATTCCTTTAAAAGATACCGATGTAACAGGAAAGAAAGACTATGTTGTTGATGAAAATGGTAATATGATCTTTACTATTTCTTTGACGGCAGAGGATGCAGAAGCGAAAAATGTGGTTGTTACAGATAAATTGACAGGTGATTTGACGTTTAAGGAAGGATCTTTTAACGTTCAGCTGAAAGGCAGCACTACGAAAATTCCTCTTAAGCCGACAATTACAACAACAGAGGGTGGTCAGACTGCTGTTATTACCCTTCCTGATGATTTTAAAATTCCATATGGTCAAACAGCAGAGATTACCTATATAGTAACTCCCAAAACCGGTTCACAGGCGACAGGAGGAAGCAATGAAGCATCCTGGAGCTGGGGAAGCACAGATTCCGGAAATAGTGGAAAAACGGATGTTGACGTTAAATTTGATAAAGATCGACTGAGTAAAACGGCGGAGTCAGCCGGATCTAACCGTTTTAAGTATACAATTGATGTAAATAAATTGAATGAGACGTTGGCACCCGATAGTTCGACGGGAACTCTCACTCTTACAGATGTTATCAGATTAAGCGAGAGTGAGAATAATCAAGGAAACGCTTATATAAGCCTGGTGGAAGGGTCTGTAAAAGTTTTTGATAAGAATGGGAAAGATCTGATTTCTCAAAAGAAAGCCAGCTACAGCTACGATCAGGGAACTAATACTCTGAAATTCACGGTACCGGATGGCCAGGCTCTTAAAATTGAGTATGTAATTTCAGTAAGCGGTGTTGTGAATGATACCGTTTCCCTAGATAACACGGTTAATCTTGAGGGGAAAAATATCGAAAGAACCTGGACAGAAAAAAATTATAAAATTATAAAAACAAATGCAGAACTGTCAGGAGATAATGGTACTGTAAAGATCATAAAGAAAGAAGAAAGTGTAGGAACGTTACTAAAAGGAGCAAAATTTTCTGTCTATGAAGTGAATACAAACGCTTTCTACCATTTTGATCCTGCACAGGCAACTCCGGTTTCCAGTGGAACAACGGATGGTAATGGCGAATTGATTCTGGGATCGACAGATAATACTTCCGCACAATTTTTAAAACCGGATCAGTTATATTGTCTGGTGGAAGATGAAGCTCCGGAAGGATATCTGGTGGCCAAAACTGGAAAATATCATTTCTTTGTTATGAATGCTTCGAAGGCACATCAGAAAGAATGGGGAAGTGTAGCAGAAAATGCAAAGAAAACACTTATCAATATTCCAGAAGGTGGCACTTTGACCCTGACGAATGTGGAAAAGCCAGGAAAGACGAGTGTGGCGTTCAATGCAAGCAAGAGAATAAATGAAACGGATGTGCCAGGAACTGAAAAGTTTAGTTTTTCAGCAATTTTAAGTGATTATGTAACTGGTGGTCAATACTATCCTGGAACTTCGGAATATGAAGGAATTTCCGAAAGTCTTGCTGATTATAAGAAGAGAATCATCAACCAAGAAAAGACAGCTGAAAATAGTGGTGCCACTATTAGTTTTAAAGAATTTGAATTAGAATATGAAGGCACCTATACTTTCAAAGTCAGTGAAAAAGCCGGAACGGGCAATTATGTTTATGACGATTCTGTTTATACAGCAACTGTTGAAGTAAAAAGAAATAATATCACTGGAGACCTTGAGGTTACGAAAAAGGTAATTAAAAAAGGAAATTCTGAAGTATCGAATATTGTTTTTGATAACACAAGAACTACTAGCTTTTCCTTGACGAAAAAAGTGAGTGCTCCGGTAGATGCAAAAACCGACTTTACTTTCAAGGTTGCTTGGAAGGATAAGAATGGTAAGGGATTAAAAGAACTGGACAGAATTCAGGTTACTGGTGCTACGGTCAGCAACAAAAATGCAAACGGTGCTACAGTTAAAGTCAGCCTTGCAACGGGAGAAAAGGAGAAAAAAATTACTTTTACTGGAATTCCGGTTGGAGCGCAGATTACAATTACTGAGAACGGGAAATCTGGTTGGAGCCAGGTGAATCCGCCAAAAGATGGCAAGTATTTACGGACAATCAGTGAAAATGCTTCTGAAAATGCAGTTACCGTTACCAACAGCTACAGTGCTTCTGGTCCCTGGACTCCGGATGTAACGAAGAAACTGGTTGCCGACGGACGTACTCTGAAAGATAAAGAGTTTAACTTTGTTGTAAAGGATCAGGCAGGCAGCACGGTAATGACCGGTACAAATGATAAAAACGGTAAGGTTACCTTTGTTACAGCTGATGGAGAAAAAAGAAATAGTATTTCTTATACAGAACCAGGAAGATTTACTTATACCATTGAGGAAGTAAAGCCTGCGACAGAAGAAAAAGGAATGTCTTATTCGGATGTCAAATATACGGTGACAGTTACGGTGACAGATCCGAAGAAAGATGGTAAGTTGAAGGTTACTTCTGCATATGTAAGCAACAAGGAAAGTGGAAACAAAACTGCTGCAGAATTCGTAAACACCTATACCGCAGAAGGTACCTGGAAACCGACCGTTTCCAAAGAACTGACCGGTGGTGCTTCTTATGACAGCAATGGCTTTACCTATTCTGTAAAAGACAGTGCAAGAAAAGTAGTTTCTACTGGTTTAAACAAGGAAAATGGAGCAATTACCTTTACAGATATCAAGTATACACAGAAAGATATTGGTAAAAAATACACCTATACCATTGAAGAGACAAACAAGACCAGAAGCGATATTACATATGATGATACAGTGTTCACTGTTTCGGTTAAGATTGTTGATAAAGGAAATGGTGTGGTTGGTGCAGATGAGAATTCCGTTGTCTATAAGAAGGCAGGAACGGTTGTAACAGAGCCTAAGTTTGAAAACAAATACAAAGCCAGTGGCTCTGCAACAATAACAGGTACCAAGAAGCTGGAGAATCAGACCCTGACAGCAGGTGCATTTACTTTTGGCCTTTTCTATGATAAGGATGGAAAAGATCCGGTAAAAGATGCATCAGATAAGGCAATTACTACCACCAACAAGGCAGCACGCACCGCAGATGGCAAAGGCGAGTTTGTCCTGAATACTCCGGAATACACACAGGCAGATATGGGCAAGGAATTTGTCTACTGGGTACGGGAGATTCCGGGAACAGATACACATTATACTTATGATACAAATGCATATCAGGTAACCGTATCTGTTAAAAATGGCACCACATCTGGAAAATTGACGGTTTCAGTTGATTATAACAGTGGCGCGATTAATTTCACCAATATATACAATGCCAGCGGTTCATTGAATGTGACGGCCACAAAGACAGTAGAAGGTCGAAATGACGTACCGAACATCTTCAAGTTTGATTTGTATAAGCTTGTTGGTGAAACGGAAGAATATATTACGACAGCAACGAATAATGGCAGTCAGATTAGCTTTACAATTCCGTATACGGTAGCCAAGGATAAAGATAAAACCTATACCTATATTCTGAGAGAGCAGCCTGGTTCTGCAGCCGGATATGTGGGTGGCTATTCTACAGAGGAGTACCGCATCACAGCCAAGATCACAGATGATGGCAAGGGAAATTTGAATGTCCAAAAAACAGTTGAAAAGAAAAATGCAAATGGTACATATGATCCTTACACTGCAAATAATGAAGTTCCTTCCTTTACCAATAAGTATACGGCAAGTGGCAAGGTGACTCTGAAAGGTAAGAAAGTTCTTGAAAACCATACGCTTGAAAAAGATCAATTTACTTTTGAACTGTATAAGATCGAGAAGTACGGCACAAAAGATCAGAGTTATACGCTGGTTGATTCAAATAAGAAGAATGCTGCAGACGGTACTTTCGCCTTCAATACTATCTTCTTTAACCAGGATCAGGTAGGGGATAATTATTATGCAGTACGGGAGGTAGATGAATCTGCCAAACATCCGGGTTATACTTATGCCAAAGATGATGTGATTGTAAAAGTAACGGTAACGGACAATGGTGATGGAACTCTGGAAGCAACCGCTACTCCGAATGGAACAGACACAGAGAGTGGCAATGGGCTTATCATTACCAATACTTATACCGCAGAAGGTATGCTTCAGCTGAAAGCGAAGAAGGAACTGGATGGGGCCAGCCTTCGGGAAGATAATAAATTTACTTTCACATTGACTGGACCGGAAGAGATAGACCAGAAAGATCAGGCAAACCAGGCGAAAAAGACAGATCAGACGAAGGAAAATAACCTGAATGGTGAAGTAATCTTTAATGCGCTGACTTATGACCAGTCTGACATTGGGAAGACCTATACCTACACGCTGAAAGAGACCAATGAAGGAAAAGCAGGTTATACCTATGACAGTAAGATTTATACCATAACGGTTACGGTAGAAGATAATCATAATGGTACGCTTTCTACTCCGTATACGGTCCAGGTACAGGAGAAGGAAGGAAGCGAAAAGAAGGATTACACGAAATCTTCTGATGAAACGGTTAAGATTCCAGAATTTTCTAATATCTATGAAGCGACTGGTGAGGCAACTTTAAGCGGAACCAAAAAGCTTACAGGCGGAACGAAAAAACTGGAAGCAGGTGACTTCAGCTTTAAGATTTACGAAGTGAAACTGCAGAAAGAAGCCGAAGATTCCGACAAGCTGGTGGAAGTAGAAGTGCCGCTGAAAAATGAAGAAGGACAGGACATTACCGTATCCAATGAT
>OHAC01001090.1_pt1 | contig 26192 bp, 19 predicted proteins | sample 1577051 | NCBI WGS metagenome assembly OHAC01 (sample SAMEA3541499, study PRJEB24748) | human gut metagenome | biome: human gut; feature: human-associated habitat; material: faeces | place: China | collected 2012 | reverse complement strand
GGGTGCGACTGGCGGGAAATCAGCCACAAAAGCAAGTGCAAGAAAGACTCTGAGAGTACATTAAACGGAGATGGAGGGATTTGAACCCTCGCGCCGGTTATAGCCGACCTACCGCATTTCGAGTGCGGACCCTTCAGCCACTTGGGTACATCTCCAAAGCACAGCGACAATTATATCATATAGGAGACGAAAATGCAAACTCCTGTAATAGGAAAATGTGAAGATAATCGCGGCGTAGAAAATGCGTCACCGCATTTTTACTTGCTCCGACATCACATTTTCCTATTACAGGAGTTTGCATTTTCTGACTTCTATAAATTGATGGTGTGGGGGGGGTTCGGTCAGGGAGTTTCTGCTATAGCTAACTCCTTCAACGGTCGTCTGTTTCCAAGCAGACTATCTCAGCTCCTTGAGGATTTCGAAAGCTTCCTTCATGGTATTTTTCACGAGGTGTGTTTTTTTCTCATATTGTTTACGGTAAAATTCTACATTTTCCCTGGAAGGTTCAAATACATTTTTCAGGTGAATATTTCCTGATAAAGCTTCGGTGATATTGTCTACATCTCCTACTGCATAAGCACCAAACATACAGTTTGTCATAACGGCACCGGCCGCATTCTCTAATGTGACTGTACGACTGTCTAACATATCTGCTTTCATCTGGTTCCACATATTATCACGACTTCCGCCTTCTGTGATCGTGATGCGGCTTAAGTCAATTCCCGCAGAACGATACAAATCTGTGATTTCCATGTAATCATAACCGATCGCTTCCAAAACAGCATGCCATAAGGTCGCCTGATCTGTATCCATTGTCATGTTTAAGAAGCATCCTACCGCATCCGGAATATCATTGATTCCACCTGTCAGATATGGAAGGAAAAGTACACCATCGGAACCTGCCGGCACTTTTCTGGCATCTTCTTCTAATACTCGATAATAATTATCGTCTTCTGCCTTTTTACAGATATTATCCTTGAACCAGCGTAATGCAAGACCGCCGGTACGGATATAGCCCCAGTAAAAATACGTATCTGGAAGAGAACCGCTGTTAAATACAAGGCCGGCTCCTTTCTTGCTTAATTCCGGTATAATTCCCTTTGTAGATACACAGAACATCGAACAGGTTCCCGCAACATCAACTGCCTGTCCCGGCTTCATATTTCCACTTCCGATCATGGACTGCATAGTATCTCCTGCACCTCCACAAATAGGAATTCCTGCCGGAAGTCCTGTTTCCTGTGCAATTTCTTCTGTTAAATGTCCGATGATATCCCATGGTTTTACGATTCGTGGCATCATTTCTTCCGGAATACCGAGAAGATCAAGCTGTTCTTTCGACCAGCATTTCTCTTCTACTTTATATCCAAGTCCCCATCCAGACATTGTTCCCCAGTCAATAAACATATCTTTTGCAGAAAGACCTGCAAGATGTGCCAGTACATACGGTGCATCGTGAATAAACTTTGCACCGTTTTCTTTAAATCCTTCTATATTCTTTAAGAACCAGCGGGCAAACATGGCAGGGAACATGCAGTTTGCTTCCGGATTACCTGTTTCTTTTCCAAAAATGTCTAAATCCCAGCTATTTACGAGATCTACATCATCCTTTGTACGTGAATCAAGATAATTAATATATGGTGTGATCGCATTACCGTCTTTATCTACACCGCAGATACCACAGATAATACCATCTCCCATAATCGACTTAATCTTTGTCACATCCAGCCCTTTTTCCTTCATCAAAGATGCACATTCCTTCATTCCTTTGATCGTGAGTGCCAGATACTCATCCACGTCCATACTTACCCATCCTGGTTCCGGATAAGTTAATGTTGTTGGCGCGGAAGAAGATACGATACAATTCATATTCTCATCATATACCGCTACTTTTACACTCTGCGTTCCTGCATCAAATCCAAGATAATACTGACTCATTTTTCAATTCCTCCATTCTTTTACTATGTACTCTCGGAATCTTTTTGTCCTTGATTTTACAAAAAGCTCTGAAAATACATTACGAAAAACACAATACATTCTCTCCAAATAATAAAGTTTGAACAGGGAAGGAAACTTTAGCTTTTTTAACCCATAAAAAATACCCCGATAGAAATATTATCGGGGTTAAGCTACACTTTTAAACGAACTGATATAATATTATGCGTCAGAGTCCACATCATGTAATTCTATCCTTTACCGATTCTATCCTTTACCTGATGCTTCATTCAATACAATAAAAATACTATAAAAACCGCTCTCTTCTCATTCTTCTCTCATCCAGACTGTACTGTCGGCTTCGGACTCTCACCGAATCATGCCAATGGCTCGCGGGCTTATGTTACCAGATTCGTTCGCTCATAAATAGCTGCTTCATCTGAAACAAATACCGCCGGTAGGGAATTACACCCATCCCCGAAGATTCTGTATTTATTTACCCGTTTATTATAACGCATTATGAATATGGATTCAAGATAAAAATAATGGAAAAATTTTATATTTCTATTCAAGATATATCATAGATGTGGGAGTCATCTTACATCCGATATATCCTACACATATTCTATATGTAAATAAAACATTTGATGTCAGAACTTTTCCTTTCTATACTTAAGCCATACGAAAGGAAAGCCAGGTGTTATTATGCAAACTGTTTTACCAAGAGAGGAAGAAGTTGAAGCTATTTTTTCCCAGATTCTTGCTTCTCCGGATTCCTGCAAAAAATTAATGGATGTTTTTTATGATGCAATGGATGATAATCATTTATTAGAATCGGATGATCCGAAACATTTTTCCAAAGTACTCTTTTATGCCTATCAGAACGGTGATGTCACCGCTCTTTTATTAAAACTTTGCGGAAAAAGTATGTTTGATCTTTTAAGAGATGCGTACCTGATTCCTAAAAAATTTCATGGAAAAGCCGGAATGAATCCTGTTCTTTTAACAAATCCTGACGGAGAGCTTTTGCCTACAGCAAAGAAAATCGTTTCCAGTAGAGAGTATAGTAAATTTAAAGAAATTTATAAGAATCACGAATGTGCGCCTCGTTCTAAACTTTATCTTGCCGATGGATATGATATCGTTCGTTCCTATGTTGGCGGCAGCGAGATGAATATTACGGAGAAAAAAGAAAATAAACGACGTGGTATTATGATTCTCTATGCACTTCCTGATACGAAAAAGCTAGGTTTAACTGAAGCACAGGCTTACGCTGTTGTATGGAATACCTTCCATAATATCCAAAAAGAAGCTCCCCATGCAATCGTTTATTACGGACAGGAAACCGGATTAAAGAAAGAACAGACTTTTGATGAAATCGGTATTCTTCTTCCTATTCGTGAATTTGAAAAGAAAATGTTACACCATTTGAGTGAGGTAGACGGACTTGTTTTAACCTGTCGTGAAAAAATGATCAAAAAAGCCGGGGTAAAAAGTCTTGAACTGTAACGAAATCTATAAAGAACTGTAAAGGGAAGTGTTAAAATGAGTCAGTCAACAATACGAAAAAATCACATGGATGTTCTCTGGCATGAATATACTGACAATAATGGAGAAAATATTCCGGTCACACAGGCAAGTCTTACAGAAAAGGCTTCTATTATCGGCAGAGTAGGTATCATGCTCTTATCCTGTGGAACCGGTGCATGGCGTGTACGAAGTTCTATGAATACTCTTGCTGAGACGATGGGTGTCACCTGTACAGCGGATATTGGGCTAATGTCAATTGAGTATACCTGTTTTGATGGAGAAGAAGGTTTTACACAATCTCTTTGTTTAACAAATACCGGAGTCAATACTTCAAAGTTAAATCGTTTGGAACATTTTATCCGAAACTTTGAAACAGAAGGAAAGACTATGTCTGGAAATCAACTGCACGACTTTCTTGATAGTATCGAAGAAATTCATGGTCTTTATTCTCCGGTTGCTCTTGGTATTGCTGCTGCTATCGCCTGTGGCGGATTTACTTTTTTGCTTGGCGGCGGACTGATTGAAATGTTCTGCGCTTTTATTGGTGCCGGTCTTGGAAACTTTTTAAGATGCAAATTAACCAAACATCATTATACTTTATTTCTTGGCATTGTTTTATCCGTATCTTTCGCCTGTCTTTCCTATGCTGGACTTTTAAAGCTTGGGGAAGTCTTTCTCCATCTTTCTGTGCGGCATGAAGCCGGATATATCTGTGCCATGTTATTTATCATTCCGGGATTTCCTTTTATCACCAGCGGTATTGACCTTGCAAAACTGGATATGCGTTCTGGTATTGAACGACTCGGTTATGCTCTGATCATTATTTTAGTTGCAACAATGTCTGCCTGGATTATGGCTTTGATTCTCCATCTTCAGCCGGTTGACTTTCTAAAAATCTCATTACCATTATCTGATTGGATCCTGTTCCGGCTTCTTGCAAGTTTTTGCGGTGTATTTGGTTTCTCCATTATGTTCAACAGTCCTGTTCCGCTGGCAGTAACCGCCGCATTGATTGGTGCTATTGCAAATACACTGCGTCTTGAACTTGTTGATCTGATAAACTTTCCTCCTGCTGCTGCCGCGTTTATCGGTGCTTTGACCGCAGGTCTTCTCGCCTCTTTGATAAAAAATAAAGCTGGGTATCCAAGAATCTCTGTCACTGTTCCTTCAATCGTTATTATGGTTCCGGGACTTTATCTTTACAGAGGATTCTACAACCTTGGTATTATGTCCCTTGCTACTTCCGCGACCTGGTTTGCTTCTGCAATTTTAATCATTCTGGCTCTGCCGCTTGGATTGATTTTTGCCAGAATACTTACAGACAAAACCTTTCGGTATTGTACCTGATCGGATCGCACTATATTTTTCTGCTTCTATTTCTATTGTTTCTTACATAGAGTATCGCCATCGCTGCCGCTGCAATTCCCCAGGATATCGGATAAGATAATGCTACTTTATCCGGGGAAGGATTCTTTGCCATAAGCGCAAATAATGCAACAATCCGGAAGCCGCAGAAACTGATCACCGTTACGATCATTGGCAGAAAGGCCTTTCCAAATCCTCTTAAATTACTGCTGAAACATTCAAGAACGGTGTAAAAAAAGTAAAATGGAAAGGTTACTTTTACGATTTCTAATGTCTGCGCTGCTACTGCAGCATCTTTTGTAAATACATTTAAAATCACCGGCATCGCTATGATAAGCAGTATACAGGCAGCAAATGTAATAAGAGATCCTCCAAAAATACAAAGTCTGTTACCCTTTTTGATTCTTTCCCAGTTGCCGGCTCCGTAGTTTTGTCCAATAAAGGAAACAACCGCCTGTCCAAGTGCGACAATTGGCAGGTAGATAATTAACTCCACTCTGAAATAGACTGTAAACGATGCTACTGAAGTAACACCTAATGTATTAATCTGTGACTGTATGATAATATTGGACAAGGTGATAATAATTGACTGCACCCCAGCCGGCACACCTACTTTTAGTATATCCGTAAATTCTTTCAGGCTGCAATCTGAAAAACGAATCCGCAGTGCATACGTTTTTTTTAATCGATATAAATGGATCATGACTCCGATAGCCGCAAATGTCTGGGAAAATAACGTTGCAAACGCTGTTCCTTCTACTCCCATATGGAAAACATATAAAAATATAAAATCCGCAAAAACATTGATGATCCCGCCAAAAAACTGATATAGCATCGGTGTTCTGGAATCGCCCAGTGCTCTTAGTACACCGCTTAAAAGATTATAACTGACTACAGATATCATACTGGCCATATAGATACGGAGGTATCGTACTGCGAGTGGAAAAATACTCTCCGGCGTACCCATCCAGGTTAAAAATACCGGAGATAAGACCAGACCGATCACTGTTAAAAAGAAGCCTCCGATTATTCCCGTCCAAAAGATCGTCTGTATCAGTTTCTTTAATTGTTCAAAGCGTCTTGCTCCATAATGTCTTGCCGCAAAGACATTCGTCCCTACAGCCATTCCGTTAAAAAATCCGATCATACAGGTTACGATCAGACCACTGGCTCCAATCGCCGCCGATGCTTTCGTCCCAAGAAGCTGTCCAACAAAAATAAGGTCTACTGTACTGTAAAGCTGCTGAATAAGACTCGAACCCAAAAGGGGAAGAGCAAATAAGAGTATGCCCTTCCCTACGCTGCCTTTAGTTAAAGTATGGCTGTTATTTTTCAAATCATATCCTCCCACATCTCACGAGAATGAATTCCGGCATGATCGTCATAATGTTCTTTACGATGTTTATGAAGTTCATCATGTGTATGCTGGTGTGTATTTCCCATATCATCAATACAGATATCATAATGTCCATATGCAATTAATGGAGAATTCTCCGGAACAGAATAAGAAATTGTCTGATACAGAATGATTGCGTCTTCTTTTAAACGAAATTCTTCGATGACATTTCCAAAATAATCTTTTAATTCTCCTAAAAGCTCACCGGCTTTCACAATCTGGCCTGCCTTCTTTTTCGGGAACCAGCAGCCAGCCTTTTCTGAATCAACATAATGTGCATGATTCATATGTTTTGGTACACGCATCTGCATTTCTGCTAACGTTGGCCTTGTCTTTAACATACCGATACGGCGAAGAATATTCTTTACATCTTTCTGTGATGCTGCTACTTCCTCTTCTGACCACATACCATTACATCCACGCTCGATCAGTACCGATGGAATTCACAACGTTCCGGCATCATTATATGCTCCACTTTGTGACTTCACATAAAATGGCATATCTGCTGCCTGTGCCATTCTTTCTGCTTCCGCTACGGTCTCCTCCGGAGCGTTACCGACACAATAAATAAATGGTGTTAAATCCTCAAACCAATCTCCATTATGTACATCGATATAATAATCTATTTTTGAAAAAATCTCTTTTTCTATAAAATATGCCAGCTTATCCGTATACGTTCCATTCGCATCCCCCGGAAATACCCGGTTGAGATTCTTTCCGTCTTCTGCAGAAACACTGACCGTCCTTGCTTTAAATCCATTTACATTGACAATATGAAGCAGGATAAGAATTCCTTTAATGTCTTTAGGCTGAAGCTTTGCTGCCAGTCCTGTGACACACTCAATTCCTACATATTCTGCATTGTGAATTCCTCCGTCTACTAAAACCGTATGTCCCTCTTCCTGTCCATAGATTAATGTTACGGGTAATTCATCCTCTGTAAAAGGCAGCTTTAAAAATCCACATACCTTTTCACCCTTTTCTACATAAAGATTGCCTAACTGAAATCCCATAAACTTCTACATAACCTCCTTTAACAATACTGTATCTCAAAATGATTCCCATCCATAAAGAGTATTCCGTATATTCAAACAAAGAAAAAGAGACCTATACTCACTATAAGCCTCTTCATCTATCGTATTCTAAATTTTTAATCATAAATCATCTAATAAATTTGAAACCCAATTCCATCGCAAATCATATAGTAGATTTATGTGCGAGATGTACAGCTCTCTTAAAATTCCGTAAGATGAGTCGACTAAACATATAAGCAGTTCTCCTGGCTTGGTTCTCCATCGGTACATCCTTCCCAAAATATAATATCTCAGTGGCTTATTGTACAGACTCCCCTTACAGTGACGGATTCGCTCCGGACTCTCACCGGATTCTCTTTTCATCCCTTCGGAACTTATATGCTGTGTATCTAATTCTCATCTATTGTAACATAGGCTTTTTCAGCTGGCAACTGTATCTTAGGGTAAAAGTTAGTTATTACTTACTTTGATTAGTTCTATAAATTTATCATGAATTCTGTCATTTCCAGTTAATTCCGGATGAAATGAGAATGCTAACTGATTTTTGTAAGCAACTCCCACAATTTTTTCCTCTACCTGTGCAAGGATTTCCACATTTTTTTCGACAGATTCAATATACGGAGCGCGGATAAATTCCATAGGAAATGTTCCAATTTCTTTAATCTCTCCCTCATAATAGAAGCTTCCAAGCTGCCTTCCGTATGCATTTCTCTTTACAGTAACCGGTAATGTAGCAAAGCATCGATTCTCATCGTTTGAAATATTCTGCGCCAGTAAAATAAGACCGGCACAGGTAGCCAAAACCGGAAGACCTTCTTCTATTTTTTTCTTTAAAGTTTCAAACATAGAAAGTTCTTTTAAAAGTCTGCTCTGTACGGTACTTTCTCCGCCCGGCAGAACAAGACCATCAAAATCCTGTTCTAAATCTTCTGCCTTTCTAAGCTCTACTGTCTCCACACCAAGTCTTTCTAATGCTTTTTCATGTTCTATAAAGGCCCCCTGGACCGCAAGTACCGCAACTTTCATTTTTGTTTTCCTCTCTTTATTTTCCTCTCTCTGCCATTAATAATTGAATCTCACTCTCGTTAATGCCGACCATCGCTTCTCCTAAATCAGCAGAAAGCTCTGCAAGCATTTTGGCATCTTTATAATTTGTAACCGCTTTTACAATCGCATCTGCTCTCTTCTTTGGATTACCGGATTTAAAAATACCAGAACCAACGAATACTCCCTCTGCACCTAGCTGCATCATCAATGCCGCATCTGCCGGAGTTGCAACTCCACCGGCTGCAAAGTTAACGACTGGGAGCCTTCCTGTATCGTGTACTTTTAACACTAATTCATAAGGAACTCTTAACTCTTTTGCTACTTCAAAAAGTTCATCCTGTCTCATAGAAGTAATGCGTGCGATCTCTCGATTCATCATACGCATATGACGTACTGCCTGTACAACATCACCAGTTCCAGGCTCTCCTTTTGTACGGATCATAGAAGCACCTTCATTGATTCTTCTGAGTGCTTCTCCTAAATCTTTTGCTCCACATACAAATGGTACTTTAAACTGTTTCTTATCAATATGATAAACATCATCTGCCGGAGAAAGAACTTCACTCTCATCAATATAATCAATCTCGATTGCTTCAAGAATCTGTGCCTCTGCAAAATGTCCAATACGGCACTTTGCCATAACCGGAATAGAAACTGCTTCTTGAATACCGCGAATCATCTTTGGATCACTCATTCTTGATACCCCGCCGGCTGCACGAATATCCGCCGGAATTCTCTCTAACGCCATAACCGCACATGCTCCAGCTTCTTCTGCAATCTTTGCCTGCTCTGGAGTAGTAACATCCATGATGACACCACCTTTTAACATCTGAGCAAGTTCTTTATTTAATTCATATTGTTTTTCTGCATTATTATTCATGATAAACTCCTTTCATTTTCCCGATAAAACATTGCCTTTTTCATTTGCATCTGCCCGTATAGTACAGCAAAAATGACCATATTGAAATATCCAATTTAGATATAGTCAATATGGTCACTTTGTTTCTTTTTGAAGTTTATTTTGCTTTTTATTCGCTTTTCCTATCGGTTTAATATAGTCAGTTTAAAATGTCACTGTAATTGTAGTCCCTTTTCCAACTTCGCTTTGAAGATCGAGTTTTGCATCATGAAGTGCAACGATATGTTTTACGATGGCAAGCCCTAAACCGGTTCCTCCAGTCTGTTTTGAACGGCTTTTATCTACGCGGTAGAATCGTTCAAAAATTCTTTTCTGATGTTCTTTTGGAATACCGATTCCAGTATCTTCTACTCTCAAATATGAATGACCTTGTTCACTGTCTACTCTGACCTTTACTGTTCCGTTCTTTTTATTATAGCGAATGGCATTGGCACAAAGATTATTGATCAGCTCGTTTATCATCTCCCGATTTGCAGTGATTTCCTGCGGACCACCTTCATATGTAATAGTCACATCATTTTTTTCCGCATAAATCTGCATATTTTCTACACAGAATGCTGCTTCTTCAAAAAGGTCAAACTTTTCTACAATGAGCTGGGTGTTCGCACTATCTAATTCAGAAAGACGGATAATATCATTGATGAGCGAAAGGAGACGGCGGGCGCTTTTTTCGATTTTCTGGCAGAAAGTTCCAATTTCTTCTGAAGGAACCATGCCATTTTCCATAAGTTCCGCATAACCGGATATCGCGGTAAGTGGCGTTTTTAATTCATGGGACACATTTGCCGTAAAGTCCTGCCGCATTCTGGCACTTTTTAAAATATCCGTATGTTGTGCCCGAATCGTTGCCGCAAATGGCTCTAATTCCTTATAAGCTGGAATAACAGAAAAATCGTCTAAATCTACTGCCATCTGCTCGATTGGTTTTATAATGTTTTTCGTCATAATGTGTGCCAGAATAATACATAAAATCATCATAATAAGAATCGTAGCCGCTACGATGGGAAGTATCTTTCCGCATACGCTCCATATATTGCTTGCTTCTCTGGCTACTCGAAGTATCGAACCATCATTTAACTTTATGGCATAATAAAAAGTGTTTGTATCCATCGTCGCAGATTTCCGGACAGCATTTCCATCTCCGTCTTTAAATGCATGTTTCACTTCAGGACGACTCATATGGTTATCCATTGTTCCTACATCTGCATCATTATCATAAAGGACTGTTCCTGTTGCAGAGATCCACGTAACTCGAAGTTTCCTGTAATCCATATGTAATGCATTTTCATTTCCAGAATGAAAAATTCCTGTATTTTTCAATACAATGGCATTGGCTCTTAAGTCATCCTGCACCTGTGTCTGAAATAAATCATAAAATACAAACAGCATGACCAGCATAGTAGCAACAATCGCAATCAGCGAAATACTTACCAGTTGTACATTAATCTTTCTTCTCATGATACTTCCCCTGTTTCTTTTTTATTCCATTACATATCCCACATTACGCACTGTCTTGATATGTTTACTGCTATCGCCCAGCTTTTTACGAAGAGTCTTGATATGCATATCAACGGTTCGGGATTCCCCTTCAAATTCTGTATCCCATACACGTTCCATAATCATTTCTCTTGACAAAACGATTCCCGCATTACGCATGAGCAGTTTTAAAAGTTCATATTCTTTATAAGTAAGCTCAATTCCTTTATTGTCTACATAAACCATATGACGCTCATTATCAAGGAAGATTTCTCCAATCGTCATATATTTGTCATCCGGCTGTTCTACAGTACGGCGAAGAACGGCCTTTATTCTTGTAATAAATTCAATAATGGAAAATGGTTTTTTTATGTAATCGTCTGCTCCGATATCTAATCCCTTTACCATATCAATTTCCGATGTCTTTGCAGTTACCATAATAACCGGCAGCTTTTTTGTTGCTGGATTTTTACGAAGCTTTTTTACAATTTCATATCCATTTTCATCCGGCAGCATAATATCAAGGATTGCCAGATCAGGGAGTTTTTCTTCTATTTTTTTATAAAAATGTTTGGCATCTTCAAACTGTTCCACGTTATGACCGCTGTTTTTTAATGCGATTGCTTCTATTTCCTGAATGTTTGTATCATCTTCTACTATATAAATATTTGCCATTCTTATTTTCCTCCATAATTATTTTCCACTATCTTTTCTTGCCTCCATCTTTTCTGTCTTTGCTATCTTTTCTTTCTTGCCAGTATGTTTACTTTCCGGTAAAGCATACCTTTCACTAAGCTCCATATATTCATGTTGAAATTCTTCGCTGTTTTCTTCTTTTAGTATATCAAGATATTCATGGGTGTCAAACCCACCCTCGTCAACCTGTAACAGGCATACTGCAATATTGGAACAATGGTCAGCAGCACGTTCAAAGTTTGTGGAAATATCCGACAAAATAAATCCAAGTTCAATCGTACATGTTCCAGTGCGAAGCCTGTTGATATGTCTTTGCTTTTCTTCTTTATTTAAGGCATCTACAACCTGTTCTAATGGTTCTACTTCTTTTGCCAGTTCCACATCGCCTGTCTCAAACGCCATCACTGCCCTGTCTAAAATATCTCGGATTGCATTAGAAAATACACGAAGTTCCTGTTTTGCTTTTTCAGAAAATTTCAGGTCCTTCTTATGCATTTCCACTGCGGCATCTCTGATATTTACGGCATGATCAGAAATCCGCTCAAAGTCACCGATACAGTGAAGCAGTACGGATAAAACCCGGCTGTCTTTTATCGAAAGCTCCCGCCCACTTAATTTTACAAGATAGGTACCAAGCGCATCTTCATACTGATCAATCTGATTTTCTAATTTTTCTACTCTGTCTGCCGTCTTGTCACTGTATTCTCCAAGCAGATCAATCGCAAGATTCATTGCTTTTTGTGATTTTCTTGCCATATTAATCGCAACACTACGACATTCTTCCATCGCAAATCCCGGTTTATCTAAGAAACGCTCGTCCAATCTGGCAAGATCTGGATTGATTTTTTCTTCTTCCATCTCTTCCATTTCAGATTCTTTATCCGGAATCACAAAAATTGCCATTTTTTCAAGCAGATTTGCAAATGGGAATAAAAGAATGGTTGCGCCGATATTAAATAAACTGTGGATAACTGCAATACCTGCCGGACTTGCAGCAGTATTTAAAAACTGAAAATGAACAAATACATTTAAAGTATAAAAAACAACCATAAAGATTATTGTTCCGGTAATATTAAAGAAAAGATGTACTGCGGCTGTTCTTTTTGCATTTTTACTTGTACCAATACTGGAAATAATCGCTGTTATACAAGTACCGATATTTTGTCCCATAATAATTGGAAGAGCTGTACTGAAATTAACCGCTCCTGTGGCACAAAGTGCCTGTAAAATACCGACAGACGCAGAGGAACTCTGAATTACTGCCGTAAGAATCGTACCTGCTAACAGTCCAAGAAGTGGATTAGAAAACATAGTAAGAATACCGGTAAACTTTTCATTATCTGCAAGAGGTGCCACTGCACCGCTCATAGCTTCCATTCCATACATTAAAATGGCAAATCCAATAAAAATACTACCGATATCCTTCTTTTTCTCGTTTTTTGTGAACATGATAAGCCCTACACCTATCACAGCTAAGATAGGAGAAAATGAGGACGGCTTCAACATCTGTAATACAAAGCTGCTTCCCTGAATCCCTGTAAGACTTAAGAGCCAGGATGTAATTGTCGTACCTATATTTGCTCCCATAATGATACCGACAGCCTGGTTCAGTTTCATGATTCCTGAATTTACAAAACCTACTACCATTACTGTCGTTGCAGATGAAGACTGGATTACTGCAGTAACGCCGGCTCCTAATAAAACTGCCATAATTCTTTTTGAAGTCAGTTTCTCAAGAAGACGTTCCATACGGCCACCGGATAACTTTGAAAGTCCTGCACCCATTGCGTCCATACCATAAAGGAATAACGCCAGTCCCCCTATCATAGATAAAATACCAAAAATATTCATATTCTCTCCTCCGTTTTACATTTTACTTTTCTAATACGTAGTTTTTACGTTATCATATGTATGTAAAATCCAAAGAGAGAACTATGTAAAGTTTATGTAAAATTATTTCTTTTTTCGACATCCTATTAGAAATATAGATTCTAACAGGACGTATTACCAAATTATTGCTTTTATTATGCTACAATCTGTCCGGTAATAGAAAAGATAACCCATTCTGCGATATTTGTCGCATGATCTCCGATTCGCTCGAAATACTTCGTAACCATTAAAAGATCTACCGCCTGTTCCCCTTCATCAGCATGATCTCTAATCAGTGCGATCAGTTCTTTTTTTACTTTTTCAAAAAGGTCATCAACAACATCATCATGTGCAATGACTTTTTGTGCTTTATCTAAATCCTTTTCTACAAAGGCTTCCAGACTCTGAATCAGCATAACCATCGTCTCTTTTGCCATCTCTTCAATATGATCTAACTTTTTCACGTATGTTTTTTTAGAAAGAACTATCGCCAGTTCAGAAATATCTGTTGCATGATCTCCAATTCGTTCCATATCGGTTACCATTTTTAATGCAGAAGAAATATTTCTTAAATCTCTTGCTACCGGCTGCTGCTGTAATAAAAGTCTAAGACATAAGTCTTCGATTTTTCTTTCTGTACGGTCAATTTTCTCATCGCCTGCCATCGTTTTTTTTGCAAGTTCTTCATCTTGCTTCATCAATGCTTTTACCGCATTTCCAATAGATGCTTCGATCATATTTCCCATATTGATCATTTCTTCATTAAGTTGTTCTAACTGTTCATCAAAGCGGATACGCATATCAACCAAACCTCCCTGTAATATAATCCTCTGTACGTTTATCTTTTGGCATAGAGAATAATTCATCTGTCTTTCCTGTCTCAATAATTTCTCCTAACAGGAAGAATACTGTTTTGTCGGAAATTCGTGTTGCCTGCTGCATATTATGAGTTACCATTACGATCGTGTAATCCTTCTTTAATTCCTGTGCAAGCTCTTCGATTTTAATCGTAGATATCGGGTCAAGCGCGGAGGTCGGCTCATCCATAAGTAATACTTCTGGTTTTACTGCCAGCGCTCTTGCGATACAAAGTCTCTGCTGCTGTCCTCCAGATAGACCTAATGCACTCTTTTTCAAGCGGTCTTTTAATTCATCCCAGATAGCTGCTCCTCTTAATGCCTCTTCTACAATCTGGTCAAGCTTTGCTTTACTGCGGATACCATGTGTTCTTGGTCCGTAAGCTACGTTATCGTATACACTCATTGGGAAGGGATTTGGTTTCTGGAATACCATACCTACTCTTTTTCTAAGAAGATTCACATCTAAATCTCTGTAGATATCTGTTTCATCTAAAGTTACCTGACCGGTAATCTTACATCCTTCCACTAAATCATTCATACGGTTTAATGATTTTAATAATGTAGATTTACCACAACCGGATGGTCCGATAAATGCGGTAATCTCTTTTTCCTGTATATTTAAAGATATATCCTTTAATGCGTGAAACTGACCATAATACAGGTTCAGGTCATCAATCATCATTTTATTTGCCAAGATATTGTCCTGCCTTTCTATAAATTACTGTGCTTTTGTAATCTTCTTTGCGATAAAGGAAGATAAAGCATTGATTGCAATAACAAGTATCAGTAATATTACCGCTGTTGCATATGCCTGATTTACATGTAAACCTTCATTTGCAAGTAAATACATATGCACTGCTAACGTTCTTCCTGAAGAAAATACACTGCTTGGAATTTTCGCTACGCTTCCTGCGGTGTAAATCAATGCAGCTGTTTCTCCTACGATTCGTCCGGTTGCAAGGATAACACCGGAAAGGATTCCCGGTACTGCTGCCGGAAGAACAATTTTAAAAATCGTACGAAGCTTTCCTGCCCCAAGTCCAAAGCTTCCTTCACGATAAGAATCTGGTACAGACAATAATGCTTCTTCTGTTGTTCTTAAAATAACTGGAAGAATCATGATCGCTAATGTAAATGCACCTGCAAGAATTGAGAATTTCCATTTTAATGCCGTTACGAAAAATAACATACCGAATAATCCATATACGATTGACGGAATACCTGTTAATGTTTCTGCGGTTACACGAATAACTTTTACTAATTTATTTCCTTTTTTAGCATACTCTACTAAATAAATTGCGGATCCGATTCCAAAAGGAACGGCAAGTAAAAGAGAAATCGCTGCCATAATTACCGTATTGATCGCTGCCGGAATTACAGAACAGTTTTCCGAAGTGTAATTCCATGAAAATAAATCAGCGTTGATATACGGAATACCATTTACAAGAATATATAAAATCAAAAATATAAGTGCCGCAATCGTTGCTACTGCGGATAAAACAACCAGCAACATAACGAGCAAAGAACCTGGTGTTCTTTTATAAGATTTTAATCTGTCACTTAATGACAGACGATTCATAGGAGCTTCGTTTATCATTGTGGCTGCTTTCGCTGTCTGCTGCATCGTTCCCATCTTATTTACTCATCTCCTGTCTTACTCTTTGTTGGAACGCACTTTTACAATAGAAAATGCGAGGTTGATTACAAGGATAAATACAAATAATACAACGCCTGTGGCGATTAAGGCTTCTCTGTGAAGACCTTCTGCATATCCCATCTCCATTACGATATTCGCCGTCAGTGTACGAACTCCCTTCAAAATACCGTTTGGTACTCTTGCCTGGTTACCAGCTACCATGATAACTGCCATCGTCTCACCAATCGCACGACCTACACCAAGAATGATTCCTGCAAAAATTCCTGACTTTGCTGCCGGTAACACAGCTCTGAAAATACTTCTCTCATGTGTTGCCCCCAGTGCCAGAGAACCTTCATAATAACTTCCCGGTACTGCACGAATTGCACTTTCAGATACTCCGATGATTGTCGGGAGAATCATAATCCCTAACAGAATAGATGCAGCTAAAATACTGCTTCCTGTACCACCAAAGTTATAACGGATCGTCGGTACAATCATCACCATACCAAAGAAACCATATACTACAGATGGAATACCTGCCAAAAGCTCTACTGCCGGTTTTACAACCTTATAAATCTTTTCCGGACAATACCATGCCAGAAAAACTGCGGTAAGTAATCCAATAGGAACACCGATGATAATCGCTCCTGCTGTAACATAAATACTTCCAAGAATCATTGGGAAGATACCATAAATATCATTTCCCGGCTTCCAGGTCGTACCAAGAAGAAAATCGACAAAGCCGATTTTCTTCATTGCAGGTATTCCGTTTGCAAAAAGGAATACACATATTAATGCTACAGCGAGAATGGAGACACAGGCAGCAAGTAGAAAAACGATTTCCATTATTTTTTCTTTAGATTTTGCCATGTCTGTTCTCTCCTTTATTTACTAACGTCACTCCATGATGTTGTCTCACCAGTGAAGATAGATTTTACCTGATCTGTGGATAATTCATCTACGGAATTGTCATTGTTTACGACAACTGCAATACCATCTTTTGCGATAGTCTTTCCTTCTACACCCTGTGATGTTTCATCATCTTTTAAATCTCTAGATGCCATACCAATGTCATAAGAACCTTCTACTGTAGAAGAAACACCTGTTGTACTATCTGTTGTCTGAACGTCTACCTGTATATTTGTATTTGCCTTACTATAAGCTTCTACTAATTTTTCCATTACAGGAGATACGGAAGAAGAACCACCAACAACAACTTTTCCTTTTGCACCAGTTGCTTTATAAGAAGCTGCTGCCTCATCAACAGGAATGTATCCGTTATCCTGTACAATCTTCTGTCCTTCTGCACTCATGATATAACTTACGAAATCATTTGCTGCATCACTTGCTTTTTTACCTAATACAATGTTGAAAGGTCTTACTACTTTGTAGCTGCCATTCTTTACATTATCTACAGAAGCTTCTGCACCATCAATCTTTACAGCCTTTACAGTATCATTTAAAGATCCAAGAGAAATGTAACCGATTGCATTCGCATCATTTGCTACAGAAGACATCATTACGGAAGTACTGTTTGTAATACTTGCCTCATCTGTTGTCTTATCTACCTTTTCTCCGTTCTCTTCTTCTTCAATACCGAACAGTTCGATAAAAGCTCCTCTTGTACCGGAACCATCTTCTCTTGACATTACAGTAATAGCTGCATCGGAACTTCCTCCTGCTGCATTACCACCTTTGTTTCCACATCCTACAAGAGTAGTTACTGCCATCGCTGCGATCAATGCGAAGCTGATAAATTTCTTCATAATTGTAATCCTTCTTTCTTTCTTACTTTCTTTTATTTTTTCTTTCTTAAGCTTGCTTCCCTCAAGCTTCCTCTAAAGGATACGGGACTCATGTAAAGTTCAAAACCATAGTTTTGTAAAATAAAAGTAAAAATTTGTAGATTTAATATAGACGAAAAAAGAAATAAGACCCTATCCCATCTGCTCTGTAGTCGCTGTGTTTAAAATGCTCATTCGCATCTTAAACACGCTCCCAAGCCGCATCTGGGATAGGGGATTATTTCTTTTTTCTGACTAATCTAAATCTACAGCTTGGCAACATGGAATGCACCAGAAGACTACAACTTTCCGAGAAATTAAATTCTAAAGGGTTGACATTCAAATTGTTGTGTATTACTGAATTGCCAAAAAATTATGGAAAAGAGAAAAACTTTTTATAAGTATTGTGTTTTATGACTTTACGCTATAGAATTCTAACCATAGACTTCTGGACAATCCCCATCTTCCCATCCAAGATTTAAATACTGATTTCATCTGGAGCCAAACAGCAGAAAAGCAGAAATTTTATATATAATAGAATGTGATGTCGGAGCCAGTAAAAATGCCGAATAGGCATTTTCTACGAAGCGACTATCTTCACATTCTATTGTATATAAAATTTCTGCTTTTCGTCTCTTTACTCCATCAAATTAGTATTTTAAATTTTCTAAAACTTTTTGTGGGACTTCCATTTCTCCCTGGCCTGTGAAGAGGGAAATGTGTGGTTTATTCTGACCGTGGAAGTCAGTTCCGCCGGTTTCAATGAGTCCCCACTGTTTTGCAAGTCCGGCAACGTATTCTTGCTCTACCGGTGTGTAAGTGTTGTAATATGTTTCGATTCCGATGAGACCGGCATCTTTTAATTCTCTAACTAAAGCTTCTTTCTGGGAAGAGTCCAGTTTTTTATAGAGCATGAGATGGGCGAGAACAGGGATGCCGCCACTGTTTTTGATCAGATGAATAGCTTCTTCTGGAGTAGGCATGATGCGTTCTACATAGCAGCATCTTCCTTCGGCAAGGTATTTGTCAAATGCCTCCTGAACGGAAGAAACGTATTTCTTTTTCATGAGAAGTTTTGCGATATGTGGGCGGGCGATTGTTTCGCCGGGTTTGTCGGGTTTGATTTCATCCATAGAAATTTTAAAGCCCTGCTCCTGAAGCTTTTGGATAATCTTTTCATTACGTCCGTCACGACTTTCGCGGCAAACGGCAAGACGGTCAAGAAGTTCTTTATTATGTATGTCGATATTGTATCCGAGTACATGGATTTCAACACCATGGTAATCTGTAGAAATTTCAAGACCGGAAATAGCTGTCAGTCGGTCTTTGTGTTTGGCAGCAGCTTTTTGGAATTCATCGATTCCGGCAACAGTGTCATGGTCTGTGAGGGCGATGACGACAGGGCTGTCTTTTTCTGTGAGTTTTAAAGCTTTATTCACAATTTCTGTTGGGGAAAAGGTTCCGTCAGAAGCTGTAGAATGGATATGCAAGTCAATATAAGTTTTCAAAAAAAGTTCTCCTTTCTTTAATTTGATCGCAAATTACATATTGTTTTGTTATGTAGGAGCGGTAATCATCAATCAACTATTTATAGTATCGCAGACTTAGTTAAAAAAAGCAATGTTTAGAACAATTTTTTATAGGGCTTGAAGGAAATTGACGGAAAAGATGTAATAATACAATAGTTGTTTGTAATAATCGCATAAAGGTGTTAGAATAGCTTTATATAATTTAGAATCTGAAAAGGAAGACAGAGGATATAACGGAGGTTAATTATAATGGAAGATATTATGAAGGCATTGCTGGACGTGGTGAGAGCACAGCATAGCGCAACAGAGGGAAGTGAAGAGAAACCGTTTGACATTAATGATATTATAGATATGGCTATGAATATCACTGGACGACCGGAAGAACCGGCAGAACAGCGGGAATTATCAGATACGATTCAGAAGATGGCAGAATCAATGGCTCCAGATATTTTTCCTCCAAAGACATTTGAGGAGATGGACGATTCTGAGAGAGCAGCTTCCGCAGTGAATATGATAGAAGAACGTTTGAAGAATGGTGGAAGAAGAAGAGAGGAAGCACAGCAGCCACAGCCGATGCAGCCAGTACAGGCACCAGAGGCAGTTTCACAGCCAGAACCGGAGCCGGTACAGCCGCAGGTACAGGCAGAGACAATTTCTGCTTCACAGCCGGAAGTAGAACAGCAGACATTTAATAATGAAGATTATGGGAATGGGAATGCCTATGATATGTTTGGACAGGATGATGTGAATCCGCAGGAAGCAGCGAATCTGAATGATTTAATTTATAATAACTTTATGCAGATGATGGGATTGAATGATCCAAAAGTAGAGTATCCGTTTGATCGTTCTCAGATCCGCTACGGAAGAGAGAAGACAGCAACAGAGATGCTTGCGGAGGATGAAGCGAATCAGGCAGAAGAGAGAGCGTTAGAAGAACAGAGAAGGAGACCGGTTTCTGCATGGGAGCTGGCTCAGGCAGCTGTCGATAAAGATGAAGAAGCGCACCAGAAGGAAGAATATGAACCGAAAGAGATGCAGATGCCGGAAACGAAGTCGGCTTCCCAGTTAGCAGCAGAGGCAATTGCCAAAGCAAGGGAAGAAGATCAAATGAAGCTTGAAGCGGAAAAGAGAGCGGAACTTCTTATGGAAGAGGCAAGAAAGCGTGGAAAGGATCCGATGGAATTTGCGCTTCATCAGCAGGAGATTCTGAATTATATGGAAAAAAATAGTGATGAATTGGTTTCATTTGAAGATTATGAAGATTTATCTCCGGAAGAAAAGTTAGAAATCGAAAGAGAGCTTTATAAAGAAAAGCAGTTAGAAGCAGGAGTTGCACCGGAAGATATCACAGATGTGCCGGATGAGATTAAGGAACAAGTTGGTGTTTTACCACAGCAGGCACAGAGTTCACAGGCTGAGTTGCAGCAAGAAGGAACAGGAGAGGCAGCAAGTGATGCCACAGCGCAGGGAACAGAGCAGACACCGGTATTTTCAGATGATATGCTTCGTATGATCAGTCAGGAAGTTGTGCAGGAGAATGCAGATATGATTTTATCTGAGGATGCGAATGCAGATCTTGGTGTAATTAATGAGACGATTTTTGAAAACCTGAAACGAATGATGAGTCAAAGTGGTGGTACGGTAAGTCAGGAAGATATGGAATCTCTGATTGGAGAAGTCATTTCAAGAAATACTTCGGAGACACCAAGTGTAGAAGAAAGTAATGTTTTACCAGAAGAACCGGAAGTAGCTGCAGTACCGCAGGAGACACCAGAAACAGGGGCAGTATCTGCTGTAGAACTTGCAAGAGCTGCACAGCAGGCAGCAAGACCGGAGCCGCAAGAAGTAAGAGAGACGAAGTCGGCTGTCGATATTGCGAAAGAGGCGCAGGAGATTGAGGCATTGAAAAAAGCGTTGGCAGCTCAGGAAAAAGAGGAGGAACTTAGTGAGGATGATTTAAGCTTTGATGAGCTTGATTTCGATGATGATACAGAAGATACAGTTGATACTGTTGCAACACAATCAGAACCACAGCCAGAAGCTTTAGAGGAAGCATCCAAATCTGAGCAGAAACCGAATGAAGAACTAGAAGTGAAGCTGGAAGCAGAAACGGAGCAGAAAATAGAAGCGGAAACAGAACAAAAGGAAGAAAAGGAAGAATCCGAGCAGGAAGCAGAAGCCAGAACGCAAGGCAATCCAGTAGAATCTGTAGAAGCAGAAGAGGTTGTTTCAGAGACAGAACAGCCGGAAGAAACGACTTTAGTCGAAGAAGAACCGGAAGAATCTGATGAATATGAATATGTTGATCCAGGTGAACTGGTTCTTGGGGAACATACACAGGCTGAAATTGATGAAGCACTCGACAACCTTGCTTCCCTTGGACTGGAAGGAGAGGTATATGAGAGAGCGAAGAGAATGCTTTTACTTGAATTAGCAGGCTCAGAGACAGTACTTGATGCATGGTTAGAAGAGCAGGAGAATGGCAAAAAGAAGAAAGCATCCGTTTCCGCATTAGATAAGGAAGAAGACACGTTAGGAGACTTAGAAGATCTTGATGAAGATGATCTCGAAAGAGAACTTGAGATCGCTATGGATGAAGACTTTGTAGAGGAAGAGCTTGAAGAGAAAAACACAGAAGAAAATACAGAAGATTCCGAAGAGCCTGCTGTAGAAAATGTTGAAAATGCAGAAGAAACTGGTGTACAAGATAATACGGATTTCGAAGAAACAGAAAAGCTGAATGAAACAGAAAGTATGGAAAATACAAAAGTTTCTGAAGAATCAGCAGAAAATATTTCAGCAGAAGAAGTAGCCACAGAAGAAGTAATTACAGAACAAGTAAGTAAAAAACTAGCAGATCAAGAAGATTCTGAAAAAACAGAGAACATTAAAGACGTAAAAGAATCCGAAAGCAGCGCTCTTTCAGATGACGAAGACGAAAAAGCAGGGGATGAGGCAGCACAGAAAGACGTAGAAAAAGAGAGCGAGGCAACAGAATATATTTCTGAATCGGAACATACGATTCAGGTAGAGAAGACAAGACCGGAAAAAGAAGAAAAGAAATCTGCACGAGTGAAAAAAGATTCTCGCAGTGAGCGCAGCTTACATTCCAGAAAGCATAAAAACGTGGTAAAACGTAAGGAAAAAGCAGCACCGGAAAAAGAAGAAAGAGAATTTACCGCGGTAATTCCTACTGGAAAAACAGTAGAAGAAAAAGAATTCCAGGTAAGTGTACGTAATCCATTTGTTCTCAAAAACTCCGCAAGTTTCATGGATAAGTTTGAAGAATATATCGTGGATACTCAGGAAAACCGTAAGTTAAGCACAGGTTTTAAGCGGTTAGATGCGATGCTTCGTTACGGACTGCATAAAGGAAGCTATTTTGTAGATTCTATGCCACAATATTTAAAGAATGGATTCATGCAGCAGATCGCAGACAGAGCAGCGGAGAGCGGCGTTGATGTACTTTATATTTCTACAGAGCTTTCCAGATATGACCTGATGGTAGATACCGTTTCACGTTTAAGCTATGAAATGAATAAAAAAGATGAAGAAAAAGCCGTATCTTCTATGGCAATCATGACCGGAGAAAAAGGTGCAGATATTCGTTCCTTAAAAGACGAATTAAACTGGTACAGAGGCAGAATCAGCGAGCATCTTTTCGTACTTGATCAGGAAGCCGTATCGGAATATGTCGACAATATGGAAGATGCTTCAGCAAGCGACATTTTAGAAGAATTAATCCGTTCTATTGTAACAGAAGGAGCACACAAGCCAGTTGTCTTTATCGATAATATCGAAAATATACTTTCAGTTGAAGACTCCGAAGATATGAAACCTCTCATGGATGGTATCCGTAAACTTGCAAAAGAATTAGGAATTCCGATTCTTATGTCCTACGGATATGCACAGGCTGAAAGCGAAAGCGAACTAGACCCTGACGAAATAGCATTCCATGAATCACTCGGAAATATGTGTGATGTATATCTCGAATTAAAATATGCAGACATGATCACAGAAGATTACGAGGAACTTACAGAAGAAGACATTGAAGAAATGGTAGAAAACGGAGAAATGCTCCTCATAAATGTTCTCCTTCACAAAAACAGAAGAACAATGAAAGCATCCTGCCAGATACAGGCAACTCCGAAATTTAACTACTACGAAGAATAAAGATACCCCAATCATAGCCAAAGACAAATGCTTTAAATATAAAGGAGCCAACAAACAGAAAAAACGAAAATTTGGGTATAACAAATGAAATGTCAGAGGAAGTAAAAAAGCAGGGAAGACAATTTCTAGGAGAAGATACCCCAATCATAACCAAAGACAAATGCTTTAAATATAAAGGAGTCAACAAACAGAAAAAACGAAAGCCGGGATATAGCAAATGTAATGTCAGAGCAAGTAAAAATGCCGAACAGGCATTTTCTACGCTGCGATATCTTTACATTTGCTATATCCCGGCTTTCGTTTTTTCGTCTGTTATTACAACTTAAAGCATTAATCCGTTAATCCTATGTCGTCAGTTACTATTTTTATTTTTGCACTGATTTTCTGTAACTCATCGGTTGGTTCATAATTCTTTGTACCAAAGAGGTATTCGTGTGCCTTGATCGCATTCGACTTGGCAGTGATAGGAAAACCATAATAAATACCGCCGTATCGCTCATCTTCTGATTGAAACGGATAAGCCTGTGAGTCTGTGATTGAGGAGCGGGCCATGGAAAATATTAACTTTGTAAGGTCGTTATCGGACAGGCTTGTTTTACACTGTGGGAGGACGGTACTGATTAACTTTCCAAGTTTGAATGGCTGCTTTTTGGCGGCGTTCATAATACCTTCAAGAACAAGACGCTGATGGTTTGCTCTTGCGTGATCTCCGCCTTCCATGTAACGGATACGGGAGTAGGCAACAGCCTGGTTTCCATCAAAGGTGTAGGTTCCGACTTTGTCGAATTTAGGAGAATTCCCTCCGTTAATATGATTCATATTTCCAATATAATCATTTAGGTTTTTCAGTTCTTTCTCGGAAGTAATCGTAAGAGGGATTCCACCGAGTACGTCTACGGCATCAGCTAATGCTTTAAAGTTTACGGTGGCAAAATCGGTGATATTCAGGTCAAGATTTCGATTGATAGTGCGGAGTGCTAATTCCGGACCACCGTAGGAATAGGCAGCATTGATCTTATCATATTCTCCATCGATGCTTACATAAGTATCTCGGTAAATAGACATCAGCTTTACTTTATGATTTGATTTATGGATGCTGGCGATGATGATACAGTCTGTTCGGGAACCGGTGTCTGTAATTTTGTTATCCTGGCTGTCTACACCAAAAAGAGCAATGTTTTGATAATCTTTAATGTTAGCATCCGTATCATTGACAGTTACATTTGATTTATCCAAAGGGTACTTTTTGATTTTAGAAAAAGCACCTTTTACCGAAAAACGAAAAGCGAAAAAGGCAATAATTCCGATTAACACAATAAAAAGAAGCAGGGGCAGCAGGCAGCCATGTTTCTTTTTCGATACTTTTTTCGGTGGGTGATTCGGTTCATGCTCATTCATACGTTTGGTTTTCTTTCCAGAGGAAGCAGCGGAAACCGGCTTATAAGAAGCATTCCTTGTTTTAGAGGTACGGTAACTTACAGAACTTTTATTGGAAGTCTGTCGCTTCTTCTTATAATTATCTGTGTCGTAAAATGAATCATTTTTCATAAATAAAATCCTTTCGTTTGCCATAGGCGGAAACCCACTACCTTTAGGTGGTGGGTAGTTGACAATAAATATGCGTCCTTTCTAGGCTTAGTGTACGGTTGTGTCATGAATATTTGTCAAGGACATAGTACACTAGTAAGCATTTTTATTGACAAATCCTTTAAATACAGTAAGGAATAAAATCTTGATATCAAAAGAAAGTGTCCAGTTTTCAATATAGAAAATATCATGTTCAATACGTCCTTCAATAGAAGTATCTCCACGAAAACCACAAACCTGTGCCCAACCGGTCATGCCGGGACGAACCTGGTGCTTTATCATATAGCGTGGAATCTCTTCTTTGAACTTTTCAACGAAAAGAGGGCGCTCAGGGCGAGGTCCGATCAGACTCATATCTCCTTTTAATACATTAAAAAGCTGAGGAAGTTCATCAAGGCTGGTCTTACGGATGATCTTTCCTACCGGTGTGACACGAGGGTCGTTATGAACAGTCCAGGCCTTTTGTTCTTTTGAAGCAGACTGTACACCCATAGAACGGAACTTGTACATTTTAAAAGGTTTGTTATGAAGACCGACTCTTTCCTGGCAAAAAATAATCGGGCCCGGAGAACTCTTCTTTACAAGGACGGCAACAACAGCCATAATCGGTGAAAAGAGAATGATGCATACGAGAGATCCGACAATATCCATCAGACGCTTAATACACTTATTCACTGTATTTGTAAGAGGAACATTACGGATATTAATAACCGGAAGTCCATTTAGGTCTTCTGTTACCGGGTTAGTAGAAATAAACTTATAATAATCCGGGACGAACTTGGTATGCACGCCGGACTTCTCACAGACAGCAACCATTTCCCCAAGCTTATAATATTCCTTCAGGCTTAATGCGATAGCCACTTCATCCATGGAAGTATTCTGCAAAAACTTTTCAACATCTTTTAATTTACCAATACAGAAGGTATTACGATAAGAAAAATCCGATCGGAGATTATCATCGAAAATACCATGGATCGTATATCCCCACTGCGGATTGGACTTAATACGATCAATATAAGCTTCTGCAGCAGCACTGAATCCAATAACAACAACGTGCTTAAGATTATATCCTTTTCGGCGAGTCCTTTCTAATGCATAACGAATCGCTGCACGTTCTGCAATCGTAAGAAACATGGAAAGCACATAGAACATCAGTTGAAGACTTCTTGAGACATGTGGAATCTTCATAAATATAATATATATAAAGAAGAAAACCATTCCAATGGAGTTCGCCTTAACAAGATTGGCGTACTCGGCAGTCTGATTCTGAAATCTTTTTGGTTTATATAAGTTAAACTTTGCATATAAAATAAGGTATACAGGAATCAGAACAAGAAGTATACCCTGGTATTG
>OHAC01001089.1_pt1 | contig 26203 bp, 18 predicted proteins | sample 1577051 | NCBI WGS metagenome assembly OHAC01 (sample SAMEA3541499, study PRJEB24748) | human gut metagenome | biome: human gut; feature: human-associated habitat; material: faeces | place: China | collected 2012 | reverse complement strand
ATCACAATCAAAAGCACCCGCCTTACCACCGTTTCCTCTAAAATCGATCAGGGTGCAAAAAAGATGACCGTCCGCGTCCCGAAGGCAAAGTATTCTGCTTATAATCGGCTTCTGCGTAAGAAATCAAAAAGCGTTATTATTAAGAAATTTTAACAGCAAACCTCCCCGTTCAGGAATACTGCCATTTACGGCAGATCCGAAGCGGGGAGGTTTTAGTTGAGATATTGGTTTAAGATTCGGTTGTAGCTCAGCCATGTGGGACGGGAAGTGAACCACACCCCGTCCCGGCTGATATTCATTTTTGAAGCAATGCGATCTGTTTTTTCAGTTCTTCAATAATGTGTTCTTTTTCTTTCATCTTTTCGTCCTTTTCCAATATCATTTTCTGCATCTCGCTGTCCTTCTTCTTCAACTGTTCTTGCTGTCCCACTATCATTTCCTTCTGCTCGTCTATCGTCTCCTGCATTTCATCTACCATATATCTCACAGTATTACGATTCATGATTCTCAGTTCTTCCGAAAATATCCCCATAACATCCCCCACATTCCGGCATATGTAATACACATGCTCATACATCTCCCTGAATTCCGGGTAAGTATTAATCAGTTCTATGATCTTCTCCGGTTCATCCATACCCAGAAATGTCAGCCATCCGTCCATTTTGTTCTTGATACCTTTATTTTCTACATTTTCTTTAAAGATGTCAAGAGGAATAAAAATATATTTTTGCAGTAAATCCATCTCCAATCCTGTATCTGACTGCTGCGTAAAGGTATGAATATAATTATCCGCATATTTCTGAAAAACTACCGGGCTTTTTTGTACTGGCGGAGCAACAGATCTGAGGAATAACACGCACATCGCTCTCCCGGAAAGGCATATCCAATCTTCTGTACCTCTACATTGCAGTATGTCCCATCCTCAAAACGTACCAGGATATCCATGATCAGCAGTGACTGCTCGTCCGCAAGCCTGGTGGAATCTCCCAGCAGTACATCTACAATTTTCACTTTTCGATTCAACAGAATACTGAGAAATTCTTCCAGTCTCTCCGGTACGGTTTCCGGATTCATAATCTCCTTAAAAAACGAATCATACAGCATCTTGATTCCACGCACTCCTGTACAGAAATCCAGAAATTCCTGTCTCTGCGCCTCCCTCCAGCTGTAAAATTTTTCTGTAAGTTTCACGGTCGCATCAATTTCTCTCAAAATTTCTTCCCTGCTTCTGAGCATGGGAAAATACTGCTGAAGTTTTGTTTGCATAAGCAGGCTTCCTTTCGTTTGGGCAATTTTAATAGATTTTTGCTTTGTTGGATTTCTGTTTCAGAACTGAAACATATAAGAATGCCCTGACGGGCTTAGAATTTAAGATATAATCAGTGTAGCACGATATGTACTTATACAGCAAGAAAAATCATTCGACAGACTTAACCAAAACCCTCCCTGTTTCCGGGACTGTCATGTTGTGACAGTCCCGGAAACGGGGAGGGTTTGTTAAATGTCCCGCATGGAATCAACCACGCGTGACAGGGAAAATGCCAGAAAACACCATCCCTACTGGAGAAATTCGGGTTTAATCTTTGCAAGAGTATAGATGATGTTATCGTCCTGTTGTGTGCCGCTCACTACAGTAGTTGCACTGCTTCCTAAAACTTCGGCCTGAAGAAAGACCTTGTAATTAGAATACATATGACTCTTGTCTTCGACATTGTCTATTTTTACTTTGAGCCGAATTGCCTGTGTTAAAATGCTTCCATTAAAGACAGAATCAGTCCTTACATTATCATCTTTCCAGTACGTCTCCTTTGGAACAGTCCATGACCAGCTTCCTGCTTCTCCATTTGTTCCAACAGTATATTCAACGGTACCAGAATCCTTTGATTTCAGTTCCACATCCAGATAATCCTTCGCATCTGCCAGCGCATTCTGATATTCTTCCAGTGATCCAGATGTATTCTTTGGCATCAAACTTAATGTAAATCTGATACCTCTGGAATTTTGCAGTTCTTTGTCTAGGTCCTTCATTGCTGACAAATCATAAACAGCTGTCGTATCTATCAGTGAACTTTCCTGAGAAGCATCCAGATACTGAAGATCCAATAAGTTGATACCCAGCTGGCTGATCTGGTCTGCTTCATAAGTAAGTTTTGCGCCTACCGGAGCATCCCTGTAATATGCAGTCTGCGTACCTGGTGCCAAAGCACGGTTTGTACTGTACGTAATACTCTGTTTTTCTGTGGAAAGCTGTGAGGAATATGTCAGCTTTGTAAAGTCTGTCGGTAAACTCTTGCCATCTTCAATCTTTGACTCCGGAATCGCATTCAGACCCGACGTTGGAATATTTACATCCATCTTAAGTTCCACATAAAAAGTACTACTACCAGCAGTTCCCTTTACCCGATCACGCACTCCCTGAAGACTGATTGCATTCTCAATCGTACCATCTGTTGATAACGGTAATTCCATAGTTCCGTTATTTGAAACCCACGCATATTCCGTAGCTGACGTTTCTCCTGAAGCTACACTCCATGAACCATTTGTATATTGATAGTATACTCTGGAAGTTCCGCTTCCTGTATAAACATAGAACTTTGCAGTTCCGGATGATCCACTTGGGAACTGTTGACCCAGAGTCTTTCCATTTACCGTATTTTGTATGCCACCCACGAACCTCTGATATAATTCATCATATGAGTTATACGTCTGTGTATTTGGAAACATGATTGTATCCACCACATCTACCTTCATAGTCGAGTCCGAAGCTGATATTTTCTTTGCCAGATCAGTTATATTTTCTTCTTTTACACTGTGCGTATATCCGCTTGAAATAACGTATGTACTTGCAGTACCTCCATGATCATCCTCCGTCCAATTACCTTTTTTTTTCGTTCGGTAGTTAATATTGTGAGGAATTTTGTCTGTTACTTCTGTCTGTATAGAGCCATTCAGCAGTCCACTGTTCGTACCTTTTGGAACGGTAACCACAAGATAATATTCCTCTGAAACCGCGCTCTTTGTTCCGGTTTTTAAACTGCTGTCCGCAACTTTAATGTTATATCCTCCGGTTTCTGTTCCCTGTGCCAGTCTGTAATAAGAATATGTTCCGTCTTGGTTCTTGATCTTAACTGTTGGTTTCGGATATTTTATTCCATCAGAAACTTCTATATCTTCTGGTTTTCCATTCTGATCCACTTTTATAAACGTGCCATTCTCTGACGATTCTGCAACAGCTCCCATCAGTTCTCCAATACTTGGTGCCTGGTACGCTGTTCCATCTGAAGCCCTGAATTTACTCATTGCAATTTTATTCGCCTCAGCGACTGTAAGACTTGAGTTATCCGGAACTCTATAATAATATACCTTACCATTTGTACAATCCACCAGAGATAACTGTGTCCCTGCTGGAAGCTTTACATCTGTTCCCTGAGAAAATACGATCTTCTTATCCAATGATTCGGTTACGTCACCACCACCGTTAATGTAACTCTGCCAGCCATAATCTGTAAATGTTTCTTTCTCACTGTTATATGTGTATTTCAGATAAGCTGTGATCGAACTTCCGAAACTTTCCAGGACATGCCTTTCCAGACTTTCATATGTACTGCTTTGGAAGTTTGTTCCATAACTTAATGTCGCTGAAAAATCCAGCTCCAGCATACGGCGAACAACAACCGGAACCATCACATTATATTTGTGGACTGTTCCATTTATATCTGTTTCTGTAAATGTCACCATCAGAAGAGTAAAACGATCCCGTGTATTATCATATTCTGAACTGGTATTGAAGCTGAGTGCTCCGGTACTGTTTCTGGATATTCGAAGTGAAGAAGTTTCCGATGGCTTTCTTATAAATTTTCTGCTTGTCGTATCATAGCTGTATACATCTGCTCTTGCTGTAACATGTGCATTCTCGGAAGTGTTTAATGCATTCGCCCTTGAGAATCCTCCATTTGTAACAATATCCAGATATTTTGAAATTTCTGTCGCATCGTTTCCTGTAATCTGCAGTACCGGAAAATCAGAGTTCGCTTTTGTTGACTGATTCGCATTGTATGTAGAAATCATCTTACTGAATTCAAATGTAGTTATACCTGTATCCGCGTATTTGTACAGACCGGCATTTGCTGAACCAGTATTATTATAGTCGTTGTAAATTTCTTCAGCCTTTACTGTAAAATTCGATCCGTTTGTTTTCCAGGACGCCCCGTCTCCATAAAGGTAAAACTGTTTTGCCGGAGTCGTAGCAGTTCCTTTTGTTGAAACATATGCTGTACTTTTTGGGCTTGTCACCACATATGGTTTCACAGGTGTTTCTGCCGTATCTGTATCATTCGTTTTTTCAGGAATTGCCAGCAGTTTATCTGTTTTTCCATCTCCAACAGACTGTGCACCCAATGCTGCACCAGAATAATCAGCAAAGGCTATATAACTTTTGTTCTTTATTGTATTTGCAACACTTGAGTCATTGTTGATTACACCGTACAACTGTGTTACGGAATTCTTTTTCCCAGCATTTTCATAATATGCCTCTGCGTTCTGAATACTCAGACCTGCTACCGATATTGCTCCCGTTTTGCTGTCAACAAGACCGATTACCATACCAACTTTATTTGACTGAGTACAATGAATACTTGTATTGTTCAATAATAAATTTGACGCCGTCAGATTTCCTCGAATATCACCAGTAAAACCTCCCGCAGTTGTATCGTTTGTAGTACCCTGAATTTCAGAATCTTCTACTGCACAGTCAAACAAATACAGTGTATCCAGATTCGCCGCCCAGTCTACATCTCCCAGCATGCCGCCACATCCCCATTTGTTGGAAATCATTTTCATGTTGCTGACTTCACACTGTTTCATTTGGATTTTTTTATTAGGAGCAGTAGATAATCCAATCATACCGCCTGCGGTTTCTTCTCCGGTTATTTCATACTTTTGATCTTCAGTTCCATTTACCACACAATTCTGTAACTTTACCGTTACTGCGGTATTTCCTACTACTCCTCCTGACTTTCCGCCTGTTATGGAAGTTTTCTGTACCTCGCAGTCACTGATTGTGACCTCAGCCCCCTGAATTCGCCCCACAATTCCGCCATCGCCGCCGCTAGTACTTTCGACGCCTCTCAAATCTCTAACATTTATGGCAATAGTATCTGCCCGGCAATTCTGGAATTCACATGAATCATCAGTCCTCCCATTTGCCCTTCCTACAAGACCACCGGCATAGCCGGTTCTTGATTTCACAGATATAATTCCATTCGGTTCCGCATCGCTTCCTTTCACCACCGCTTTACGGATCTGATATCCCTTATTATCAATTTTTCCAATAAAGCCGCCGGCACACTCACCTGCCGCACTCGTAACTCCCTGCATCACAGCTTCATCCGTGTTCTCATCCGTATTGATTTTTATCTGTGTCCTTATATATCCAAAAGTGCCTCCGGCATATGTAGTTGTATTGTCAGCTTTCCCAATCTTTGAACTCCGTCCGACAACGTAGTTTTGCTGTGTTATGTTCAGGGAGCTGATAACACTGGTCTTATCCTGGCTGTCCACATATCCCACAAAACCACCGGCGGAATTCGCAGCTTCAACCACAATATTGTTATACTGGGAATTTGTTATCTGTACTCCCACAGAAGTCCTGTTGTTCATCGTTGGTTCTAACAGGCAGGCAATATTCTTGCTTGCTGTATAGCCGACAGGTTTTGTCGTCGGAGCTGATTTTCCAGAACTGCCAAGCAGTCCTCCGGCATCAACAGATCCCTTTATGTGCATATTCCGAACAGTTACCTGATCAAATTTAATATTTGCCGTACTGATACTTTCACTGGCAGAAATACTGGCAGTCGTACCGGCAAAGCCACCTACTCCCACATTGCTCTTATAGGTATCCCAATCATCAGAAGGACTCTCTATTTCCTCGCCCTCAGCGGTGTAATATTTCAATGCCACTCCGCCAGATACCGTTCCAGTTGAATTACTTCCCTGAAGTGTCAGATTGCTGATGGTTGTCGTCTTTCCAGGTCTAAGTAAATTAAATACTCCACCGATGGATGCAGAATGGAAATCGTCATCCGCGTATTCTTTTACAGTTGTATCCAGAATCAGAGTACTTCCATTTCCATCCATACTCGCTAATTCCGGTACAATGCCTTTTGCATCAGAAACCGTCGCATTCACAATCGCATTCGAAACATATCTTGCAGCAATTCCCTGATACCCACTTCCATAAGCAGTCATGTCATAATTTCCCTGTTTCAGATTAATAGTTGCAGATGCACTGCAGATCTTAAAGCTGTCTTCATTTCCATACTTGCTGAGCAGATATGGCAGATTCGTTGTTCCAGGTATGCTCTGGTCATCTGATTTTGCCAAGTTCTCATCCCCATCGGTTCCTGTTTTTCCAATGTGACTGTAGGATGCCTTCCTTACCTTTCCATACTTACCACCAAACTGAAACTTGTATGTTCCTGCCGTCTTGTTTCCACCATTTGTCTGTGTACTGTAAGCGTTGCTGCTTCCACCAGACACAGCACCACTGTTGACAGCTGCTGACAAAAGCAACAGTCCCTGTGCGTCTTTTACAGTCGTAGTTGTTCCCGTTGTACTGATCGTTGTACTGATACTTCCTGTATTATCTGTATCAAGCTGGTTGATCTTATAATTCTTGTCTGTATTATCAAGCACAATGCCAGATTCATTGAACGCAAATCCATCCAGTACACGTCCTACATACGGATTGACATACATGCTCTTTTTCGCACTGGCATCCACAGAAACCGCATCACCTGAAAGCATTGTATCAGTCAGTCCTGTCTTTGCAGATGTACCGTTTCCCATTCCGCGGAAGATCACACCTCCACCGCAGACAGAACCAACATAACCGCCTACTGGGATCAGATGTTTCTTCGTTCCTGTGACAGTCAGCCAACTATCCGCCATTGTTATCGACACATTGTCAATAATGTTATCCCCGCCAAGGACACAGCCAATCACACCGCCAAAACATGCATTCTGATAATAATCTGAGGTTTTCGTTCCATCATACGTCAGGGTCTTTCCAGTTTCCTCATAAGAAACTGTCAGATTTTTTACTACACTACCATAACTGTACGGAATCAGACCATTTCCTGTACTGGCACCTTCCAGTACCAGCTTAGTGCCACTTTCATTTGTACTGGTAAGCACACCACGGAACGGCCATGTATCATTTGAACCAAAGCCTCCGAAGTTCGTCAGACTCATCTGATATGTGCCATCGTTCTGCTTTGTTCCTACAATATCATAATATGCGTTCAGCATATACTGCAGGATTACTTCATTCTCCAGTGGTTCTGCGTCCGGCACTTCTTCCCATACCGACTCATCCTGCATTCCTATATTCCGTACCTGCTTCCACTGTGAGCCATTAAACTGATACGTTACATCATATGTGCTATCATTCTGTCCTGTACAGAAAGCGCTCTGATTACTGGTGATCGTAACTCTCCAGTCCTTACGTGCCATACCAGTCGACAGATATTCTGAGATGATCATCATCTGACCTTCTGTCGTGATATTATACGGATGTCCGTAAGTTCCACATCCTTTTACTATGTCTGCAACTCGCTGGTTAACTTTTATTTCATGTGCCAGCTGGGTTTCATTATATCCTGCCCACACATATGGAAGATATCCGGAAAAATCCACACTATTACTATTCGTGCCATCTTTTATGATTCCATCATCCGTTCCATGCAGTTTTTCATCATAATACCAATTCTGCAGACCTGTGTACTCTGAGGAAGCAGATATTTCCTTTCCATAGGTCACATTTCTATGTTTATAACTGCCGTTCTCTCTGTCATCTGCCTGATAAAAGTTGTAAGTTGCAACAGAAGAAGAACCATTATGTTTAAATGATTCTAATAAAGTGGCATGTGTAAAGATTCCTCCCTTTCCGACGGCATGATCCGGAAGAGAAATATTCAGGAAAGACAGATTAATCTGTACTCCATCCGCAGATCCCACGTTTCCGATCAGACTGGAAGCTACCGCATTTTTGGACTCATAACTATTCGTTATTCCATTCACAGTCAGTGTTGTATAATTTCCAATTGTATTAATCAGAAGCGGTGCATAATATGTTCTACAATTCGTAACCTTCAGATTTTCAAAACAAATATCATCTATCGTTACCTCAGCTTCACACGTTGCATTCTCTTTCTTGTTTCCACGTACATTTCCTGCAAATAACACACCCGAACCACTGTTGTTATTTACTTTTCCAACACTTCCTGAAAAAGTAACATCTCTAACATTCACTGTCATTTTAGCATCAGAATCATTTAAATGATTCAAAAACAGCCCACAGTGCATCGTGTAATGCTGTGTACGTGATGCATCGCTGTCTGCCGCAGTAGACTTATTGGTTTCTCTGTTTTCAAATCCTTCAATTTCCTCATTGTGAAATTTTATAATGGCATTCTGCACTGTAATGCTACTATCCAGATCAATCGGATAATAACTGTACTTCTTCATATCCAACGTAATCTTTTCTGATGCACCACCGATTGTAGTACTTTTCGTTATATCTGAAATGTTGTACTTATTACCCTCTTTGTTGAAAAAATAGCTGATATTCGTCCATGTATAACGGTATACACTCCACAGAAGAAGTTCTTCCGAAGTATCTATATACCCATCAAACTTCTTACTGTCTTTGTTTGCCTTATCGATGCACCTCTTCAAATCATAATAGTAACGACTACATCCATTTGTCTGATGATGCTGTCCATATGCGGTCCGGTTTATATAAGTCGTGCATTCTTCTGCATCTACACCAACCCAATTATCTGCTCCACTCGCCTCGGTCGCAATAGAAACAACCCCGTTTTCACCATTTTTTGTAATTGAATCTGCCGATGCAGCTGTATAAGCTACAAATTCATCAAATGCACCAGAAGTGGTTACATTGATATCTACCCCAGAACCAATTCTATACGCAAATTTAATTCCATCATCCCAATACTTTGTCGTATTCAGATACAGTGCCCCAAGCTCTGTGTTCGTGCCATCTATTTTTTCTGTTCCTTTTTCTCCGCGGCACACCAGCAATCCAACATTTTTGCCTGCCCGAATCTTCAGATTTTGCATATCAATTCCATAAGAACGGATTTCCCAGATTCCACTGGAACGATATGCCAGCCCCCCTACATTCTCTGCCTTCGGAGCATTGATCTCAGCACTTTGCACCTTCAGCTTGGTATCCGTTCCATCATTATTGTCATTTTCTCCCATGAAATAAACGCCAACATGACTCCAGATACTGCCAAACAGTCCTCCACACATCTTTGTCGCATTTGGAGCATCTATCTTAAATCCATCAAATGTCACATTTTTTATTTCCATCCAATGATTTGCCTCTCGTGTACTGTTCTCATTTTTAATAATTCCAACAAGACCACCTACATAGGCATACTCCTTTGCATCACTGGTGATTCTACCGCCGACTGTCAGGCTCTTACATCTCAGCTTGAATGTTCTGCTATCAACTCGTCCGATCACTCCACCGGCAAATACTCTTGTCTCAGCTGCTTCTTCCACATTTTGAATTGTAATCGTCGAAGAACCTTGAGTCTTATTGTCCAAAGTCAGATTTCCAGTCGCAGTTCCAAAAAATCCGCCAACAGATACACTATTGCTGCCGTTTGGGGCGTCTGCCAAAATTGTTTCCTGTACAATGATGCCCTGGGTAATCGCATAAGCAGTATCAACCCCATCAGCTTCCGCAGCAATACCTCCAGCCTCTATTGCGTTTCCTGCGTTACTCACATGAATCTTCCCTGCAAGAACAAGATTATTGAATCCTCCACTTGCAGATGACTGGACCTTCGCAAAAAGCCCCTGGCACTTGTGAGAATTTCCATAAGCATATACTTTTCCGCAACCTTCTGCTCCCTCACCAGCAGCCTGAGCATTTTGATAGCCAAATGTTTCACCAATTCCAAGAGTCAGTGTATGTTTATCAGTTCCACCAGAAAAATTCCCTGTGTATACAGTTTCATCTCCCGCGTCACGACTCAGTCCGGTTATTCCTGTACCACTTAAATCTATATCTGCTGTAAGTGTGATGTTTTTTGCATAAAGACTTTTCCAGTTAGAATTTGTAATACTGGAATCTGCACTGAAATATCCTCTGGAATTCATCGCTATAGACAATAATGCGAAATCGTCCGCAGAAGAAAGGCTGATAGCATCACTCCAATTCTCAGTCTTGCCCAATTTGACCTGATGCTCTTTGGTTATCGTAATCAAATTGCTGCTGAGTCCGGTTGTTGAAGTATTGTCTGCATTCAGGCGAATAATCTGTCCGTAATTTCCGATGTCGTTCACTGCCGAACTGTATCTGGTAAAATTACTTCGCTTATATGTCCATCCCTTTTCATTTCCATCTCCTGTTGCATAGATCAGTCCACAGTCATTATCTCTTACTATCTGTGCTACCTTATCTCTTCCCTGAAATTTCACATCTGTAAGATCTGTAATTCCTGATAATTCCAGTACACTCCCCTGACCGGCATATCCTAAAATACCAGCACCTTCCCACAGGCTGCTGTCACTTCCAATCGTCGATACAGTTACATCCTCTGCCTTGAGGATACTTTTTTTAGTCAAACAGGCTGTAATCCCTCCAAAATATGTACCTGCATGCGGAAGTGATATCGTCACCTCCACATTTTTTACTTCAAGATAAGTAGCCTTACTTTCTGTGTCATCACCCGTTCTTCCAATCAATCCACCGTGATACATTGGTCTATCAGAACCCGAAGTAAAATTAGAGGTAACCTTAAAATTCTGAATCAGTAATGTACTTTCTTTTGCAGATGTCGTCAGCTGTCCTGCTATGGCTCCATATCCTTCTGCGTTTCCACCTTTTTCTTTATAGGTTGACTGAAATTCAAATTTATTATTTTCCTCACTGTTTCCGATTGTGTATTGAATTGCTCCCTGCAGATTCAAAATGCCAAAATATCCACCGGCATTTCCTCCACCAGGGCTTTGACTACCATGCACGAATACCGTTGGCGCATTAATTACCACCTTATCCGGCAATGTCTGATCATTTTCGACAAACGCCTTATTTAGTGTATAATTTCCGATAAATCCACCAGCCTGTGCACCACTCTTGCTTCCACCTACAGATGGTTCAACTACTTTAACATTCCCATTCAGATTCTCTGAAGTAACGTTATCTACTTTGCCGGATACACCACCAGCCGCAGTACCTCCTTCAATCGTCATAGAAGTAAGTGTAATTGCAGCAGTACCATCTGTTTGAAGCTTTGTATCGAACGCCATGGTTCCTGCCAGTCCACCGGCCGCCCCTGCACTGGAGCTAACTGTTGTCGACTTAAAATTAACTGCCGCACCGGCAGATGTTATGATTTTGGCACCATTATTCGCTTTGGCACCCTCATTCGCCATTACTCCAGTCAGGCCACCGGCATTCGCAGATCCTTCAATTGTTACAGTATTACTAAAGCTAAGATTCTGTTTTATATTGATCACTGCGTTATCACTCAGTTTGCCTGCCAGGCCACCGGCATTTGCAGTTGCAGTCACTGTCACATTATCAAAGCTAAGAGTTGTTTCTATGTCAAGCTCTGTTCCGTTTTCCATCACACCAACAACACCACCGGCACTTCCTGCCGCTGATGTGATACTTACCTTATTCTCTGTCGAACCATTTGGATACGTATAACCATACTGAATGCAAATTGTTCCACTGCTCAGAGTGTTACAGATCAAACCTGTATTTCCAGTCGCAGAAGTTGCGTTGATATTAGTTCCATAAGTAATACCTGATCCAATATTTAATGTATGTCCTGCAACTCCCTGTACTGTTCCAAGCAGACTTCCCATCGTTGCTGAAGAAGCACCATTCACTTTGACCGGCAATACATGTGATGTCGAACCATCTGACATTGTATCAAACTGATATACCTCCGCCATCATCGGCATCGAACCATCCCCGCACCAGGTAATCGTCAGGCTCGCATTATCATACATCCCAACCGTTGCAATTGATGACAGGCCTCCAAAAAAGCTATGATCTACTCTCAAGGTCGCAGGAGCTGTTCCTGAAATCTTTCCCTGGAAAGGATTCGTTGCATCACCAATTCCCTGATATGAGTATTCCTGCTGCGTAATAAATGTTTCTGATGTCTCAAGTGCCTCTCCTGCCCCCTCAGAATTTTCATTTGCAGAGGCTGCAGATGAAGATTCTGTAATGTTCTGTTCATCTGCAGTATCTTCCAGCTCTGCTTCTGTTACATTCTGAATCTCTGTATCTGTCTCTTCGCCATTATCCTGTATTTCCACCGACTCTGTGCTCTCGGTCTCGGCAACAGCCTCCTGCAGATTCTCTTCATCATTTACTGCAGCCACAGTCGTTCCATTCATATGGTCTGAAATGTCTGTATTTGCTTTTATGTTCGCTTTTGCAGTAACATCCCAGTCACCGGAGTTGTTAAACAATACAGTAATATTCTGTACTTCGCTCTGATCACAGTTTGAAAGCAAAATCAAATCTGTCGCATCAAAGAGTGTCATCGTCTTTGTATTTGCATCATAATGTTTGAGCTGTGCCAGATGCAGCTTTCCGGTGACAGCTGCCTGTACTGTCGGTACCTCTTTCTCCTGCACATCAGCCACAGAATCCGTCCCTGACTGTGTTCCATCAGAAAACATGTCCTCTTCTTCTGAAACAGATATCTCTGATTGATCGATATCAGAAGTATCCTCACTGTTGTCTGTATCGTCTTCTGTAATTTCCACATCTGTATCGAAAAAATCTGTATCGTCTTCTGTCTCCGCAGACTCACTGGTACCCTCTTCTGATGCTGTTGCAGCTTCTGTATTTTCTGTCATCCCTACAGATACAGTATTTTCTGATTCTCCTGCTGCAGCATTTTCCGATTCTGCTGACAATGCCGTTTCTGTTGTATTTTTATCTTCCTGACTTTCTACGCTGGCACTGATTTTCACTATGCCTGTCGGCATTACATATACTGTTAAATTCATTGCCACAAATGCTGCCAGAACCTGTTTGTATTTTTTCACGAATCTCACTCCTCCAGAATTAAGATCTGCTATCTGATCTTCCGTCAGATATCTGTCATCAAATCTGATTTTGTGTTACTGCGTTATCTGTGTTGCAGTAAAACTGATATTGCTGTTCATTCCACCCCAGGTAGCCGGAATGGTAGATGTATTTTTGTAAAATGAAATCAGATAATCACCTTCTCCTTTTGTCTGATCCATCTTCATTGTAATCTGTTTCCACCCAGAATGAGTTATACCTGATGAGGGCGTTAAATTATTAGTACTCAGGAAAAACTGATCTATTTCCAAAACATCAGGATTCCACTCAAGTACCGCAGTTGCCTCACCACTTGAAATAGAAATTTCATAATTAAATCCATCATAGTCAGTCGGATTTGCGTTTGTATCGTAAACAAATTTCCCCTCTGAACTGAATGTAGCCGTTGCCGTTCCAACGCACGGTGAAATCACTGCTGCCAGTTTCTGCCCATTCGTTACAGACAGATTGCGTGGAACCGCAGTCACTGTAATTTTCACCTGATCCAGATCACTGCCTGGGAAGTGTATATTAAACTTATGAGATCTGGCTGTACGGCCCGTCAGAGTCAGATCTTTTACCTGAAATTTTGTTCCACTGCCACTAACGGTTCCCGCATCCGTGCTTATACTATATTCATTTTCTCCACCGCCGCTGAATGAAATGGTCAGATCATACGTAATATCTCTCTGACTTATCAGGTTTGTATTTCCATCTGTGTAGTTATACACATAATTATATATATCCAGCTCAACGTCTAATCGCTCTGAGTTTTTGTTGTCTTCCCCAAATGAAACAATTCTTGTCGCATATGAACTCTCTGCAGCATTAGAAGCACAACTCTGCAGATAATTTGAAGTAAAACGTACCGTTTCATTATCTCTGTTTCGTGCCACACCACGCTGAAAAGCCTGACTGGTGTATGCTGCAAAACTGCCTCCTGCAACTGCAAGCAAACCGATCAGGCAAATAACTGCCAGCACTGTTCTTTTCCATTTTGGTCTGTCTGTAAATCTCATTCTCTAACCTCTTACCCTGCTTTATTTATGCAGTTTGTGCCAGAATATAGAAAATATCTGTTTCTTTTGTTGTTTCTGTCCAAGTTACCTCGCAAACATAATAGGTACGGTGATTCTGAACACCATCAATCGTCACCTGATTCTCCACTGTGCTTTTATCCGCATTCAGGGGCTGACTGGTCAGCCAGTACAAGGGTTCTGCATGCGTCTGGACACTCTGGTAATCTCCGTAATTGTTATTATGTTTAGATGTATTGGCATATTTATAATCCGTTGTCGTTTTTTCATTGTCAAGGTTTATATACGTGCCCTCGATTGGATTTGCAGCGTTGTAACTGTACGTATATCCACTGTCGGTTCCATTCGAAGAAACCGGATACAGCTTAAATGTCAGACCTTTAAGGTTCGTTGTATGTGCAATTTCCAGCTTAAATTTATCTGCTGCACTCTGCACACAGATTACTCTCCGCACCGTCACGGTATTGCCATTTTTGTCTGCAGCTGTATAATTCAGATCCAACGATGTCAGTTCTGAGCCATTCGGTCCCAGGATTGTTATGTTTGATGGTTCTTTTATTGGCATCAGCGTTGCCATATCTGTCTTATTAAAAAACCATGCAAATGAAAATCCCACAAGCAATACTGCAACAACCACAAGTGCTGCGATCGAATAGTATAATTTTTTTCTGTTCACTGTTTTTTTCGTTTGTTTATCCTGCATTTCTATTTCTTCACTCATTTATTCATTCCCTGTATCTGACTGTTCTGATCTGCTAGTCTGCCGGATCCACCTGAATCTGCACATAGACATATCTTGCATTTTTGCCAATATACTCATCTGCCTGATTATAATAGTTACTGCAAGTATTTAATGTATCATCATTCATTTGGTTGTTTATATCAGCGGTAATTTGTGTATCATCTGTTGCTGCTACATCGTAAAAAAGTTTACTGCTGTTTACATTCTTCTGCTTATTTATAAAATCATTCAGGTTTGAATATTCGCTCTGCTCTACTACATTCGTAAACAGATCGCCCTGTGTACTTCTGTCCGTATAAATATAATTACGGAAATACTGAGGCCATTTCCAGTATAAAGTCACCTTATATGGCATGTCCTTTGTAAATGTTGCGGAGTTATCTGTTTCTGAACCCGGAGCATTCAATTTTAATTCCTCCTCATCCCCAATCCAGCCATAATAGCCTTTTTCATTATCCAGATGTCTAAAAAAGAGGATATGTCCATTAAGAAGACGCTGGATTTTGTCATTATCTAACTCTATTGCTTTTCCGCTGTTATCTTCTGTATAGCCTTTCAGATTTAACTTAACTGCAGCCGATGTAAGTCCGCTTTTCTTCGGTATCAGATAAAATTCCAGTTTCCCGCCTGCTCCTGGTACCAGACTTTCCTGCCCGTTAAGATACCATGCCAGACCACTTGTACCTACATGAAATTCCGGATTATTTCCATTCAGATCTTTTTCTAATGTTTCTTCAGTTCCCGTATATATATCTATATATTTTTCGTACTTTTGACTTGATGTTCCCGCTGAAAGAATATTTTTATTATTTTCCTTCAATTTATCTATTTCGACCTTCTGCCTTGATCCTATACTTGCCAGTTCAAACGGTACTGTGTTCTCCGCAGAAATCTGCGTCCCTGTCATGGTAACACGGTTATTTGCCACAAACCAGGCAATACAGACTGCGACAATTGCAAGCAGTGCTGTAAATGCAAATCTGAGGCTACGCTTCGCGTTTTTCTTTTCTTCCTGTATGCGTTCCTGCAGTTCTTCCGGCGACAGATTCTCCAGTTCATCTGGAATCTGATCTGTTTTATTTCCATCTGCCATCGGTACACCTCCATATTTATCATCAAAATTTCTTCTTATGTAATGTATACTCTGTTTTATGGTATCATAGCAGAATTTCAATTTCAATAAAAACTCTTTTTATCATGAATTATAACATATTTTTTTCGACATTGTGTGGCTGTATTGTGATTTTTTTGACCAACATCAAAAGTCGCGGCCTGCACTTCCGCCTGCCACGACTTTTGATAGAAAACTTTATTGCATTCCCTCGTGAACGCCACTCTCATATTTCTCTTCCAGTTCATCTTTGAATAACTCTCTTAATGCATCACACACAACGACATCTCTCCTCTTTCTTACTGTAAGAATAGCATATTGCAGAACTCGGTTCAATGGGATTCTGGGGACGGTGTTTTCGGCTCGTTTGATGTCCCAGTGGTTTCTGGTTTAGGATATCGACAGATTCACAGTCAGATGATGATTTGTAAAGAGTTCCCTATCGGTTCATTTATTTCCAGCATGCACCTTCGCATACACTTCATTTATTGCCTCGATATAGCAATTATAGGATGAATGCCTGTCCGTATCCTGTCTGGAAAGATGCATGTTTTTTTTGACCAGATAAGTTTCCCTAACCTTCATCCAATGGGCAGGCTTCAGAAATTTTTCCTTGGAATTCAGATCTTTTATTGATATTCCCTGTTCCCAACAGTACTGATCTGATCTTGTGTTTCCTGTTTTCTTATGGATTAATCGATACCAATTCCCACAATCATCTTCTCTTACAATACAAAGATCAATGCGAAATGGCGTCTTATTTCCCTTCTCCAACTGTACTTTTTTTGTCGTAATAACTGATGTGGAATCATCGCATGTTTTCCAGTCATTCCTGACCAATATTTCATTGAAGGATTCTATGATTGTAGTTTTTAATTGCCTTGGATCATTCCATATATCAATATTTTGCGCCTCTTCAATCCACAAATTAAAGTCATAATCTATCGCTTCTCGTTCATTCTGTGTTACAAGCCCTCTTTTTTTACTGCCCGCCACAGCCATCCGTGCCTGTATCCCACGGCCTTTAAGATTTTGCACCAGTTGATTGACCATGCCGGCACAGATACGATAGGATTCTTTCAGATAGACTTTGTCTGTTACAAACTTATACATAATATTCTCCTTTCGAATCCCACGCCTTCCAGATAGCTTCGTTGCTAAATCGTTATAATATAACAAAATTCCGGTAAGTCTGCTAAGCTGGCGGACAGAAATACCGGAATGTTTTAATAACTGCAGGTATTGATTTCTTGTAAAAAGGTCAAGACGCTGAAAGTCCGAGGGGGAATTGCAAGATGTTTTTGCCTGAATTATCCTGAGAGCATCCACATCAGAAAGATGTACAGAAGAATGATGCTCCATGCATTTTTCGTCTGAATTACTATTGAGATAGTTCATGCATTCCACATGACTTTGAAACAAACTAAGAATTTTGTCGATATCTATAAAAGAAGCCTCCAAATCCGCATACGCATGGTAACTACTCCAGAAATATGTACCTGGTATCGTTTCCAATCCTGCGTGAAGTGGGTTTTGATGAATATATCGAAATATCGTTTTGAGGTGTCCCAGGTCATTTACCGGTTCACTTTTATATCGATCCTGAAACATATTTCCTATGCGTTGATACCTCTGGTTGTACCATCTGACAAATTTTACTTCTATTTTCTGCATTATCATGCCGGGCTCTGTACTTGTATGCCCAATCAATAGATGTATATGATTATTCATAAGACAATAGGCATATACTCTGAAATTACAAATGTCTTTATAATAACGCAAAATGCTGATAAATTGCTGATAATCATATTCGTCTTCGAAAATAATCTGCTGATTAACACCTCTCAAAATGATATGGTTAATATTGAGAGCACTCTTTTTTCTGGCTTGTCTTGGCATAAATTGCTCCTTTCACAAATCACTGGGGGGGACGGAGTTTTCCGGTTCAATTAGTGTCACTTATGGATACATCAAAAACTCCCTCCCCTATGATTGCCTGATTAGATTAGCATGTTCCTGACAGCTTTTACTTTATCTACAGAAACATGAAATACTTCTGCAATCTCTTCTATAGAGTATTTTCCTAAATCCAGCATTGACTTTATTCCTGTTTCAATTCCAGTTTTAAATCCAGCTTCTACTCCAGCTTCAAATTCTGCTTTGCGAAGTTTCTTTTCTTCCTCTTCCTTGTCATATTCAAATATGCTCATAGCAATAACCTCCGCTCGATTTTTCCTTAGAAATTCGACAAGAATTCCCTCATGGATGCATTCGTTTACAGCACGTTCCACGGCTACATCCAACTTCATTTCTTTTGTGTAATTTCGTACTTTTGCCACATACTGTGCATACTCCTTTAGTATCAGGCATTGTTCCATCAGTTCCTCGTTGTGCCCTTCATTGATATTTAAAGTGAGTACTTTTAATTCCAGATTTGGTGTCTCCGTCAGGTTCTCATATGCATCTAACAGCAAATCCTCCCACCTGTCTTCTGGTCGTTCTGTCCCATTATAGAATACAAAAAAATTGGGGGGGTGGTATCTTCTGTAAGGTTGAAGAATATAATAGTACCTCCTGTTTTTGCAGGAGTCCAAAAATGTAGTATGTTGTTTCTGCCACCATGTCAAACTCCTGCTTTTGATTTTTGTTGGGTTTAAAAGCATGAATTTCTGAAATGATTTTAGAAAAAAACAAATAGACGGCATAGATGCCTGGAATAAAAAGAAATATACTTTGGGTTTATGGTAGCATTCTTTCTCTTCTGATTCAAGGTATTTTAAAATATTTTTCCATATTACCACCGTGGGAAGTGCATTATAACTCACATTGATTCAAAAAACACTGTAACACCAAACGAGTCGGAAAACTCCGTCCCTAGTGCTTTCTTCTAACTTCACCAATTGATAATCCCAGAATTTCCGCAATCTCATCAAGCGTATATTTACCCGTACTGTACATATACTGTATAATTTCTTTTTTTCCAGCTTCCCTGCCGGCCTCAAATTCTGCTTTGCGAAGTTTCTTTTCTTCCTCTTCCTTGTCATATTCGAATATACTCATTGCTATTACCTCCGACTTGTTTTTCCGAAGAAATTCTGTAAGAATATTATTCTGAATACAGTCATTCACTGCCTGTTCCACTGCAACATCTAATTCAGTCTCTCGAGCGTACTCCCTCACCTTTGCCACATATTGTGCATATTCTCTCAAAATCTGGCACTGCTCCATAAGCTCACCATTGTGACCTTCATTAATATTCAGTGTGAGTACTTTCAATTCCAGGTTCGGCTCACCCGACAGGTTTTGATATGCTTCTGAAAGATAATTTATCCAACTGTCTTCCTTCTTTTCTGTCCCATTATAAAATACAATAAAATTCGGTGCAGGAATTTTCTGAATCACTGAAGAATACAATGATCTGTGGTTTACAAACTTTTGGTATTCTGCTGATATGTAAAACAAATCTCTCAACGGCATATTAGGAGTATAGGTTGACTGATGTTCATACAAAAACAGTCCTGTATCTACAATAAATGCCAAGTCATTTTTCATTCCCATGTAGATAGCGTTTTCCAATGTTACAATTTCCAGCGCCGCTTCATCTTCATACGCACTTCCATTTACAGCATTATAAAGTGACAATAAATTCTTTCTGTCAGAAAACAGCATTCGAAATACAGTATCCTTATACTTTCTGTTTGCTGTCAGATTTTTTCTTACATTACAATTCTTCTTTACAGCAATTTTTCGATTCTTTCTTCTTGTCATAGATATACCTCCTGTTTTTTGCAGGAGTCAAAAAATGTACTGTTTTTTATCACTTCAAACTCCTGCTTTTATTTTGATCGGAATTTAAAAGCATGGATTTCTGAAATGTTTTTAGAAAAAATAAATAGACGGCAAAATGCCCTGAAAGTTTAAGAAATATGCTTTGATTTTATATTATCATTCTTTCTATGCGAGTTCAAGAAATTATTGACAGCGCAGGTTTTCAGATTAGCGTAACAAAGGTTGCCATGGTATGCGTTGCCGCTGTAGCGCTGGGATCAAGTACATATGCTTGGTTTGTAAGTAACAATACGGTAAAAGGTACAACTACAAATATCAGTGCACAGTCAAATGCACCATTCCTGAAAATTGACAATGTAGCTGTAACAGCTGCTTCAGGAACAACAAAAACATTAACTGAGCCTGCCGGAGAAACTAAATTATATCCGTCACAGGTTGTTGGTACAATAACTGGTGGAACAGAGGCAAAATTTGAATCTGCATATGCTTCTGCTAAAAATGCATCCACTGAATTAGCTAACTCACGTTTTACAGTCGGAACAGACGGAAAAGCTTCAGAAGCTGTTAGTGGTAAATACGCAATTCAGCAGACTTTCTACATCGGAACAAGTGATGATAAGGCTGGTTCCTTCAAAGATTTAAAAGTTTCTGCTGTTCAGATTAATGCAACTCAGGGTTCTAAATCAGAGGATGCTATGCGTGTTCTGGTTGTAGGCGAAGATGGTTGGGTTGTATGGCAGAAAGGTAACAATGAAACAGCAGGTTGGGTTAAAACATATACTAACACTGATGTTGATCCACAGACCATAAGCGGACAGGGTGTTGCCAAGAATAACTCTGATAGTGTAATTGATTCAGCAATTGCAGCAAAAACATCCGGAAAAGTTGATGTTTTTGTATATTATGATGGTGCTGACGATGATGTTTACACAGATCAGCTTGCTGACTTAACAGGTTGTGGCGTAACAATCACATTTACAGCTACTCCGGTTAATACAGATAATAAAGATGTCAATACCAACAACGATGTAACAGGCGCATAATACATAATTTGCGTTAATTATTAGATATGTCCCCACGGTTGTGGCGTGGGGGACATTTCAAAAAACAGAATCTTCTGGCTTCTGTTTTTTGAAATGTTTTATCTGTCAGGAGTGAGAATATGAAGAATATACAACAATTAAAAAGGGAATTGGCAGCAGCAGGTCTGTCTGTAGTAGTTACCGCGGTTGCATTATCATCAGCGACTTATGCCTGGTTTGTGACAAACAACAAAGTAGAGGGAACGACATCTACCATCAGTGCTACAACCAATGGATTTATTCTTCAGATTGGTGAATTGTCAAAAGGTGCACAGCATGGTGGAGAACAGAAATCTCTGGAAGCAACTTCCAAAGGAGCAACTTTAAGTCCGGCCTCTACGGATGATCTGAAAAATTGGTATGTGTGTCAGAGCTTCAATAATCAAGGTCTTGTCACCGACTATTCTGAGCCAGCTTTTGCAACAGGAGCAAATGCCATACCGGGCAATTATGATAAGGATTATTTTGCATTTATAAAAAGTGATTATATTGTTTATACGATTACAGAGACTGGTACGGCAGATGTATATCTGGATGCCAGCGATGGTGCTCCTGTCACAATTACAGCAAAGGGTGGGGATGGTTCCAAGACGGTTACAGATTCCATGCGTGTTGCGATCACTACGCAGGCAGTCGCGACAGACGGAAAAACTCCTGTTGGAGAAGAAACGCTCCGTATCGTGTACGCAAAAGATAATGAAACAGGCGAAGGTAATGACAGCACTGCCAAGGCCGGATGGACAAGTATTCAGAAGGTAAACGGAAAGCCGAAACTTGATACAGTTACATATCCATATGTTTACACCGGATATTATACCGATCAAAGGATAACTGGTGCAAAAAACTGGGCTGCAACAAAGGATGGCGAGAACTTTACGATTCCGACCAATTCAGAAGCAATTGCAACAAATGTAGGATATGATGGAATTGCCGTTCATGTGTATATCTGGATGGAAGGAACAGACGCTGATTGTGTCAACGGAAAATCTGTTGAAGATGATCCGTCTACTTATGATGTGACAGTAAAATTTGCCGGAGTTGCAAGCGGAAATTAAATATGTTCTTTTAGAAAGGTCATGGCACAAGCCATGACTTTTCTTTTACCCCAACATCCCCATATTGTCAACTATCCCCAATTTCCTCCACGTATTTTCGGTACATCTGATGAATTGCTATTTTCCCGACTTCTGGTATAGTCATGTAACTGAAAAGAGAACTTCAGAAGGGAGAAATGCAATATGAGAAAAAAGCAGGACATCATGTGGGAACAAAGTACACTATGGGAATCGGTGGAGAAATGGGTGACTAAGTATTTGATAATGACATTCTCTTATGGAAGAATGTTAGCACAGCTAAAGAATGAGATGCTAAATGAGAATTCCGGGGCATCCACGCATTTGATTGAATTGCTTACCAGTATTCGTTCAGATGAACTGGAAAAACAGCTATTGGATGAAAGTGAAGAATATCAAAACTGCATCAAGGAAGAAGAGAACAGTGAAGCGGAAGTAAAAAGAAAATTGTCATCAAAAGAGTGGAAATTAGTTGATCGTTATGTAGCGGCAGTTAATAATCGCTGGCTGTGTTGCGGAGATTACCTTTATCAATCGGGTATGAAAGATGTGTTGCTGCTTCTGGAAAACAGTTAAACAGAAATATAGATATACATAAGTAAAAAGCAGATAGGGAATGACAGATGCGCTTGTTATTCTCAGAATTCAACATCGCAATTGGGAAACCCGTATGCGATTCAGTTTCTGACTACAGTATTTGAGATTTGAGTGTAGGTACGCGAAGTGCGAATGCCAAAGATTCCGAAATGTGTTATGGTTTAGATAGAAAACACAAGGAGCATGGATGAAGCTAAAAAAATAAAAACAGGTGAAGAAACTCAAGAAGAACAGAAAACGCTTATTCAATGGATCAGAGAGCATAAAAAGGAAATTGCCATTGCAGGAATAAGTATCACTGCATTGGTGGGATTGGGTTTAGGTATCAAAAATAAAGAGGTAATGGAAACTTTCTGGAATGCATTAAAGAATACTGATCCGAAAATACCGATAAAGACCGAGGCTCCAAGAATCACAGAACAGGTAAGCAGTATTGAAAGTGTTGTGATTCCGATGCACAGGGAGTATAAAGAGCCTTTTGATGTGAGTTCCCATATTCGAAATCTTCATGAGGGGTGGAAAGCTTCACCATTATCTACTATCCATAACGTAAATGATAAGCCCTACATCTCAAATTAGAAGGTTAACTTATGGATATAAAGCTAGCAATAATACGAAGATACCTCCGAGTATCTGATATATTAGCAAATTTTACATGAAAAGGTATTAAAAGGTATAAAAAAGATTTAAAAAGCATATAAATATGTTATAATACAAATAAATCCATGTGGAGGTGAAAGTAATGATAATGAGAGCCGAAGAAGTATTTAAACCAGGTGCATACCCGACATATACATATGTATCGCGTCATTATGAGGATACAGATATATCCTATGAATTACGATTAAAACAAGCACTGCGAACCGCTGGATGTCTGACTTCTATTATTGGTCCGTCAAAGATGGGAAAGACGATCTTATGTGAGAAAGTTATTGGATTAGATAACATAGTTGAAATTTCCGGAGCAGATTTTAATGAAAATACAGATTTTTGGGCAACAGTAGCGGCGAAGGTTGAGTTGCCTTATATGGGAGAAATAACGACCGAGAGATTTTCAAAGACCGAAGAAATAACAGACAGAGATGGAAAAAATGAAAAATATGTTCTTTCAAAAGATAAAATTATTGAATATTATATCCAACATGATAAAGTCTTGGTTATAGATGATTTTCACTATGCATCGCCAGAGATGCAGGTAAAAATAGCGCAACAATTAAAAGATGCAATACGCAGAGAATTAAAAGTTATAGTTGTTTCACTTCCTCACAGATCAGATGATGCAATTCGTCAGAATGCCGATTTATCAGGACGTTTGAGTTTGATTACTATTGATACGTGGAAAGAAGAAGATTTGGAAAAAATTGCACTAATGGGATTTGAAAAACTCGATATTAAAATTTCGGATGCTATTGCTGAAAAACTTGCTGTTGAATGTCTAACATCACCACAACTGATGCAGTATATATGTTTAAGCATTTGTACTTTATTAGAAGATGAAAATAAACAAGAAGTAACAGATGAAATTCTGGAAAAAGCATATAAGTTTACAACTGTGAATTTCAGCTATGCTGATGTAGTTAATACGATGGGAAAAGGTCCCAATCAGCGAGGTCAACAAAGAAAAATGTATGAAACAACAGATGGAAAGTTGTTAGATATGTATGGCTTGATTGTTGAATCACTTGCTAAAAATCCGCCATTAACAGAGATCTCATTTGAAATATTTTATAGTAGAATTATTCAACTGATTAAGCTGCCAACAAATGAAAAGAATCCTGATAAAGCAATTGTTAAAGAGCATTTAAGAAAATTACAAAACGTACTGGAAGCAAAAGAAGAAATTTACAGGGCAATTGAATGGAAAGATGGAAAAGTATATGTATTGGATCCACTTTTTTTGTTTTATTTGAGATGGGGAAGAAAAAATGGATAACTGGTTGAAGCCGTATATCGAAAAATTACAAAATATTTTTGAAGTTAATGAGTATGATCAATTTGTTACAGAATTATACGAAATGCTAAGGAGCAAGGAGTATCCAAATGATATTATTGTTCAAGTCAGAAAAAGAGCAACTTATTTAAAGAATCGATTTTCAGATGAAGTAAATAAAGAAAACATGTTGATGGCAAAGATCGAATTAACAGATTATTTATCCACATTGACACAGGAAGAATATCAAAATTCAGATTTAAAGAATCTGGAAATATATTTGGGGAATTTTTATCTTTTTTTAGAAGCGTTAACAGAATATTTACCTGATAAAAGAGCAACAATAAAACATGAAAATTTGAAGAAAATAACGATACAAAACGAATATGATTTGCAGCATTTATTATATGCGGCATTGAAACCTCTTTATCCAGGAATAAGAAAAGAAGTATCAAAGGACTCTGGTGTTGGAACAGTTCGAGAAGATATATTTATTTCAGATTTAGATGTAGTTTTAGAAGCAAAATGTACCCGTAATTCAATGACTTATAAAAAATTAATAGAAGAAATAGAAGCAGATATTGTTCATTATCCAGAAAAAAATATTTTCTTTTATGTATATGACAAAAAGAAGATTATAAAAGAAACTAAGAATTTTAATGATTATTTTAATAAACAATTTGATAGGAAAAAAGTGAAACTGTTTGTAGTGCAGCCAGTGAAATTGTAATAAAAATCGCCGAAAAGTAGACTACAACGGAACAATTGTTCATGTATATATTTGGATGGAAGGCACTGATGCTGACTGCGTCAATGGTAAAGCGATTGAAAATGACACAACGACATATGATGTTACCGTTAAACTTGCAGGTGTAGCGACAAGCGGACGATAAAAAGAAGGTCATGGTTAAAAGCCATGGCTTTTCTTTTTCTTCGATTTCCCCATATTGTCTACTATCCCCAATCTCCTCCACGCATTTTCAGTACATCTGATGAATTGCTATTTCCCCAGTTACCGGTATAGTCATGTAACTGAAAAGAGAACTTCAGAAGGGAGAAATGCAATATGCGAAAAAAGCAGGATATCATGTGGGAGCAAAGTACACTATGGGAATCGGTGGAGAAATGGGTGACTAAGTATTTGAAAAAGAATCACTCAGAATATCGTGAACTCCAGGTGAAAGCAATGAGAATTGTGGAAGAAAATCCAGCCCTGCGGACACTGATAAATTGTATGGAAGGTATAGTGTTAACACCGGAAGATCACAAAGCCTTACATAAATTAAAAAATGCCATAGATTGTTCCTTTTTTTGCACATAAACCGGACGTGCATCCAAATAAGACTTTGTAATGCGGAAGGATTCTTCAATCTTCCATAAACAATGGTAGGTTTGGTAGACTTGAAGTGGTTCCATATCCAGTTCAGAGGTGACCATGAGGTTGTATCCGGCATACTTCAGGTCCTCGTTGATTTTTTCTTTATCAATCTCTACCACAGGTTTTATCTTTTCCCCGTCCTTATCTTTGCTGATGATCTTCACGCATTTCGTGGAATCCCCTAATTCCTCTCTTGTCATGGCCTTGTGAGTAGCATAGTTGGAGGCTTTGTCTGCCATTTTCCGAATCTCGTTTTTTGCTTTCTTGCCAACGCAGGATTTATGGGGTAGGGGAAGTGCGCTTTCTTTGCGCATGATTTCAGTCATTTATACACA